>Ga0209425_10006652_pt1 | contig 11036 bp, 5 predicted proteins | sample COG_05_FD_184749 | JGI IMG/M metagenome (GOLD analysis project Ga0209425, IMG submission 184749) | Pelagic Microbial community sample from North Sea - COGITO 998_met_05 (SPAdes) (version 2) | ecosystem: Environmental > Aquatic > Marine > Neritic zone/Coastal water | place: Helgoland, sampling... | reverse complement strand
ACGCTCTCATTGCAAGGAGTGCGGTGGGTCACAGATATGCGAGCACGGTCGTCTGCGTTATATGTGCAAGGAGTGCGGTGGGTCACAAATATGCGAGCACGGTCGTATACGCTCTTCATGCAAGGAGTGCGGTGGTGCATCAATCTGCGAGCATGGTCGTCAGCGCTCTACATGCAAGGAGTGCGGTGGTGCAGGAATCTGCGAGCACGGTCGTCGGCGCTACAGGTGTAAGGAGTGTCAAAGCGCACGCGTGTAATACAACATCCCCTCAATAAAAACAACTCCAAGGTGCCCTCACCGAATCACTTTTGTTACTAGGGTTCACCATCGAACGACGCGACGCACCATGTCGTCCTCCGATGACGACGACGACGCGTACGTCCCTTACGCCGAGCGCCCCGAGTGGGCGGACGTGGTGCCGATCGTCCAGCCCGAGTCCGCCAATCCCGTCGTCCTCATCGACTACGCCCGGGAGTACGTAGACGCGATGAACACCTGGCGCGCGGTGTACGCATCGAACGAGCGTTCAGAACGCGTCCTGGACCTGACGCGGGAGATCATTCGCATGAACGGCGGGGCGTACACCGTGTGGCATCACAGGTGGGAGCTCGTGCGTTCGCTCGGCGTTGATCTCGCAGAGGAGATGCGATACGCCGGGGAGATGTCGCGCGCCAATCCGAAAAACTACCAGGTGTGGAATCACATGCGACTCTGCTCTCAAGCAATGAAACACTCGGGGAACTCGAACCAGTGCGAGCTGGCGGGCGTGTTGAACGAGGAGAACACGCGCATCGCGCTCATGATGGACGCCAAGAACATACACGCGTGGACCCAGCGCGCGTGGGCGGTCCGAACCTTTAACCAGTGGGAATCGGAGATGACATTCACCGAGCGAATGATCGACGACGACGTTCGAAACAACAGCGCTTGGAACCAGAGATTCGTGTGCGTCCACGACAGCCCCGACGGCGGGTTCGGCGGGGAGGAAGGCGCCAAACGCGCCGAGGCTGAGCTGGCGTTCGCGGAGTGCCAGCTGGAAAAGTCGCGTCACAACGAGAGCGCTTGGAATTACATCCGCGGGATTTTGAAGAAGATGCCGGACGGCGGGTGGGGTTGGCGCGGCCGGGGCGAGGCGATCGCGCGGAAACACCTCGGTGACCTCTTCGGAACGAATCTCGGGACGGGGACATCCAAGGGTCCCCCGGGTGAGACGAGTGGCGGTTCATCTTCCGGCGGAGACGAAACGCCGTGCAGGCACGCGGCGTGTCTCTTGGCGGAGTGTTTACTCGCGACGGGCGAGTTTCGACAAGCCGGAACCGTCTTCGCGGCGTTGACCCATATCGACCCAGTGCGCGCCAACTACCACGCGTTCAGGCGCGCGCACGCGCTCGGCGACGTCGCACCCGTCGCCTGATTGTTATTTATGATATAAGGTAGGTAACACTCACGAGTAGTCATGTCGACGCGTTGGATTGATTCGATCGTTTCTAAATTGATTGATGTTAACGTCTAAGTCACCGTCCTGTTCATGGCCCTGATGGCGTCGTTGAACGCGAGCCACGCCACCGCCCCGTCCGGCGCGGGCGGCAGCTCGTTACCGTCCTCGTCGAACCTCGCCCTGGCCTCCGCGCCGTGCTCGAAGACGTGCGCCATCGCCATGCGAATCTCATCCGCGGTGAACGCGGGAACCAACGCTTTCACGATTCGTTTGAGTTCTGGTTCCGTGACGTGCTCGTCCTCGTCGACGTCGTACTTGTCGAAAATCTCCCGCGGGGTCTCCGCGGCGGCATCCAACGCCTTCTTAAGCCGGCCCAGCACCCCTTCCAGCGGTGCGATGACATCCTTGGCGCGGTCGCGTACCCTGTCGGGCATGGACGGCGCCCGCGGGTCCACCGCGGCGGCTCTGATTTTGGAAGCCTTGAAAGCGCGTTGCGCGCCCCGCAGCGCCTCTCTCAACACGTTCAACGACACAGGCGCGTCGCCGTCGCCGACGGAGAGGTGCTCGAAGTGCCGCATCTCCCTCGCGGTGGCGTCCGGGACGGCCACCTTGACGAATTCGCGGAACTGCGGCCGGGTCAACGCGCCGTCGCCGTCGGAATCGAACGACGTGAACGTTTCCTTCAAACCCAAAGTGGCGTTACCGTCGGGGGCGAAGTAGTTCCTTAGCAACGCGAAGAGGTCCCGTGGGGTGACCCGCGGGGGCGGGACAACCTCGGGCTCCGGGATTGGAACGGCATCCGGCGGCCGCAGCGCCTCGATCCTCGCAGCCTCCGTGTCCCTTTCGATACCAACCGCCGCGCTCTCCTTGGCGGCGACCGCGATTTGATCCTTTTTATCGCGCATGTTTTTGGATATATCGGCGGTGGCTTCAAAGCCGGAGAGGCCCGCGGCGGACCCGGCGAAGGGAACCAGCGCGGCTGGGAGTTTAACCGCGAGCTCCACGACGTACGGGCACCGCGGCGGCGGCACCGTCCGCCACATGCACGGCTCCACGGGTGTCCGACCGGTAACGTCTTTCAGCGCCTTGGCTTGTAATAGCTCGGCGACGACGTCCCTCGTCTTCGTCATCGCCGTATCGATGCACATCCGCGCCATCTTCTCCGCCTTGCGAATCTTAGCCCCGACGACGGCGAGGTCCTCGTCGGTGATGAGCCTGTCCTGCGGTCCTTCCAGCTCGTCCGGGTCGGTCGTCGCGATCTTAACCTTCTTCTTGTATCCCGGCGGCGGGATAAATTTGGGCGGAGCCGCGGTGACCTTGACCATGTTCGCGGCATCCTTGGCATCCTCGGTGAGGTCGTCGAGGGCGTCGCGAATCGCCGTTTCCAGGTCCTCCGCCGCGGCGCCGAGGACGCGCAGGTCGTTGACGCCGCAGTGCCTCGCCTCGTCGGGATCGTCGCGTTCCTTCGCCTTGGCGGCGTCGGCGCCGAGTAACATCGCATCCGCCAACTTCGGCGCTAACGTTTCGATTCGCGCCGCGGTATCCTCGCCGACCGCTTCGATGGCGTCGCACGCCGCCGCCACCTCGGACTCCAGTTGCAGGTACCCGACAGGTTCGGGTTCGTCCGGGATTTCTTCCGGATCGTCGGTTCGGATCCATTTTTTCGTCTCGAGGTCCAAAAAAGGTACCGCGTTGTTCGCCGGCGGCGGCTTGGGCTTTGGCGGATTGGCGAGCATCGGATCGTAAATCTCGGTGCAGGACGCGATGAGCTGCTTGGCGCTCTCCCCCGCGTGGCGTATCCGCCGCGTCGAGGCGTCGCGCATCGTGCGGAGGCGGACGATGAAGGCAGAAGCGTAGCCGCCCCCCGCCGCCGCTTCCATCTCGGCTGCTTCGTCAACCAAATCCCTCCACCCTTCCGTCGCGTCCCTCAACGCCTGGACCACCTTCAACGCGCCGTTCGTGGCCCTCGCGGGGAGCGCGGGGACCTCGGTGTGGTCGTACCCGGACATCTCGTGCGTCAGTTCCTGTTTGACGGCGTCCACTTTGATCCAGAGCGCGTCTCTGGCTTCCAGAAGCACGCGGTGAATCTTGCCGACGCGATCGGAGAGCCTCTCGTCCTCGCACATCTCCTCCGTCTTGGCCTCGCACGCGTCGCTCGGTCGCCGTGGGTTGATCTTCGCCTTCATGTACCCGCTCTCGTCGTAGGCGCCAGGGCCGACTTTCGTGTTTTTGGTCTGCCACACCGCGTACGCCACCGCGGGTCCAACTTGCGCCAGCGCGTTACTCACCGTCCGATTCGCGGCTTCCACTCCGATGATCAGTTCGGAATATCCAACCTCGTCAAACTTGCCCATGTTTCGCGCGATACCGACCGCCTTGACGATGGGCTTGTAGCACTTGGGAAGCGCGTGGTCGACGATGGACACGATGCGGTCGAGAACCGAGCGCAGGGGAATGGTCTGGTCCGACGAGGAAATCGCGGCTTCGGCCCTGATGCCTTCGCACAGGCGTTGGATCCGCCCCGCCGCCGGTCTCATGAGCCCCAGGGCGTCGCCCAATAAGCCGACGGGCGCGACGTTATCCGCGGCGGTCGGCCGTGACGGGTCGAACCTGTCCTCCGGCGACGCCATCGACGCCGCGGCGGTCACCTCACCCTTGAAACTGTCGAGTAAAGATGTGACCAACGCGCACAGTCTGCGAAGTCTGGCGTCGAGTGAAATTCGGTCATCCTCGGACATGAACCCGTTGACCTGCGTCGCGCGGATTTCCTCCTCCACGGCGGACTTGACGTTGCCGAGGGCGTCCGCGCAGATACGTTCGCAGTCGGCGACGGCGCCGGTGACGACGCCGCGGCACTCGGCGCCCATCCGGCCCTTATTCATCGCGTCAACCCGCCCGGTCGACTCGCACTCGAGCAAGCTCCGCCGTTGCTTCTTCAACGTCTTGACCACGAGCTTCTCGGCGTGCGACAGCGCCCAGACGATGGTATCCGTCGCGTCCTTCTCCGCGGCGACGGCGTCGCGTTGTGCCTGCCAGCTGTGCGCGCTTCTGCCGTAGGTACCCTCGCGCTCCGCGGCGACGGCCCATCGGCGCTGCTGCTCGACGGCGGCCAACTTATCTCGTTTCCGCTTCTCCTCCGCGGCGGCCTTCTCCTCGGGGGAGAGCAGCACCGCGGGGAGGAAATAGTCCGTCATCACTTTCGCGAAGCAGAACTTCTCCACGGTGTCGTCCGTTCGCTTCGTGATTGAACCCTCGATGGAAGGGTCGGAGGTATCCTCGGTGGGAAGTGGTCGGCCCGAGTCGGCTGCTTCTTTCCTCTTCTTTTCCTTGGCGCTCGCCTCAGCGGCTTGCGCGCGGACGGTCGCCACGGCCAACGCGGACGCCGCCGCCGCGATCTGCCCCAACCGTGCCGCGTGCCGCTCGAACCTACGCTGGCGCATCGCCTCCTGCGTCGCCTCGACGCCGTCGCCCGTCGAGTTCGGAACATTGGACGAAGCAATCTGCTTAAGCGCCTGGTCCGCGATGTCTGCCGCGTCGTACTTGCCCCGCACCGCGAGCTTCGCCGTCTTGCGGTTGGGTATGAGCTTGTCCATGACGTCGTTGCGAGTCTCCGCCGCCTTCATGACCAGGTTCATGTGCGTCTTCTGTAGGTTAGCGACGGACTCCGCGGTGGATACGGCGGCGTCGGCCGCCTTTCGGGTTTGTTCAAGCTCCCGACGCTGGCGAGCCTCGACTTGCTGCGCTCGCTCGCGCTCGAGGCGGAGCTCGCGTCGCATGGCGCGCATCTCGGTCATGACGATGGCGTTCGCGCCGCCGGCGATGCCAGTCCCGACGTCGTTAACCCCAGGTGCGACGAGCGATGGATCGGGGTCCGAATCGTTCAATTGCGTGTTGAGGAAAGAAACTGCGATGTCGCGCTCGGATCGCATCTCCCGACGAAGCGCGTCAAACTCGGCGCGCATGAACCGCATCATGGCATCCGCGGGCGGCGGGACGTTCTCGTCGACGACCCCGCCGCCGCCGAGATTGAACGAGTCGCCGAGGTTCGGAGCGCCGTCGGAATCGGATTCGACGTCGATCGTTCGAACCGAAGCCTGACCGAATTGATCAACCGCCGCGAAGTCACCGCTGGAGCGAAGCAAGTGGTCCCGCGCCGCCGCCTGCATCGCCTCGATGCCGTCACGCTGCGACCGCGTCAACGACGACATGTTCGTGACGTCGAAGCCCATGTCCCAGCCGCCGGCGCCGCCTTCCGAACGAAGCGACGCGTTCAACGCGTCCGTCGCGAATTCTTCGCTTCGACGAGCCAGGTGATCCCGAGCGGCGACTTGAATCTCGCGAACCTTCGCCTCCGTCCCCGGGGAGAGCTCGTCGATGTGAACGGTTCGCGGCTCGACGGTACCTTGCGGCGAGGTACCTCTCTTACTGCTCCCCCCGGACAAGTTGAGCGGGTCGAATGTGCCGCCGGCGTCGTCGTTGACTGATCCCATGAGAGGCGTCGATGATGGTTCTGTTGGCGCGGGGGGAAGAGTCGCCCTCGGGAGTGACTCGAGTAGGTCATCCGTCCCGTGCTTGGCCTGCTCCAGCGCCGCCATGAGCTCGCGTTCCTTCGCGCGCGCCGCCGTGAGCTCAGCTTCGCGCTGCATCAACGCGGTCCTCGCCCGGAGCGCTTCTTCCTCGGCGGTGAGCATGGCTGAGTAGTCGGCGTCGTAGTCGGCGGCGTTGTAGCCGGAGGTGGCTTTGAACGCGACGCTGCGTCCGTTCTCTTTGACCGCGGGTCCGGCGTCGGGGTCGATGTCCTCGCCGTGGCGGACGCTGATGGGTGACGCGACGGATCCCGGCGGCGGGCTCGGCGCGCCCTCGCTCAGTTCCGCTCGTCGTTTGGCGAGTTGACTCTCCATCGCGTTCCGCTCCGCTTCCCACTTGGCGCGCTGCGCCCGGAGCGTCGCCACCTCGGACTTGAGGTTGACGAGCTCGCCGCCGACGTCCCCGGTCCACTGCGTCGGCGCGAGGCCCCAGGACGCGCCGGTCCGCTGCGGACCCTGCGGATCCCCCTTGGGCTTGCCCCGGACGCCATCGCCCCTGCTCCCCCCGGATGAGTTGATGTTTTGTTTCGGCTGAAAGGCGCCCCCGTGCCTGCGCTCGTCGGCGCGGTCCTTGGCCCGTTGAGCCGCGCGCTGGCGCAGCACCTCCCGCTGCTCCGCGACCCGCCGCTCCTGAGCAGCCTTGTCGAAGGCCTCCTTGGCTCTAAGGCTCGCCATGGCGGCCTCTCCGTGCCCCGACCAATGGAGGATCTCTCTTAGTTCTCGGAACGGTCAAACGGCTCAAAATTGGTTGCCAAAATGCGTTTCGGTCGAAATTGGGTTCCGGAGCGAAGGGGCCCATCCAGGCGCACACACGCGCGCACCCAGAAGTATCGGCGCACGATGAGCGCGGAACCGACGCCGATGAGCGCGCACTCGTCGCCGACGAAGAAGTGCAGGGTCGACTCCGCGTGCGTGCCCACCACACCGCCGTCGCTGACCAAGTCCTCGAGGGAGAATGAGTCTCCCGCGAACGCAGCCCCGGGTGAAAATTCCCCCGGCGCCACCACAGTCGACGACCCCGAGAAGACGCCGCGGATCTCCGACGGGTCCAGCGATGATAACGCGCGGGTGTCCGAGTCATCCGGCGGCGACGAGCCGCTGGATGTGGCGGCCGTCGCGGAGGAAGCGAATCACACGCAAGTCGCCGAGGAGACAGAGGTACGCCCCGTCGCATTGACCTTCGCTTTTTCCCCCTTTGTTCCGGTCACGAGAGATTGAGATCTCGACCCCCGTTTGACCGCGCGACGCCGACCTCACCCACCGCCTCCCACCACCCACTCCACCCCCGCGCCGCAGGACGAGAGCATCAAGCTCGCTCGCATGCTCCAGGAGCAGGAACGCGCTTACTACATGCTCCAGCACTCCAATCAGAACACCCCTGGGACGCACCCGGAGGATGTGTCCCGACAGGATGAAGACATGCAGTACAGGTTCGACGTCGCTGAAGATGATTCGACATTCGCCCCCGAGGAGGACGCGGAGACGGACGCCGCCGATGCCGCGGAGACCCCACCGGAGACGCTCCCGGCGCCGTCGGGAGGTGAAGAGGAGGATGAATCCATCCGGCTCGCACGGGAGCTCATGGCTGAGGAGCAGCGCGTGTTCCAGGCGCGCATGCTCGAGTGGGCCGGCGTACAGATGGACCCAGAGACGGTGCGTTTATTTTTATTTCCGTATGGGCAGTCAGTTTGACGTCGTGTTTTTTCACAATACTCAGGGAGCGATCGACGATGAAGACGACGGGGTGGACGTGGAGGCGATGACGTACGAGGAGCTCACCGCGCTCGGTGAACAGATCGGGACGCAGAGTAAGGGCCTCTGCGTCGAGGTCATCGACGCGCTGCCCGTGCGTCGGTACGTCAGCACGTGCGGCGGCGGTGATGGGGAGGAGGAGGAGGAGAAGTGCATGATTTGCATCATGCACTTCGAGGAGGGGGACGACGTGAGACGCGTGCCTAAATGCGGGCACGAGTACCACCCCGAGTGCCTCACGCCGTGGCTCAGCGAGAACAAGTGCTGCCCGATATGCAAGACGGAGATTGACGCCAAGGAGGTGCTCAGTGGGGCGGAGGGTATCAGCGCGTGAGAGAGAGTGTGTAACGACAAACGTCTAGATATATTTTTGATTATTCAACGCGACTGACCTCAACCTTCCGCGATGTCTTTTACCACTCGACTAGAGTTTGCGCGCGACCGGGTGGTCGGGCCGTAGCACTAAGCGACTGTCCTCCTTCGGATCCCACACCGTCGCGATCACCCCGCCCTTACCCGGCCTGTCCTGCGGCGTCATGCCGATCAAGCCGATGACCGTCCGGGAGCCATCCGCGCCTTCCCGATCTAAAACATCCGCAACCGCCTTGGCCTTTTTACCGATGAGCTGACACTTGACGCGCGTGCCTCTGTGGTCACCCAGTGTCACGAACACCATGTCGTACGACCGCCCGGTTTTAGGGTTTTGTAGTCGGCGAGTGCCACGCGGGGGCTCGCGAGACACGACGGCGCCGATGATTGAAACCTTCGGCGCCGGTTTAATTCTCGCGGATTCGGGAAGAGTGCCGAAACCCACTGGTGATCCGCCGTCCTCGGGCCAACGCGTCTTTGGTTTCTCGCGGTACACCTCGCCCGTGACTAGGGGCGAGTGCCCGGGGCCGTTGGCACTCATCATACCCAAGTTAGGAGACGCGCGTGACTGGTTGCCCGTAGACGACGCCATACCCGCCGGGTAATTATTTAATTCCCCTGGGGGTGGCGGGAAGGTGTCCATGGGCTCGTCGCACGCGGTCCACAGCTCCGTCGCCGCGGACGCCAGCAGTGTACGCACGGACCTGTTGGCGCCGTCGTCGCCCAACGCGCCGCGGAACGCGGGCACCGCGACGCTTCGTATGCGCTCGGCGTTAGTAACGCTCACGCGCGCGAGCGCCGCGAGGAATCGAATCGCCGCGGCGGCGGCGTCGACGTCTTTGCCGACAGCCGAGTCCTTCGCTTCGGCTCCGGGGGTGGTTCGTATCCGGCCGTACGCCGCTGAGCCGTTTCGTCCGGCGAAAACGCTCGCGAGCTTGCCATCGTCCGCGTCACTTGAGGTCTGGCTAGGCGGGGTGAACCCACGCATCGCGTCGTCGAAGCCGCCGCCCAAGTGAGGGTGTTGCCCGAGCGTCGCCCGCATCGTCTGCGCCGTCGAGGCCACATCCTCGGCGGAGTACCACCGTTTATGCGCGATCGCCGCCTTTGAGTTTTCCGTTCCTTTCGCGGCGAGGTCCGCGTCCAACGCGCGCCGCGCGGCGGTCGCGCCGCGGTGCCCGGCCGACGCGACCACCTCCGCGACCGCCGCCCTGGAACACGCGTCGAGCAGAGCCCTGGCGCACTCGGAAAGCGTGGCGTCCGATACGTGAAAATCGGGTTTTTCGAGCATCGAGCGAAGGTGCTCGCCGACGGGCGAGTCCATTCGCGTCTCGTGCGCTACCGTCACCGCCAGCGACGGCGCCGCGCGCACGATCTTCGTCAGCAGCTCGTAGAGCTTGACCCTGACGACGGGCGGGACGCACTCGTGCTCGCGTGGCGCGGACTTTGTTAAATCCGGCGGCGGCGGCGGCGGGAGAACCGCGTCCAAAATCGACTGGCCCAGCATCGGAAGCGTTTCTCTTAACGCCTCGTCGCACTCGCCGCGCGTGTCCGCGGCCGTCAACAGGTGTCCCACCGCGTCGAGTGACCCGCACGCGGACGCGACGGACCCGAACGCCGGTCGCGTGGTGCTCCTGTGCTTCACGCGCGTCAACGCTCGGCGAACGAACGCGGCGAGGACAAACCTCCGAAGCCTCGTCTGAGCCGCCCGCGAATGTTCACGTTCTTCGCCCCCGCCGATTGATTCGGTCATCGCGCGCCACGCGGCGGTCGCGGCGGCGGTCGCGGCGGCGCGGCTGGGTTCTCGCGGCGGGCCACGTTCCCACGCGGCGTGTACCAACGACGCGAGCGCGCGAACCATCCCGCGGTCGGCAAAGTCAAAAACGTACGGAGAGGTGCCTCCGGGATTTGACTTTTTCGCCAAAGCGGCGAAGCCGTCGCGGAGCCATTCGTCGGCTCGGCGTAAACGTTCCTCCGCGCGTTTAAGGCTCACGCGCGCGGCGTCGGCGCGGAACGGCCCGGCGAACGCCGACGTGGCGACCGCGGATTCGTGCGTGTTCACCGCGGATGAATGGGCGGACGACGCGTGGCAGTGTCGCTCGGCGACCCGCCGCAGCGTCGCGACGAGCCGAGTCGGAAATAAGTCGTCCGACACAGTCTGCCCGTCGCCGTCCATGGAAGCGCTCGGGAGGCGGTGTAAGGACTCCGGCGCGACGCGCGCGGCGCCGACGCACACGCCCACGACCGCATCAGCCCACGCCGCCGCGCCGGGTGTCCCGGCGACCTCGCGCGCTCGTGAACGCGCGATGTCCCAGACGCCGCTCGACGCCGCGACGACGGCGGCGCTCGCTTCTTTAGGGCACGCGCTCGCGACTCCCGCGAAAGCCTCTCGGACCCACGCGGCGCGTCGCGCGAGCGGTGCGCCGCGAGGTGTCGCCGCGCGCGTGTTCTCCGGGAGGGCGTTCGCGAGCTTTGGGTGTGCCCTGATGGCGCGCGTGAGCCTCGCTCGCGCGCGGCCCAGGCCCTTAGCTTCGGCTCCCAGGGAATTTTCATCATCCTCGTCGTCGTCCTCGTCGTCGTCACCTCCTTTCCCGCGCTTCCCGCTCCCCGCCGCCGGGTCGAGCGTCGCGTGCGTCCACAGCTTGAGCAAAGGCGCGCCGACCCCCGCGCCCAGCACCGGCGACGCGTCACGCAGACGACTGTACAGCCGCAACGCCAGCGCCCGGTGCGGCGCCCGGGCCTTGGTCCAAAAGTCAGAGGGCGCGAACGGCGTGACCAGTTCCCGCTCTGCGATACCCCAACTCCACGATTTAAGGCACAGCATCGTGCCCATGCACCGCGCGGCGGTTTCGATCACCCCCCGCGCGCACCCGCTCCCGGTACCTCGCGCGTCG
>Ga0209425_10006638_pt1 | contig 11055 bp, 5 predicted proteins | sample COG_05_FD_184749 | JGI IMG/M metagenome (GOLD analysis project Ga0209425, IMG submission 184749) | Pelagic Microbial community sample from North Sea - COGITO 998_met_05 (SPAdes) (version 2) | ecosystem: Environmental > Aquatic > Marine > Neritic zone/Coastal water | place: Helgoland, sampling... | reverse complement strand
CACACGACGAACAAGAAAAAACGTATGCGTGTACCGCGTGCGTTTGCGAGAGAGTACCCGACGTACGATGAACTCCCGGGCAACGATGCACGCGGAGGAAGAAAACCCGAGACACAGAGCAACGGTAGGTGGCAACCAACGGGGAACGAGGAGGAGGATTTTTTCTTCAAGAATACGCCTCGCGAACCACAACAACACACACGCGGACGACGAAACGATGGAAACCCTGACTTTTACGGCGGCGGCGGTATCGCGATTTCCCCTTCTTCTTCTTCTTCTTTACCTTCTTCGTTTTCCGCCGCCGCTCGCGATTGGTTCGAGTTATGCTTCATGGCGCTCAAGACGACGGTGCCGCTCACGGCGATATGCGCGTGCGTCGCCGCGGCGAGCATGAACAGCGCGAGGTACACGATGTTGAGTCAAGTGTATCAGTTAGCGACGGGGATGACGACGGCTGGGGTGATACTGTCCGGATTTGCGGTTTTCGCGAGCGTTATGAGTGGGTTCTTTGTGGCGGCGAGCGCGTTTGCCGATTTCGGAGGGGCGAGGACGAGGAGCGCCAACGCGAATTACGCGCAGCGGAGGAAGAAGAAGAGTACTACTAAAAAGAAGAAGAATGGTGGTAATGCACCACCGAGACAAACTCAACAAAACGTCGTCACGAACTACGAACAACAACATCATGATGAATACATCATCGACAGCAACGAGCAACAACAAAGCTATCAACAGCAACAACCTGTACAACAATATCAACAACGACGCAAAGCGGTGGAACGGTACGAGCCTCCCATGGTCCATCCGACTCGACCACCATCCTCGCCGTCTAAACGCGCCGCGAGAGAAGCGTACGATTCTTGGACGCCGGAAATCCCCATCGTCGATCCGCGAGCGCACGTTCCTCGCCCGTCTGATGTCGATTACTATGAAAATTCTTCTTCGGCCTCGAGACTGGGCGGATCCCAGCCCGAGTGGGACAGAAACGAATCGTGGGGCTCCTACAAATCCCCAGGCCAGCGTCGCCGCGAAATGGGGTACGAGTTCAAAGGCACGCAGGCTTTGAAAAACTACGTGGACCCTCGCGACCAGTACGAACGCCGCGTCTCCAACCGCTCGCCGGAAGCCGAAAACGTCTACAACCAACACAGAAGAGGGATAAACGCAAACGACGAATTACGAGCGCCTCGACACGACGTCAACAACTACACGAACCCGATCCCGGAGCGAGACCGTTTAATCCCGAAACCCATGGAACGCCCGAAACCTGGATACATCCCAACTGAAGTCCTCATCGCCATGGGTGGTGCTTCTCTCAGCAATCACATCAAAACCAAGTTTGAAGACGGGAGCGTAAGGGAGATGAAAAAACAACGAGAAGCGTTCAATAACAAAAAGAAAGAGGAAACACATTCACCATCGACGGCGACGAACATGTTCGGAGAAAAGGTCAACAGCGACCAGTTGCGACGGCACGCTCGATGAGTGAGGATTTTTGAATCATCCTTCAATAGGCTGATGAACTACTGTAGCGTGTTTGCGTGTAAATATAAGTAAAATTCTTCATTCTTATAAGTAAAATTCTAATCATCGTTTAAAAACGGCGAACGAGGATGCCACCACCATTAAAATCAGACGAAGTTAAAGAAGACCAAGAGGAAATAAACGACGACGACGACGATAATTCTTCCGTCTTTCTCTCTTTAAACCCAATCACGAACAGTTCTGGTTCCGCGTTCATTCAGCTCGGCGATGGACGAACGACGACGAAGATTTTCGTCTCCGTGTTCGGTCCAAAAAAGACCACGTCGAGAGCGCAAGACGAACGCGTGTCGAAGTTAAGAGGCACTCTGGACGTGTCCGTGACTCTGGCCTCGTTTGCGTTTAAGTCGCTCGAGTCGTCTTCTCGTAATATAAAAGATATCGAGATGGATTTGACGGAAAAGTTGACGAAATGCTTAAGAGGGGTAGTTGTCCTCGAATCCTTCCCGAAAGCGGTGGTGGAGGTGAGATGCGCGATAGCGGACGCAAACGGGGACGAGTTAAGAGGGTTAGTTTTAGCGACCAGTTCAGCGTTGATGCACGCGAGGGTGGAAGTGAGGGATATTTTGTGCGCGTGCACGGCAGTTATCGAAGAGGACGGGGAGGTTCGGTTAGTTGAAGATTATACTAATACGAACGACGCGAAGAGTAAGAGTAGTAAGAATAGCGGTGGTAGGAAGAAGACGTCGTCGGCGAGGAAAGCGGTGGGGGCGGTGACGGTGGCGTACATGCCGAGGGTGAAGAAAGTGACCAATATTTTATCGGTTGGGAGGTGGGGAAACGCGAACAATTTGAAGAAAGCGGAGGAGTTGGCCATGCAAGGTTGCGAAGAGGTTGCGGAAGTCATCAAGGCTGCGTTTTAAGAGTTTTCTTCGTCCGTAGGGAACGTGTAGTAGTATTTATGGTTAGCAGGTAGCTTTTGTTTTTCTCATCTACTAGAAGATGAAGTAATTACAAGGATTCTATGGATCGCGTCAAATCTTCTATTTGCTTTTCTAAATCTTGTTTCTTTAATTGCGCGCGCTCGCCGTTATCGGGAAGTCTCGATAACAATATTTGGTTGGAAAGCAACTCGTTCGTTCGCGTTTCCTCTTTCTGTAACTTTTGAAGGCGAGCGACGGCGACGGATTTTTCGTCTCGCTCTTCTCCAGCGTCGCTCCCTCGTCGTTTGACGTTGACTGCGACGGCATCAGCTTTGGCGGCCAAGGAGGAGAGTAATCCAGCGCCGCCCCAATTCGCGTTGTTCGCGTTTCCTTTACTACCGAGAATGCCGCCACCGCCACTTCCTCCGCTACCGGTCTTCGACGAGCCTTTCTTCTTCCCGCCGCCTAACTTTGAATCCGGTACTTTAGCTGCTCCTTTACCCGCTGCCGTCGAGTCACCTTGCGAAAACAGCAAATCGTGATCGGAAACTTCAAACATCCCTTTCGTGGACTCCAGCTCTCGCTTCAATTGTTCGTCGTACTCTCGATGGTGAGCGTGTAAACTGTTGAGCGTTTTTGCTGTGCTCGATACTTCCGAATTTTTTACATCGAATGTAAACATGACGTTCCCATCCGTCTCCGCTGTCGAGAAGTATCTAAACTCGTCCTCTTCTTCGTTATTACTCTCTTTAGATGGACTGAAGTCTTCGTTGCCCCCACCTTTCTGCGCGTCGTTAGCGATACCTTGTTTGAACACTTGCTTGCGGTACGTCTTCTCCTCGACGGTTCCAACCGTAATCATGCGGTACACGACGACGTTTTCCGTTTGGCCAATTCTGTACGCACGATCGACGGATTGGTTATCGGTCGTCGGGTTCCAACTTGGATCGAAAATGATCACTCTCGTTGCCGCGGTCAACGTAATACCTAAGCCTCCTACACGCGTGGTTAACAGCATCAACTGGTTCGGGCTGCCGCTTTCTTGAAACGCGGTGACGCGATCGTGGCGCACGTTCGCGGAAACGTTACCATCGATGCGAGTGACTTGATTGTCAACGTCGAAGATCTTCCTCGCGATAACTTCGCATCGATCCAAAGCGTATCGGGATTGGGAAAAGACCAAGACTTTCTTCCCGTTCTTTTTAAATTCAGAGAGGAGCGCGTGTAGGCGCTTCAACTTGGCGGAGAAGAGAAGTGGATTCTCGCGAAGTTGATCGACGTCGAGGCCGATGGAAGAAGCAACTTCGCGCAAAGCGTCGGTGGTATTGATGGAGCGAGTATCCTCGTTCGGTTCTTCTCGTTCGTCCGCGTTAACACTCTCGAGTTCTCGAAACGCCAAATACGGATCGTCGCATATCTTCTTCAACGCGGAAAGCGCCGCTAAAGCAGATCCAGTTTTATTCAACACTTTTTGGATCGTCGGCGATTTCAGGAAGGCTTCGTATAACGTTTTCTGCGCTTTTGAGAGTGGAATCCACGCGACGAGATCGTTCTTTTTACCCAATTTCTTCGGGGCGTTATGAGTGGACGCCCATTTTGTTATATTCCCGGCCCTCGCAGCCGCCTCTGATACCGTTTCGTTCTTCTCCTTGTCTTTCTCGACTCCATCTTTCTTCTCCTTATTAGGTTCGCCATCTCTCAAAACACCCTCCTTCTCGCGTCTCAAGAAATACGGTGCGCACATCTTCCGCAACATTTTCGATAACTCCCTCGCCTCGTGTCTTTCTGACTCGCTCGCATCGCGAGACCGACCAGAGGTTATTTTTCTCGCGAAATTTTTTCTGAATTGCTCCTCGCTTCCTAATAAACCCGGCGCAGCTAAATCATAAAGCGCCCATAACTCTCCTAAATGGTTCTGAATCGGCGTTCCAGAAACCACCAACCGCAAATCGCACGGTAACCGTCTCACGAATTGCGCGATTTTAGTGTTTGGATTCTTCATCTGATGGCCTTCGTCCATGACGACCCATCCGAATCGAACGCCGTCGCCGCTGTAGCTTTTCGCGCTGACTTCGAAACCACGACCTTCTCTTCGTTCGATGTCTTCAATTTGACGATAATTCGTTCCTTCATCGTTCTCAAGCACAATCCCAAACTCCTCTGGGTTGTGCGACAACATCCCGTACGTGCACAAAAGCACTGACCCTTCGCCTTCTCGCGACTGGACTTTCTTCAAAACCTTCGCGCGTTGCTCTTTCGTCCCGGTATACGAGAAAATCTCCCGCTTCTCGTTCAAGCCGCACACGATAAACTCTTTCCTCCAGTGTGGTAATAACGTCGTCGGAGCTAATATTAACGCGCGTTTTATCGTTTTCGACTTCAGACTGCCCGCGATGAACGCCGCGGAAGACATCGTTTTACCCAAACCCATATCGTCGGCTAAGATCCCTCCTCTGTTTTTCAACTGCAAATCCCACAGCCAACGAACCGCGTCGCGTTGGTGATCGTAGAGTTTCATCGCCACGGAATGGTCTAAGGAAAACTGCTTGTCTTCGTACGTTTTCCCTTTTAATCGCATGTTGTTGTTGGGTTTATTTTTCGTGGACGAGGATGGCGCCGGCGCCGGAAGAGAAAAGGAAGAAGAAGGAAGAGGAGAAGGAGAAGGAGGAGAAGGAGAAGCCATGCTCTCGTCGGGACGCGAAGCCGGAGAAGCAACTTTTGCTCCTACCATCGGTTTCGCCGCCGACGTCGCTGTTCGCGATGGCGTCGTCGTCGCAAACGCTCTCTTCGCCTCCGGACTCCGAAACGCTTGGAAGAGCGATATCTTCCCAGCGCCGCCGCCTCTTTCGGTTGTCTTCTCTTTCCTCGCCGTCGGTCGTTTCACCACCGTCTCTATTATTGGTGTCTCGAATTCACCCTCCTCGTCGTCGTCAGATGATGACGACGAGCGCAACGTCGGCGTCATCGAGGAAAAAGGAACAACCAAATCATTCTTATTGCTGCTCTCGCTAAAGCTCGCATCCAAAGCGTCCTCAAACGCATCATCTTCGTCTTCTTCTTTCACATCTTCAGTCGTAAATTCGATATCTGAGTCCGTTACGTCGTCTTCTGAATCATCCAAAACGAGTACTTTCCTGCGCATTAAAGCGCTCTTACTCCTGTGCTGCACCACAATCTCGTCCTCCGAATCATCCTCATCCAAATCGTCGTCGTCTTTCCCACTTTTTTTGTCGTTCAGAGAAGGAGGCGACCTGGACGACGCGTTCATTCTCGTGAGAATATTCATTTTTTTTATGAAGAAAAGAGAAGTGTTTCCCCTCTGGCATTGATGCAAAAATGGAGCAAAAATGGAAAATTTCGAAAGCGCAAAAGCGTCAAAGGAACGCGCGAACGAAGGAGGAGGCGTCGGTGAGTACGCACGCGTTAGTAGCGCATACACGCAGACGTGTTTGTTTTTACGTATTTTTGCTCGTACTCTTAATATTATCATTAAAAAATCGTATTATAATTTTGTTTCACTTACTCTCTCTCTCTCTCTCTCACTCGCACTTGTTTTCTACGACGTGGACGCGCTTTTCGTCTCGCGACCATCCGCGTTTTTTATGTATTAGCCTTTCACTCTCTCTTTCTCTCTTTCTTTCTCTCTCTTTCTCTCTCTCTCTTTCACTCACTCACTTGTTCACCTCCTCAATAAATTACCTCCTCTATCGCCTTGCTTACATCTCATTAATACGAAAAATGTTTATTCCACACCTTCGATCTTGTCTTCGACTTCCATGTACAACTGTCGCAAGCGCTCGATGTTTTCTTCGCTGGTTTCCCAGTAGCCTCTGCCGTTCGCTTCCAAAAAGTTCGCAACCATCTTTCTGAACGAGTTCGGGTTGGTTTCCATCAATCTCTTTTGCATTTCCGGGTCGGCCATGTAGACGTTGTTGGCGTCTTCGTAGACCCAGTTGTCGACTTGGCCGGAGGTCGCGGACCAACCGAGAGTGTTGTTCAATCTCTTTTGGATTTCGCGGGTACCTTCGTAGCCAGAGGCCAACATGCCTTCGTACCACTTCGGGTTCAACAACTTCGTTCTAGAGTCCAAGCGCATGGTTTCGGACAACGATCGGACTTGCGCATTGGCAGTGGTCGTATCGGCGATGAAGGAAGCCGGCATTTTACCGTCTTTTCTCACGCCGGCAACCAACTTGGTCGGATCGGAATCGAAGTAGTGGGAAACGTCCGTCAAGGAGATTTCGGACGAATCAAGGTTTTGGAAAGTGACATCAACCTTGGACAAGGAGGATTCGAAGATTTCTCTCTTGATTTCCATGCCACTGCCCGGGGAATCAGAGTTGAACGCAAAGGATTTGCGGTTCAAGTACATGTCTTGCAATTGAGATTCGTCGTTCCACGACGAGTTCTCAACCGCCAAGTTGACGTTGGATGAGTAAGAACCAGACGCGTTGGAGAAGATTCTCGTCGCGGCTTCGCGGACGGACAAACCGAGCTCTTCGGCTTGCTCCAAGGCGTGCTTGCGGACAAAGTTCATCTCAGGCGGTTCGTCTTGCTCGGCGGCGAGCTTGACGGCGCGATCCAACAAGTTCATTTGGTTGACGAACAAATCTCTGAAGACGCCGGAGCAGTTGACGACGACGTCAATTCTCGGTCGGCCGAGTTCTTCCAACGGAATCAATTCCAATTTGTTGACTCTGCCCAAAGCATCCGGGACCGGGTTGACACCAACCATCAACATGACTTGCGCCAAAGACTCACCGTACGTCTTGATGTTGTCGGTACCCCACAAGACCAAAGCGATGGACTCCGGGTAGACGCCGTTGTTCTCGACGCGTTGACGTTCAATCAAACGGTCGACGACAACCTTCGCGGAAGCAACCGCGGCACCAGTCGGGATCGCTTGCGGATCCAAGGCGTGGATGTTCTTACCCGTCGGCAAAACCTTCGGGTTACGAATCGGATCCCCGCCCGGGCCCGGCAAGACGTACCTGCCGTCCAAAGCTTCCGCCAAGGAACCGAGCTCGTTGTCCTTGACAACTTGCTCCAAGCAAAATCTGAGGTAGTCAAACAACGTGCGCATTTTGCCGTTGTCAACCTTTTCGAACTTGGTGCCCTTCAAGGCATCGCCCCACGGCAACGCGATGGAGGCATCGCCAAACATTTTGCCGAGTTGGCCGAGCGCGTTAGCCGCGACTCTTCCAGTCGGGTCAGCCGCGTTCTTGACAAACGAACCGACGCAATCTCTGGACGCAAACGTGATGTCTTGCAACATTTGGACGTATTCCAATTCACCGGCATCGTTTCTGCGGTAGATGTTTTCGATATCTTCGCCGATAGCTTGTGCCAACAATTGCGGCATACCGATGATGCCGTCTTCCTCGCGGTCGATGCCGGCAATGTTGACCAAAGTCGCAACCGCTTCCTCCGCGGACGGCGGGCAACCGACGACGTGCAAACCGCACGGCAACAATCTTGATTCAATCTCCATGATCTTACCGTACACTTTACCGACGATCAAGTCTCTGAATTCTTGCTCAAATTCAGCAGCGTCAGCGTCCGCGGACGGCAACTCCTTGATGTCCTTGTCCAAGTTGCACGTGATTGCCGTGGTAATGATGGTGTTCACGATGGACGGGCCACGACCAGAATCTTTCAAAGTTTGGTACGAGGCAATTAATTCCTTCAATTCTTTTAATCCTTTGTACAAGCCAGCGTTTTCAGCCGGCGGCGTGAGGTAGGAGATGGTGTTGGCGTACGAACGTCTCTTGGCGATGGTCGCTTCCGAAGGGTTGTTCGCGGCATAGTAGTAAATGTTCGGCGTGGAACCAATCAACAAGTCCGGGTAGCAGACGCCAGACATACCGACTTGTTTCCCCGGCATAAACTCCAAAGAGCCGTGGGTACCAAAGTGTAAGACGGCATCCGCTTTGAAGATTTTCTCGATGTACGTGTAATACGCGGCGAAGCCGTGGTGCGGCGACGCGGACTTGGAGAACAACAATCGCATGGGATCGCCTTCGTAGCCAAAGGTCGGTTGGACACCGATAAAGACGTTACCAAACTTCTTGCCGTACACAAGCATGTTTTGGCCGTCGGTGTTCAAATTCCCAGGCGGCGGGCCCCAATTTTCGTGGAGTTCCGTTTCGTAGTCGCACAACTTCTTGTACTCAGTCACCGGCATTCTGTATTCGACGTTCAAGTCCGGCGACTGGAATTGCGCTTCCTTGTCGTTCAAGACAGAATTGATCAAGTCCATTTCGTTGTCCGGGCAGTTACCGATGTTGTAACCTCTCTTCTTCAAGTCTTGCAAGACTCTGAAGATGGAACCAAAGACGTTCAAGTACGCGGCGGTACCGACGTTCCCTTTGTCCGGCGGAAACGAAAACACGGTGATGGCCAAGTTCTTTTGCGCGTTCTTCTTGCGTCTCAACGAGGCCCACTTGATGGCTCTGTCCGCAATTTGCGACGAGCGATCTTCCAAAGCGTGGGATTTACCAGACTTGGAGTCTCTGCCGGAAAAGATGATCGGTTCCAAACCACCGTCCAACTCCGGAAGCGCGACTTGCAACGCGACTTGCACCGGGTGCAAACCGAGCGTAGAGTCTTTCCACTCCTCGGTCGTTTGGAAGGACAACGGCACGGTAACCATGTACGGCACGTCCAACTTCTTCAACGACTCGATCGCTTTCGGGTGATCTTGTCTGGCCGGGCCACCAACCAAGGCGAAACCAGTCAAGGACAACACGGTGTCGACCAAAGCGCCTTTGGTGATCGGATCAAAAAAGAAGCGATCCACGGGCACGGAGAAGTCCAAGCCGCCGGCAAAGACCGGGACAACCTTGGCACCTCTCGCTTCCAAGTCCATGACCATACCGTCGTAGTGACCGGCATCACCGGTGACCAAGTGCGATCTTTGGAGAACGACGCCAATAACCGGCGCGTCCTTCTTGAACTTGATGTCCTTTCTGGTATCGTACCAGTTCAAGTACTCCTTGACGTCTTCGAACATGGTCGGCGCCATCGGGTGCCAGATACCGATATCCGGAAACGTCACCGGCTCGGCAACTTCCCCGACGTCGACTCCGGCCAACTCCGGAACGTACGCCTTGGAGATCATCAACAAGAAGTTCTCCAAGTTTTCCGAGGAACCGCCCAACCAGTATTGCAAAGAGTTCATAAAGTTTCTCGCATCCGCCGCCTTATCGCTCGGCAAATACTTCAAAACCTTCGGCAAAGTTCTGACCAACTTCAACATGCCCTCTTCGAAACCACCGGATTCCTTCTTCTTTCTCATGAAAGAAGCGATCGCGGATTTGGACTGACCCAACTGCGCCATGGAAAACGTACCCAACTTGTTCAATCGCATGACCGCCGGCATGGACGGGAAGATCACGCACGCGTCCAAAGAGTCTCTCAACGGCGCGACGATATCCACAATCTTTTCCGCCAATTCTTCGATAAAGATCAAAGAACCGATGAAAACATTCGCGTTCTCCACGTCAGTTTTGAACTGATTCAAGTTATCCTCGTTTCTCAATTCTTCCAACAAGTAACCGGAGACTTGAACGCAGACGTTTTTGTTCGTCGCGTTGATTTGCTTCACCGCGGCGGACAAGGAAGACTGATATTGCGATTCCAAAACCACGTACACCATCTTCACGACGGTTCTCCCGTTCGCTTCCGGAATAATCGTACGAATCGCCGGGTCGACGTTCGTGAACATTCCTTTCGAGCTGCTGTCCGCATCCGCCAACAACTTGTCCTCCTCGGATTTCGCTCCCGCTTTTTTCAAAGGCCCATTTGGTGGAGAGATGACTGCTTTGGTGACCACCAGTCTTTGGCTTTGTTTCGCGGTAGTCTTCGCGCGTAAGCTCTGTGATAATGTCGTTGTTTCGAAAAGACAGTAAAAGTAAAGAAGAGGTATTGATGATTTTGGTCAGTTTGATGGTCGATTTGATGCTGATACTACACGCGAGAAGAGCGAGTAGAGTGAAAAGTGCTCCCCAAAGATATCTGATCTTTCCCGAGAAAATGTGTGACGTCGACTTCTCATCATCATCCATTCATCGCGCTCTTTTTCTCCTCAAACGGACGTAAAATCGACGATCCGAGAACCAAACGCGAGATCGAGATCAAGTCTTTCATTCTCGCACAAAAAGATCGTCGCACACGTCGCGAGACGCGCACTCTTCGTAGGAAAAGAATGCGTTTTGTAGCCCCTTTTCCTCGCGTTTGTTTGGGACGAGAGCTTTTCAAGGGAGAGATGATAAAATTTTACAGAGAAAATTATCTCTCTCTCTCTTCCGTTTGCAGCGCGCGCGCACACATAAAACGACAATAAAAGACGAAAGAACAACCAGAGTCTAAACGACGACGCGTTATTCATGAATCGTACCTTGTTTGCAAAAGCGACTTTGCTCCCGAGCGCTGCCGCTGCTGTCAAAGAAGAGGCTGCCATCGTAGAAGACGATGTTGTGTAAAAAGTGAGGAAAACGAGAGGAGAGAGACTTATACTAAGCTCGTCTTTGCGTGCATCTCATCTCCGAAAAGATTTTTTTTTCGAGGACCAGAAACGCAGGAAAAAAGAGAAAAGAGGAGATCTTTTTTTAGGAAGAGGATGAGCCCAAACCCGAAAGAGGAAGGAGCAAAC
>Ga0209425_10006632_pt1 | contig 11062 bp, 7 predicted proteins | sample COG_05_FD_184749 | JGI IMG/M metagenome (GOLD analysis project Ga0209425, IMG submission 184749) | Pelagic Microbial community sample from North Sea - COGITO 998_met_05 (SPAdes) (version 2) | ecosystem: Environmental > Aquatic > Marine > Neritic zone/Coastal water | place: Helgoland, sampling... | reverse complement strand
GAGAGAGGGCAGCCGGGTCACTCCTTCGACGCGCAGCGATGGCCATCGTTCGACTGACGGCGCGAGTCGCGTGCGACGCCATGTTCCGGGCACCCCGCGCGTCCCGATGGACCGCACCGGCGACGCGGATCCGCGCGCGTCCGTCCGTCGCGCCATCCCCCGTCGCGGTCGCGAGGTTCCATCACCACCACCACCCCGTCACCGTCGTCACCGCGTCCACGCGCGTGGTGCCCGACCACCGCCGTCGCATCGCGCCCCTCACCGCGGCATCCCGCCCGCTGCACTCCTTCGCGGCGCTATGCGCGGCGTCCTCCGGCGACGCCGACCGAGGCGGCGGGGACACGCCGACCGACGAGGACGACGTCTCGATGGACGATGACGAAGAATACGAGGATGACGAAGACGAAGACTGGGACCCCGCGAACGTGCCGTTCCTGGTGGGCGCCGGGGGCGACGGCGTGCCCGCAGTGGAGGTGGACGTGCTCGTCGTCGAGGAAGGCGGCGTGGTGGACACGGGCGACGTCGACCTTCCCATCGAGCAACTCGCGGAAACACTCCGCTCCGACGCGGAGACGCTGGTGCGACTGCTGCTGGACCCGCCACACGACTCGTGCCTTCCCCGCGGCGCCCTATCCGGCGGGAACGAAGACGACGCTTCCCCGCCGGACGTGTCGTACTGCGAGCTGTCCGTGGCGCTGTGCACCGACGCGCACATCAAGGGCCTGAACAAGGAGTGGAGGGATAAGGACGCCGCCACGGACGTGTTGTCGTTCCCGGCGGATTCCTTCGGGGACGTAGCCGTCTTGGGCGACTGCGTGATATCGATCGACACCGCCAGGACGCAGGCGAACGAGCTCGGGCACGGCATCTTGGACGAGTGCAGGGTTTTGCTAGTCCACGGGCTACTGCACCTGTGCGGGTACGACCACGAGCTCGGCGAGACGCAGGCGGAGGAGATGGGAAAGTACGAGGACGAACTCCTTCGTTTGCTCGTTGAAACAAACGGGGGCGGGGATGGACCGATCGTGGGCGGGCGGCGCGGGCTGGTGGGCTCGAGCCTGAGCGGCGAACGGGACTACGATCTCGGTCTGCCCGAGGTTAAAGGGGAGAGTAAAGGGGAGAGTGCAATGTACGCGAATACGTACGGCGCGGGTGCCGGCGGATCCGGGTCGCGCAAAGCGGACTGCCTCGTCCTCGACCTGGACGGCACGCTGCTCAACCGCGACTGCGTCATCACCCCGAGGACCGCGGAGGCGCTGCGGGAGTGTGCCGCCGCCGGTGTGACCGTGTTCATCGCCACGGGTAAGGCCAGGCCCGCGGCTATCCGCGCGGCGGCCACAGCGGGGCTCGACGGCGTCGGCGGCGTCGTCTCTAGAAAGTCACCCGGAGTCTTCATCCAGGGTCTGGACGTGTACGGCATCAACGGCGATCCACTGTACAAAGCCGAAATGCCGACAGGCGTCGTGAGGGAGGCGTTTGACTTGATCTACGGCGGGGGTTTGGACACGCGCGTCGCGCTGACGGCGTTCTGCGGGGATGAGTGCGCCACGCTGTCCTCGCACCAGCTTCTCGACGAGCTCACCTCGCTGTACCACGAGCCAAAGTCGGTCCCTTGGGACGACGTGGCGACGCTGGTTCGCGCCGCACGTGCCGCGTTTGGCGGGAACGCCAATGCAAGCGGCGTGCAGAAGCTGCTGTTGATGGCGGAGAGCGCGGGTGAGATTGACGCGTGCAGGCCTCGATGGGAGTCCTTGTTCGGCGGCCGGTGCGAGGTCACGCAGGCGGTGCCAAACATGCTCGAGATTCTCCCGCTCGGCAACGACAAGGCCAGGGGGGTGCGGACGCTGCTGACGCACCTCGACGTGGAGATGTCGCGGGTCGTTGCGGTGGGCGACGGCGAGAACGACCTCGGCATGTTGAAGATGGTGGGGTGCGGCGTGGCCATGGGCAACGCGGGAGCCGTGGTCAAAGCAGCCGCAAAGGAGACACTCGAGTGCACGAACGAGACGGACGGCGTGGCGGAGGCGATCGAGCGGTTCGTCCTGTGAGCGCACAGGTGTACGTAGTCTATTTATAGTACACGGTATCGAGGAGAGTCCATTCGTGACGACCGAGACAAACTTCACGCCAAGCCCGGGCCAAAAAGTTCAGCCTTTTTGACTCCGTCTCCTCGCTGCGTGCACTTTAATTCTATCCACAGTCGGTGGCGCCATGTGGGTGGACCTCGTCGGGCCCGCGGGCGCCGTCGCCGTCCTGGCGGCGGCACCCTTGTCGAGGTTCGCGCTGGGGCGACACACCGGCACGGGCGCGTCGTCCGTGCCGTCCACTTCGTGCAGCGGGAGGACCGGACACGGGGCGTCGTCGGCGCGGTTGCGGAACAATTGTTCCGAGGGAATCGTCGGGGGTTCCGGCGGGCGGCGAGTGGGTCCGTCCCGGGCGTTGGCTGCTCTGGACGATGCAGAGCGGCCACCGCGAAGGAGCGGCAGGGGCGGTAAGGGTAGACGCGCGAAGGCGAGCGGGGCATCGTCCCCGGCGTCGACGTCGACAGCCTCGAGCGGGAGCGGGAGCTCGGATGGGGATGCCGACGTCCGGTGCCGAAATGACGACGACGACGACCTGATCCGACGCATGGGCGCTCTCGTCGCCATGTCCACGGATCAGACCCCGGCGGCGGTGACCAAGCTTCTGAGAGACGATGACGCCACGTACCGCGCTTTGGCACGAGAGGCGGACGCCGCGGGGGATGGAGCCGATGGACCCGAACGGAGGATCGCGCAAAACCTTTTGTTCCTCAGTCACGAGTTGGGTTGCGACGCGGATGACCTCGCGGCGATCGTTCGAGCCTTTCCCGGAGTGCTGACCCTGGACGCGGACGACGACATGCGTGTTGTGGTTGCCTTCCTCACCGGGCCCATACCCACGGGCGGCGTGGGCATGACGGTAGCCGCGGCGAGGGAGTGCGTGCGCCGCGACCCGAAGATGCTCGCGCAGAGCGTTAAGAACAAACTCTCGCCCAAGTTTGAGTACCTCGTCGAACACGCGGGTTTACGACCGGGAAACGTCGGAGACATGCTGCGGCTGGACCTGGAGACGCAGATCAAGCCGAGGGTGCAATTCCTGGCGCTGACGTGCGGCATGGGCTCGGCGGCGGCTGCGGCGGCTATTCGCAAGTCTAACCCGTCGCAGGTTCACCTTCTGAGCAAAGGGTTCGAGGACCCGGGACACAACGCGCACGCCGCGCTGGCGTGTATGCGCGCTGGGTCGGGCATGAGCCCAGAGCAGCTCTCCGCCGCGCTGGGCAAGTATCCAAAGATGTTGGATTACTCCCCCGAGAAGCTCACAAAGTGTTTTGGGTTTCTGGGGAAATCGTGCGGCTTGAACGCCAAGGAGCGCGGGCGGGTCATCGCCGCAACGCCGCAGGTGTTGGGGCTCTCGGTGGAAGAAAACTTGGCGCACAAGCTTCATCTGTTGGTACATGAGCTGGGACTAGGCGAGGACGGCGCGAGGGAGGCCATCGTGGGTTTCCCGCAGGTGTTGACGTACAACACGGACAGCCTTCGGGCGCGATTCGAGTATTTTCTCGAGGACGTCGGGTGCACGCCGAACGAGCTCGTCGCGATGCTCGCGTCGTACCCGCAGGGTGTGATCACGCTCTCGATGGATAACATCGCGCGATCGGTGCGTTTCGTCACGGACGTGTTCGCGCACCTCCCGTCGGACGATTACCAGCGACGGAACCTCGGCGACGGCGCGCCCGCGACGCTGGCGGCTCGCATGATTTGCAAAAACCCAACTTTGCTGGGTTACTCCGTGGACCGCAAGATGCGACCGACGGTGGAGTACGTGTCGGCGAACTACCCGGCGTGCTGCGCGATGCAGGCGTTGAAGATGTGCACGAGCTCGCTGGGAGGGACGGTTATGACCAGGTGCTTCTTCAAGGAGCGCGCGGGTTGGAACGTTCAGCTCGTGACGGTGAGTTTATTTTTATTTTCGTATGGGCAATTAGACTGACGATTTGTGCTAACCCTAAACCCTACCCTAAACCCCAAAACTATTACAGGTGATGAGCATGTCCAAGGGTAAATTCTGCGAGAAGGTTGGCATCTCGACGATGGTTTACGACGAGAAGGCGGCGGAGTTCATCGAGCTCACGGAGCGGATGAACCCCGCGCCGGTCAAGCCGCAGACCCCCACGTTCGCCATCAGGTCCGCGATCCAGGCCCAGACGCGGACCCGAACCGTAGCGGCGCCGGACAAGGAAAAGAGAAAGTTGACGCGGAGGGAGGCTATGGAGGCGCGGAGACGGGCAGCCGCCAAGGACAAGCCGCACGGCGAATAGACGCGGATCCGATTTAGATATAATTACACATAGTCTATGTACGTATACGCCGCGTCGTGGGTGCTAACACGCATCTCATCCCCCGAACGAGCCCACGGTGGGGGTGGACGCGGCTGTATCGTCTTCAATCGCGAGGAGCGACGCGGACGAGGCGCTCATGGCCGAGAGCTGATGCCTGACGAGCCCGGCGTACGCCCCTTTCCGCTGCAGCAGCTCATCGTGCGTGCCGGACTCCACGACGACCCCTTTTTCAATCACGCAGATCCTCGTCGCGTTCTGTATGGTGCTCAGCCTGTGGGCGATGACCACGACGGTGAACGCCGCCATCACGCGACCGAGCGCGTCCTGCACGACAGCCTCACTCTCCGCGTCCAGGGCGCTCGTCGCCTCGTCCAGGAGCAACACCTTGGGCTTACGGACCAGCGCTCTTGCGATGGCGACCCTCTGCTTCTGTCCGCCGCTCAGCATGCTGCCCCGCTCGCCCACCATCTCCTCGTACGCCTTGGGCAGCTGCGAGATGAAGTCGTGAGCGTTTGCGGCGACGGCCGCTCGCGTCACTTCGTCCATCGAGGGTTCATCCTCGCCGTCGTCCAGGAGCGAGAACCGTTCGCTCTCGTACCCGGCGTACGGGTACTCGTCCGTGCCGTCGCCGCGTGTCTTCTCCAGGCCAAAGACGATGTTTCTGCGAAGCGTGCGGTTAAACAGCGTGGGTTCCTGCGACACCAAGCTGACCCTGCGTTTCAACCACCTCGGGCACAAGTCGCCGAGGTCGATCCCGTCCAAGGTCACCGCGCCGTCGCTCGGCACGTAGAACCGCTCGATGAGGTTAATCACCGAGCTCTTACCCCCGCCGCTGGGCCCAACGAGCGCCACCGTCTCACCGGGTTTCACGCGTAGATCCAGTTCGAACAGCACTTGCCGCTCGGGCCGAGCCGGGTACGCGAAATTAACCCCTACGAGCGCCAGGTGTCCGTCGCACGTATCAGGGACGAGCCTCGGCTTGACCACGGACACCTCCCCGTGGACACCGACGGTACGGTCCCCGGTTTTACCAGGCCACGTCTCGAACCCCGGTGGGGTGGCTATGAGCTCGAAGACCTTCTCGGCGGCTCCCAGCGCGGTTGTGATTGACGTGAAGACGTCTCCGATGGCGCCGAAGCAGCTGGTGAGTTGCTGCTGGTAGAGCATGAAGGACACCAGGGCGCCGGGGTTGAGCATGTCGTGGAGCACCAGCATCCCGCCGTACCACAGCACCAGCACGGTGATGACCATGGGTAGGAACGTGTACAGGAAGGTGTACCCGACGACGTACCTAGCCTCGATGGAGTTTTGTCTGCAAAATTCACCGAGCTTTGCGGAAAAGTCAGCCGAGGAGAAGGGCTCCCCGGCGAAGGCCCTGATGGTCCTCAGACCACCGAGGGACTCCTCCGCAACCTCCGTCGCCTCCGCGAGAGCCTTTTGCGTCCTCTTCGATATTTTCTTGAAGTAGGAGCCGTATATTTTGGAGATGGCGATCGTGGGCGGCACGGATGCCAGGGTCACCGCCGTGAGCGGCCACGAGAGCGCCAGCATGAAGCACATGACGCCCAAAACGTTGACGCTGTTTCTGAGCAGGATGTTAATGTTGAGGCTGAGCGCGTTACTCACCGTGCTGCAGTCGTTGTTCAGCCTGGACGACAGGTCACCGGTCTTGTTCTTGTCGAAGAAACCGACATCCTGCGACAGGATGGTGTCGAACAGCCGCCTTCTCAGCCGGCTGTTTAAACGCGCCATCTGCACGGTGAATATGCTCCCGCGCAGACCCGCGAAGATACCGCTGAGCAGCGCGGCGATGAGCAAGGTGAGGCTGTACGTCTTGAACGCGGATTCATCCCTGTCGATGGCCACCGCGTCCACCAGCTCGCCCGTGAAGTGCGGAATGGACGCAGCCGCCACGGCGTACAGCACCAGAAACAAAAACGCAACCGAGAGCAGCGGCAAGTCCGGGTACGACAAACGCAGGAGCGCCACGAACGTCCCGCTCTTGTCCTTCTTCCGTCGTCTACGCCTCTCCGCCATCGTGGAGTCCGACATCACGCCGTCCTCCTCGTCGATGCCGGGTTCGTCGCCGAGATGGCCGAATCGCGTCTCGGCTCGGCCCAGCAGGGGTTCGGTGTCGACGCCGTCCAACGGCCTCGCCGACGCCGACGCCGACGCCGCGCGTTCGTCCGCGCGCGCGAGCGCATCGTCGCTCACGCGCATCTCCACCGTCACCGAGCAGAAGGCGATGAGCCACGCGGACCAGAAGATGGCCTGGTCCCTCGACGAGTCATAGAGGTCGGGGAGGTGCGCGACGCCCTTCGCGGTTAACAGCGAGCACATCAGCGCGCAGACACCGATCTTCACGTACCCGAACACCGCGCGGCGCTCGTCGGACGTGCCCGCGAACGAGACGATGACGCCGAGGTATACGATGCGCACGAGGGTGAGCACGGCGAGGTCCAGCAGACCCGCGGACGGGGTGTACGCGTCCACGACCGCCGTCCTCATCTCGCGCGGCGAAAAGGGAGGGTGCCACGACCTCGCCCTGTGCTCGCCCCGTCCCATGCACGATAGCCACACGGTCGCGAGATGCATCGCGGCGAGAATTCCAATCTTCCGACGCATGCGACGCCCGGCGCCATCCCTGGCTTCGAGTCGGCGCTCACGCGCCTCCTCGGCCTCCTCCTCGGCGTCGTCCTCGCGCGCCATTCGAACTGACGAGTCTGAAGCTTTTATCCAGTCACAGTCAGCAGCCGACGTTTCGTCATTTCATACCTAAGAGCGCGCCGGAGTCGACATGCAGGGTGTATCCATGTCGGAGCAGCCGGTGCCGTTCGCGATGAAATGCAACGCCACGGGCCCGGGCATCGGAGGGGGCGCGGCGGGTGTGGAGGCGCAATTCACGATCACGTGCGCGGACGAGGACGGCGCGCGGATCAGAACCGGGGGCGCGAAGATTCAGATCTCGGTCCTCCGCGTCGGCCTTCACGCCTCAACAAGCGGGGACTGCCCGATACCGACGCGGATCGTGGACAACAACGACGGCTCGTACACGTGCGGATACACGGTGGACGGCCGCGGCGACTACAGCGTATCCGCCGAGCTGGACGGATCCCCCATCGCGGGCTCACCGTACCCCGTCTTCTTCAGCGGGATCCCCGGCCAGATGACATCGGTGAAGCCCATCCCAGGGGTCGTCCCCGGCGCCGTCCCGGGTGAAGGCGGTGACGCGCCAGGCGCCGCCCCGGCGAGTGAGTCCGAGCCGATCGAGGTCACCACGGCGCAGTTACACGTCGGCAACCTCACCATGAACGTCACCGCCGCGCAGCTCAGGCAACTCTTCGCGCACTGCGGCGAGGTGATCAACGCTCGGATGCAACACGGGAAGCAGTACGGCTTCGTCGAGATGGCCACCGTGGAGCAGGCGAGATCCGCGCTCAAGCTCAACGGCATGCCCCTGGACGGACGAAACATGCGCGTCGAACCCGCCGCGTCTGTCCGTCAACAGCCCAACCCGCACGAGCCGCCGTTCAAGCCCACCGCCGCGCAGTTCGCCGTGGTGGAGTCCGCCGCCGACGCCGCCGCGCGAGAACACCAAAACCGACTCAACAAAGCGTTGGAGTTACAGGCGAACCTACACGCGCAACGCGCCGCGGAGATGGCGGCCAAGCGCGCCGAGGGGGGCGATGCCGAGGGAGCAGGGAGGGGGAGGAGCCCAAAGGACGAGAGGGGAGGGCGGGGTCGGAGCAGGTCGAGGACGCAGTCGCCGCGGCGTGACGACAGGAACCGGACGCGTTCGCCGGTGAAGCGCCGGCGGTCCCGGTCGCGGTCACGGGACAGGGGTAGGGACAGGTCACGGGATAGGGACAGGGACAGGGACAGGGATCGGTACAAGCCGTACAGCCGCGGGAAGAGGCGCGGAGGGAAGTACGGGAGCGGTGGGCCGAGGAATATGAACCCCAACGGCGTCGGGCAATAATTTTAGGATTGTTAGGAAAACGAAAGTGCAAGAATTCCCCAAAACGTACGCACGCACTTCGCACGTCAACGATGGTGGTTAAACGCGCTACGAACGCGCTCAAAAGAGCCGCCAGGGTCAGCATGAAGCAGGCGATGCTGATGGCGTTCATGGCGACCATGCCCCCCATGTGGCTCACGTACACGGTGCGCTTCCACTTCCCAAATTTAGCGCGCGAATTGCGCTGATGAATTCCACGACAACCGCAGGGCATGGAGGAAAACGACGTCTACAACCCCATGAAGTGGGCGTCCGCCAGGGTCTTGATCAGCTTCGGCACGATGGTGTTCGTGGTCGCGATGACTTACCGCCAACTTCCCCTGGACCTCATCCCCAACTGGATACCCTTCATCGGAAAGGCTGACGATCTCATCGCGGGGCTAATTGCGGGAGTCGGATTGACAATAACGTTCATCGGTTGGCACTTCGGGATGGGCCCGAAGCCCATCGAGGCGGTCCTCGTGGTGAACGGGTTTTCTTACGCGTGGATGGCGCTGTATCCGGTGCGGCTCGGTGGACTGTGGCTGGTCAAGGTCATCTTTCAAGCGGCCAAGCCGCTAAAGTTCGTAAAGGGGTTGGTCTCCTAAGTTGTCTAATTCTACAAGTCCCGCTACTCTAGGTGATGACTCCCGCGCCGTGCTTGACGAGCGAACGCATCGCCTCGAACTCCCCGTACGCGTCCAGGAACGCATCCAACCCCTGCTCGTCCACGAAACTCGCCGCCACGCTCACGCTCACGCCTTCACCGATCGCCCTCGCCGTGTGCCACCAGTCGGCGGGGACCAACAAAATTTCACCCCCCCCAACGTCTACTTGCATCCGCCGCGCGTGCGCCAACGCCGGGTATTTGCCCAGCAACTCGCGGTCGATCCCATGTGCACTGAAAGCTGCCGGGTCGATCCCGCTCCGGCACCCGGTGTGCCCTGTGGGATAGAGGAAAGGCGCGTCGTCGGGGTGGAACAGCGTGAACCGTTTGGTTCCCTCCATCTGAATGGACGCGGCGTGCACGTGGCACGTGTCTCGGTGCAGGAACGGGAACCCGGGACACGTTGGGTGGCATACGAACAGCTCGAACCACCGTCGCCAGTTCGCCGGGCAGCTCGGTACCTTCCCAGTGTCGTTCAGCATGTTATCGCCGAAGCACAGTGGCAACGACAGCTTCGCAGCCTCCTCCGGGAACCACTCGTGCATCTGCAGGTTCCGAAGGTACCGGTGCCGATATTGCTCGCCTCCGCCCGAGCTCGAGGCGACCGCATCGAGGAACGTGCCGAGCCGCACGTCCGTTCGAGTCGCGGCATCCGTGACGTCGAGCGGGACCACCACGTCGCCGTGCGACTCGCGAAGGCGATCCGCCGTCAGGTCCATGTCGTGCCCGCGGAGCACCACGGGCAGTCGCGGCGACATGAACCTCTGCGCGAACGTCTCCGGCGTGAGGTCCGCCAAGTCCACCACGGGCACCCCGCCGCGGTGCAGCTTCGGCGCGTCCGTCGCCTCCCCGTCGCCGTCCAAGCCATCGGACTCATCGAGGAGCTCGGCGAACTCCTCGGCGTCGATACCCATCATGGCATCGAACGGGTCCACCTCGTCGTCGTCCGCCATGTTTGTATCGTCGCGCCCACGAAAGTGCGATATCCCATCGCCGCCGCCGCCCACTTTGCCGTGTCGCGTCGGGGGGTTCGACCGGGCGATGACGTCGGCGTGGCTACCCGCGGTGGGTGAACGGATTCGTCCGGTGGAGACCGGCGCGGAGGCCGTGTCCCCGAGCGGTGACCCGATCCCCGCGCCCGGCGGGGGGCCGCACTGGGCAAGGCTCCGATGGCCGCCGAAGTCCAACGGCGACGACAGACGGGAGGCGATGGTGAGCGACGCGGAGCGGACCACGACGCTGGACCCCGGCTCGATGGTAAGCGGCGAGAAGCGGACGATGAGCGTGGTGTGGGAGGACGGGACCGAGGACGACGGCCTGAGCCCCGCCGGCTTCGGCCCGTGCGTCGATCGTCCCGAACACGAAGAAAACAACGAGGCGCGCGCCGAACGCGCGAGGGACGCGCGAGCACGGGGCGCCGCTAGGTTCCGGGACGGGGACGACGCCGCGGCGGCCACGGAGTACGTCGAGTCGTGCGCGCTGCTCGCGTCCACACTCCCGTCACACGCGCTCCCGGCGGCGGAGGGAGGATGGAACGTGCCGGGGTACCCAACACCAGTCGACGCCATCGCGAACCATTCATCGTCGTCACCCAAGTCGTCACCCGGGCAGTCCAGGACGGCGCCCACGGTCGGGACGCGCGTCAGGGTGATGGCGCCCGACGGGTCATCCAGGAGCGGGATGGTGTCCTACGTCGAGACAGACGACGACATGTGCGACGTCATGTTCGACGAGACGAACGACGGCGAGGACGACGAGGAAGTCGGCGTGCCCTTCGTTCGTTTATTCGGCTACGACGCAGCGCCGCGGCACAGCTGTGCGGGTGAGCACGACGAGGACGAGGACACGCGGCGGACGCGACGGGAGGCTGCCGCGAGGGACGCCGAATCCGCGGCTCAGACGTGCGACGAGCTCGCGTCCAGGCTGCTGGACCTCGCGCGGTGCCACCTTCGGATGAGCGGCGGCGGGACTCTGGGCGTTGGGAAGGATGGGAAGATGAACGCGTGGGTGACCGCGCACACGGACGCCGCGTCGGCGC
>Ga0209425_10006627_pt1 | contig 11069 bp, 11 predicted proteins | sample COG_05_FD_184749 | JGI IMG/M metagenome (GOLD analysis project Ga0209425, IMG submission 184749) | Pelagic Microbial community sample from North Sea - COGITO 998_met_05 (SPAdes) (version 2) | ecosystem: Environmental > Aquatic > Marine > Neritic zone/Coastal water | place: Helgoland, sampling... | reverse complement strand
TTATTTTGCTGGTGATACAGCAGTTTTTTCTGATATGAAGCTAATTGGAGAGATATATTCTCCAGACTTGGCTGTACTACCTATTGGTGATCACTTTACAATGGGACCGAAAGAGGCATTTTATGCAACAAAGCTTATAGGTTCTAAACATATTATTCCTTTTCATTATGCTACATTTCCTGTTTTAGTTGGTACACCAGAAGAATATATTGAGCTTGTAAAAGATTTAGATGTTAATGTCTATGTAATGAATCCGGGCGATGTGTTATAGAATTGAGAGAGCCAAGTGGAAGACAATACCTTAACTATGCATTCTTTAAGTTTTTACCTAGCTGGTATTCCGCTGCGAAAAGCAAGAAAAAAATTATATTAAGCAAAACAGAGAAGATATTAATCAAATATAATAAAAAGTTTTTACTAAATTTTTATTCAACACTTGGAGTCAGAGCGGAGTGCGACTTTTTATTATGGAGAGTATCAGAGAGACTTGAAGATTTTGAAGAAATGACTTCAGAATTGTTGAATTCAGGCTTAGGAGAGTTCTTAGAAACTAAATATTCTTTTTTATCTATGACTAAGTCCTCACAATACGTAAGTAAGAATAAGAATTTAGATCAAGAGGGTGAAAGATTAAAAATTACACCAAGGAAAAGAAAATACTTAATTGTTTACCCTTTTATAAAGAAAGTTGATTGGTACTTGCTGTCCAAGGAAAAAAGGCAGAAGATGATGACAGAGCATATTGGCACTGGTCATAAGTATCCATCAGTTAGCATTAATACTTCATATTCTTTTGGCCTAGATGACCAAGAACAGATGGTTTCTTTCGAAACTGATTATCCAGAGGATTTTTTAGATTTAGTGGAAGAAATGAGATCTCAGCAGGCAAGAGCTTATACAGAAAAAGATACACCGATAATAACTTGCATATATAAAGACTTTAAGGATATAAAGATTCTTTTTAAATAGTTAGAGGTTTACTATATCGTTATAAACAGCAAACAACATAAGAGTAATTAATAGAGCAAAGCCCGTTCTATTAGCAAAATTTTGTATTTTTGGATTCATCTTTCGTCTTGTAATCATCTCGATTGAAGTAAAGAAGATATGACCTCCGTCAAGAAGAGGTATAGGTAAAAGATTTATTATTCCAAGATTTATACTAATAATTATTAGAAATTGGAGAATAGAATTTAAGCCTTTTTCAGCAGCAACACCGGAGTACTTGGCTATAGATATTGGCCCAGCAATAGAGTTTTTAATTTTCGACAAGCTGGAATCAGTGCTAAAGAAGTCGGAGAAAAGTCCTATGATTCCATTGTATATTAAGTTTATTGATCTTACTGAATCTTTCCAGCCCAAGTTAAAGGATTCAATTATTGAAAAATTTGAAACTTCTGAATTCACAAGTGGTGTTATGCCTAAAACCTTTTTAACTGATTCTTTTTCAAATCTAATATTCTTAGTTATAACCTGATCGTTTCTTTGTAGCTGAATTTCATATTTAAACAAGTTTTCTTCATTCAAGATTTTACTTATTTGGTACCAACTATTGATATTCTTCCCATTCATATTTAGAATTCTATCGGATTTTTCTATCCCAACATTGCTAGCTATAGAATTTGGAAGTATTTGGTTAACAATAGGTAGTTGTTCAGGATAAATATCATCTAGAATATACTTTTTATCTTTTAAGTTATTATAAAAAGTTATTTCTAGAATATTATTTTGCCTTGATATAAGTATATTTTGCTTAATATTTTTAAATTTTTCTTTTAATTTCGGTATATCTCTCCAGTTCTTGATTTGATATTTATTAATTTCTAATATCTTATCCCCATTTTGGAAGAAAGCCTTTTCCGTTGATTGCTCGTAGTATCCTACAACTGGTTGTTGATCTAAAAATTTAGGCAATTCAATCCCATTCATGTAAATGAAAGGAAATAAAATAAAAGGCAGCACTAAATTCATAAAAGGTCCAGCGAAAAGTATTATCAGTTTTTTAATATTAGGGATATTCTTGTAGCTTCTTGAAGGGTCTAGCGCTTCTTTGTTCTGAGGAGTCTTCAACTCAGAAACATCTTCTCCCTGCATTTTTACATAACCACCTAGTGGTAAAAGTGAGAGTGCATATTCAGTTTCACCGATATAGAAAGAAAAAAGCTTTGGTCCAAAGCCAATTGAAAAGTTCTCTACTTTCACATTTGCCCATTTTGCTGCTAACAAGTGGCCAAGCTCATGTATAAAAATTAAAAAACTTATTATTAAAATAAAAGATATAAGGCTTGTCATTTTTTGATTATATTATACGCATATTCTTGGGCAATTCCATTTATATGAAGAATTTGTTTCAAACTATAGTCCTTTTTTGTGTTGTGATTGCTCATCGTTTTTTCAATAATTTTATAAATATCTAAAAATCTAATGTTGCCGGACAAGAATTGTTCAACTGCAACAGTATTTGCAGCATTCATGACTGTTGGAAGGCTCCCTCCAATGCGCATAGCTTTTCTTGCTAAGACGAATGGCTTATAGCTCTTCTCGTTTACTTTAATTAAGTCAATATTTCTATCTACTTTTGGGTTTATTGAACTTATTCTCATCCTGCTTGGATAAGACAATGAATAGCTAATAGGAATTTTCATATCATTCAAACTGCCTGAGAAAGCTACATTCCCATCTACAAACTCTACTATCGCATGTATATGACTCTCCTTATTTATTATTGGAACAATTTTTTCGCTAGGTAAATTAAAAATTATAGATGCTTCAATTATTTCTATTGCTTTATTCATCATAGTTGCTGAATCAATAGATATTTTTTTACCCATATTCCAGGTAGGATGCTTTAATGCTTCGTCAGGAGTAACACTTTTGAGTTCCTTAGGTTTTTTGCCATAAAACGGTCCCCCAGAAGCAGTAATATAAACCTTGTTGATGCTTTCACTGGATTCATTTCTGAGGATTTGAAATAAGCCTGAGTGCTCACTGTCTATGGGTATAATTTCGCCTTTATGTTTCTTAGCTAGATCCATTATTTGCTTTCCGTATAATAAGAAAATCTCCTTACTAGCAACACAGACTCTTTTTCCTAGTTTTAATGCATCGATAGTAGGTAACAATGTACTTGTTCCCGAAGTAGCAGACACCAAGATACTTGATCTTTTATCTTTTCCTATTGCCCTAAGTCCGTCTTGACCTGAATAAATATTTAATTTTCTTAACAAGGGATTCTTTTTAAGCAATAATTCATCTTTTTTATCAGAGACACAGATTGTCTTAGGATTAAATTCTCTTACCTGTCTTAGAAGTAATTTAATATTCTTCCCAGCACTTAGAGAGTTAATCGACAAAGAACTTCTCTCTTTTAAAACCGATAATGTTTGTATCCCTATCGAGCCAGTTGAACCCAACAAGTCAATAGACTTTTTTTTATTCATTTGAAGAGCTACCACCAAATTTTCTATCTATGGATTGATACTTCTTAATACACTCAAGGAATTTCTGACTAGTAAAGTCTGGCCAAAGCTCTTCAAGGATTTCAATTTCTGAGTAAGCAATATGCCATAGTAGAAAATTCGAGACCCTTGATAAGCCTGCAGTTCTAATCAGGAGCTCGGGTTCAGGTATATCTGGTAGGTAAGATAATTCTTTAATAACCTTATCATCAACCTCTTTAAAGCGTTTCTGAGAAATAGCTTTATTCACTATGTCTATTATTTCTTCTCTTCCACCATAATTAATTGCAACATTAATAGAGGTTCCTGTATTTTCTTTTGTATTTTCCTTAAGTGAGTTAATCCTATCTTTAATTTTATTATCTAGTCCATCAATTCTGCCAATGGGATTAAACTTTAAATTATATTCGAAAAAAAATTCACTTTTGTTTTCAAAGAAGTCTAAGAATAAGTTAAAAAGCGAAGTAATTTCGAACTTTGGTCTTGACCAATTTTGAATAGAGAAAGCATAAAGTGTGAGATTTTTTATTTTGAGTTCATTTGCAGATATGCAAATCTCCTTAGCTGTCTCTAAACCTTTTTGGTGCCCCTTGATTGTGGGTAAATTTTTATTTTTGGCCCATCTTCTATTTCCGTCCATAATTATAGCTATGTGATTTGGTATTAAGTTCCTCATCTTAATTGTCCTTGTTCCATACCTTAAAGAAAGCAACACTTAATTTCCCAAATAAAAAAAGGAATAAGACTACAAATAATGAAATTGGATAAATTAATAAAGTTAAAGATAGTAAGAAGAATCTTTTAAATAGATTTAATTTGAAAATATTTTCTGTTAAGTAATCAAAGCCCTGGAAATATCTTTTAAAAATTTCAACTAATACAAAGCTATTTTTACTCTTCATTTCTAATCGCCTTAATAGGGTCAAGTTTAGCGGCTTTATAAGCAGGATAAATACCAAAGAAGATACCTATTAAACCTGAAAACAAACAAGCTATAACTATTGATTCCGTACTAATTATTGCTGGCCAACCAACAAAGTTAGAGACTACATGACTAAGGACTGTTCCAAGTGTAACACCTATTATTCCACCAATGAAAGATAGCAGTGCAGCCTCTGATAAAAATTGGAAAATAATATCCCTTGTCGTAGCTCCAACTGTGATTCTAATTCCAACTTCTTTTGTTCTCTCAGAAACAGAAACAAGCATTACATTCATAATTCCTATCCCTCCAACAACTAGTGAAATTGAAGCGATTGCAGATAAAAGTATTTTTAAGATGGTTGTAGTCTGGAGTATTTTCTTGGTTACATTTTCATATGATACCATCTGAAAATTATCAAATTGGTCTTTTAACAAACCTCTTTGTTCTCTAAGCATTTTTCTTATTGAGAATTTTGCAAACTCTACATTATCAGCTTTAGTTGTTGAAACAATGATATTGCTTATTCCATAAAGTTGTCCTTTGTAGTCCCATCTATTTAGTGATGTATAAGGTATGAGTATAAAGTCATCTTGGTCTCTGCCACCTGGAGTTAGGCCTTTTTCGCTTAAATCTCCTATAACCCTAAAAGATATTCCATCGATTCTAATTTCCTTCCCAGTAGATTTTTCGGCACCAAAAAATCTTTTTTGAACTGAGGCTCCCAATACGCAAACCTTTGCACCATCAATTACGTCAATGCTGTTAATAAAAGAACCCTCAAGTGTTGGCCAGTCATTAATTGCAGCGAAATCTTCATTGCTACCAACTACAGCCACAATTTGAACTATATCCCTATAGGAGACTTCATTTGAGGTTTTAACAATTGGAGAAACAAATCCAACCGAAGGTATGGCTTTCATCAGAGTTAGTTCGTTCTGTGTGAAATCAGCCGCCTGACCTCTATAGACACCACTAGCCGTTCGTCCGATTGGCTTTAACACTATTGTCTTTGCACCTAGGCTGACGAGCTGTTGCTCAATTATTGTTTTTGCGCCATCAGTTATTGCAACAAGAATAATAACAGAAGTTATACCTATTACGATTCCTAATGAAGTAAGAATAGTTCTGGGCATATTTCTGAATAAATTATTTCTAGCTTCTTTAATATTATCTAAGATGTAAGTTAAACGCATTTTTTTATACTATTCTTCCATCATGAATTTTAATAGTTTCCATTGCTTCTTTAGCAATAGTTTCATCGTGAGTAATAATAATTATAGTTTTTCCTGATTTATGAAGCTTCTTTAGCAGGTCTATTATATCTGCACTAGTTTTTGAATCTAAATTACCAGTTGGCTCATCAGCTAAAATAATATCAGGATTATTAATTAAAGATCTTGCAATAGCTACCCTTTGTTGCTGACCACCAGAAAGCTCATTTGGATAATGCTGAATTCTATTCCCTAAATCAACAAGCTCAAGACATTCTTTAGCTTTTTCTTCTCTTTCTTTTTTTTTAATCACATCTGAATAATGTAATGGCATTTGTACGTTTTCAAATGCTGTATGGCGCGACAATAGATTAAAGCTTTGAAAAATAAATCCAATTGATTTATTTCTAAGCATAGATAGGTCATCATTTGATTTAGATTTTATATCTGCGCCAAGGAGAGAGTATCTACCTGTTGTGGCTCTGTCTAAGCAGGCAATAATATTAAGCAAAGTTGTCTTACCTGAACCAGATGGACCAACAATAGAAATAAGGTCGCCTTGATAAATTTGCAAATCTATGTCGAAAAGCACTTGGAGCTTAGTTTTCCCAGTTGTATATATTTTATTTATACTTTCAAGTTCAATTATTGTTTTATTGCTCATTCTATTAATATCTTTTGGGCTGAGGCAAAGCAAAGCCCTTTTTCTTCTTCTTTTCAGTTAGAACAGCGCCTACAACAATTAGATCGTCTTTAGATATAGGAGCATTGTCTAGTAATTCAATATACTGATTGTCTTTTATTCCTGTTTCTACTGGTATTGCTGAGATTGAATTGTCTTCATTTGCAATCCATAGTATTAATGTTGTTGCATTATCTGGCGGAGGAAGCTTGACTCTTACGCTCTTTGGTGGAACAAATCTGAGAGCAGATCTAGGAATTCGTTTTATATTTGTTTTAGTTTGAATTTTAATTTCTGCGTCAACACTTAATCCGGATTTAAGTCCCGCATCGTTTTCATTAATTCTAGCAATGAGCTCGTAGAAAACAGGAGATTTGTTTGTATGTGGCTTTAAATTTATTGGTTCGATTATTTTTACAATCTCCCCTGTAAATTCTCTTTCAGCATATGAGTCGACTTTAAAAACAACTTGTTGGCCAACTTTGACTTTTGAAATATCTCGACCATCTATGCTTAAATTAAGATTCAAACCTTCAGATCCTGATGAAATAGTAAAGAACCATACATTGATTCCTAGCTTAACGCTACCTCGACTAACATTTTCTTCAGTTATACCTGGATCCATATAATCTATTCGACCCTTTATAGGAGAGATTATTTTTGTATCTTGGATAGATGCTTCAAATTTTTTCAATTGAAGTTTTGCAGCATCTAAATCAATTTTAATTCTTCCTGACTCGTTAGCACTCTCTTGGTACTCAGCTTTAGGAATAAAACCTTTTTCCCATAATTCTTTATCATTTTTAGTTTTAAGAATTTTTTGATTAAAAGCTGTCTCTAATATTGAGACTTCTCTAATTTTATTTTCAATTTCAGTCTTTAAGATTCCTGAATCCATCTCAAGGAGAACTTGCCCTTCTTCAACCAAATCACCATATTTAACATTTAGCTTCTTCAATGGTAAGTCTATTTTGGAGTATACTTTAGCCTCTTTCTTTGGAACAACTTTTCCAGAAGTCTTAACAAATTCACTTATTTCACCAATTGTAGGTTTTGTAGTTAATAATCTGTATTTTTCATTAATGCTAGAAGAAGGATCGCCTGTAAATTTATTCCATGCTAGGAATGCAACTAGAATAATAGCAACAATATATCTAATTGACCATATAAAGTCTAAAACTATCCTTAATTTCTGCTTTAAGCTTTCTATAGAATCTTTATTTTTTGTTGAAAAATCTTTTGCCGAATCTACTGCACGGAAAGTTAAAGGCTTTAATTTGTTAACAATTATTTTAAATTCTCTTTTTAAAGGTCCTAGTTTTGATAAAAGAAACTCTAAAACTTTATAAAATTTTTCAACAATATGGCTAGCTTTAAATTTAGGCTTTTTATTCGAGTTTTTTTTCATTGTCTTAAATCAAATCCCGTAGCTTTCTCAATCCTTGCAACTGTAATTAGGTAATCATAAATCGCATTCTCATATGTTACCTTCTGTTTTTTGTATAAATCTTCGGCTTCTAATAGTTCAACTTCTGAAGCCTCACCATTATTATACTTAGATTTAAGGTATTGAAAATGGGAAGAAGAAGCCTTATATGCTTTATCATATACTCCAATCTTATAAAAAGATGTGTCTGCATCTATAACAGCAAGCTTAATTTTTGAAGTTATCGACTGCTTCATTAGCCTTAATTTGGTCATTTGGGCACGTAAATTTGCTTTTTGACTTCTTATTTCGTGATATGTTTCTCCACCATTAAAGATTTCCCACGTAGCACCGAGACCACCTATTAGATCATTATCTTTGTCTTCCTCTGCAACACCTTTACCTTCAAAACGATATGCAGCTCTTGCTACTAGGTTCGGAAGAAAGTCTCTATATATTGCTGCGATATTTGTTTTTGTTGACATGATTTGCATTTCCAAAGCCTTAATTTCATAAAACTGATTTATATGAGAGTCTGTTATTAAACTAGAGTCCAATTCTATTTTTTCATATTTTAACTCGGAAGAGTATGTGACATTTTCGGGTTTGACAATTCCAAGTAATATGAAAAACTCCTCTTCTAATTTTTGCATTCTTCCTCTAGTTTGAATTATTTTCAACTCATTCTTTCCTAATGCGATACTTGCTTCCGCTAGTTCTAAAGAAGAAATCCTACCTGCATCTAGAAATGCTTTTGATTGCTCAACCTTTTTCAATAAAGTTTTCTCTTCTTGAGTGTAATGTTCCATTAGATTTCTTGCTTTTATAATTCTATAAAATTTTTCACTCACTTCGACGAAAATCTCATGCTTTCTACCTTGCTTTTTATAGTAAAGAGCTTTTATCATGTACTTTCCAGCATTTATTCTCTTGCTTAATTTACCAAAATCAAAAATAAGTTGATCGACAGTTATAGCAGAGCTACGACCATAAAATGGATAAATAGCAGAAGCTTTAACTTGTGGAAAGAATCTTGCAGTATATTGTTTTTTAGTTGATTCTCTAGCGTCTAGCTCATCATTCAAGTAAGTAAGCTCATAGTTATTTTCCTCTGCAATCTGAAGGGCACTATCTAATGTAAGATTAGGCAGGTCCATAGACCATACAGAACTAGCTGTTAATATATAAATGATGAAAAAAAGGCATGTAAAACGAGTCATTTTAATAGTTACATTATATCATGCGTAATAAATTTGGTATATATGTTCATATTCCTTATTGCGAATCAATATGTCCTTTCTGTAACTTTAACGTTTATCTCTCAAAGAATGCAAGATACGATGATTTAACTTCTCTATTACTTAAAGATTTGGAGAATAATTTAAACTTGTTTAGGGATAAAGAGTTAGTGAGTATTCATTTTGGTGGAGGAACTCCCTCGTTAATGCCGCTAAATTATATCGAACAAGTTATTAGTAGAATTTATAAGATGTTTAAAGTTAGCAATAAATGTGAAATAGCTTTAGAAGTTAACCCTTATGAGTCTGAATATCATAATACTAAAAGCCTATCAAATTTGGGTATAAATAGGTTAAGTGTTGGAATACAGTCCTTTAGTGACGAGAAGCTTAAATTACTCGGTAGAAAGTCAACTAGAGAAACTAATATAGAATTTGCCAGTAAAATTACCAATTCTCAAATAAGTAATATTAATTTCGATTTTATTTTTGGAGTAAACAATGAATCTTTAAATTCTTGGGAAGACGATTTGTCTTATGCGCTAAATTTTGATATTTCTCATGTTTCAACTTATTTGTTAACGATTGAAGAATCTACCCCTTTTTGGATGTTAAGGGATAGGGGTGAAATTAAAGAAGTGTCTGACGAAACTTTTTTAGAAATGACAAAACTTTCAAAAGAAATTCTGAGTAAATCTGGAATTAATCAATATGAGATATCAAATTTTTCCAAAGAATCTTTTGAGTCAACACATAATTTACTTTATTGGGAGGGTGACTCATATCTAGGTATAGGACCAGGTGCTCATTCTTCTTTAATTGATTTTGATATGAAAATTTATAGAAGATGGATTAACCCGAACTCTATGAGGGACTATGAAGTTTTTTTAAGTAATAATCTTTCTAATTCGGATAGTAGCCTATGTACACTAGACGACTACATCAAAGACTCTATAATAATGGGGCTTAGGTTATCGTCTGGTTTAGACTTTGATAAACCAAGGAAAATAAAGAATTTTAGTTTTAATGATAAAGTAATTGGCATGCTATTAGAAGAAGACTTAATTGAAAACACTCGCTCAAATTGTAAATTGACCCCCAAAGGACTCAATGTTTCCAATGAGGTTATATTTAGGTTGATTGATGGGCTTCAGTTCATGGATACTTAATAATTCGAGAGTTAATGTAGTAAGATCCATTTTTACTAGTAATAGCTTTGGCAATTTGGTGAAGAGCAGGGCGTGAAAATTTCGCTTCATACTTACCATTTTTTACAGTGCAATAAGGAATGTTCTCTTTAAAAATAAGAGTGTCAATATTCAATGATTCACAAGAGAAATCATTAAGGTTTAATAAAATTCTATTGTCCTCTGATATATCAATGGATTTAACAATATATGGTTTATCCTCAAAATTAACATAAGCCCTTGAATTATTCTCTTCGACATAAAATAATCCTTGCTCATCTCTTTTTAAGTTTTGGTAATTAAAATTATATATTCTTTTATGAGTGATAGGCTTTGAATCCTGGAACCAATTACAATCTTTATCAACAAAGAATCTAAATCTTATTTCGTTCATGGAGCTAAAATCCTACTGTTCCATAGATTTTTAGTTTTTTTAAACTCTAGTCTATCGTGCAGCCTATATGGGCCACCTTGCCAGAATTCAAACAAGCTAGGATTAAGCTCGTATCCTGTCCAATTTACAGGAAAAGGCACCTTTGTATGCTTGAATCTTTTTTTGTTGCTAAAGAACTTTTTCTTTAGCTGACTGTAGGATTCTATCTCTGAACTTTGATCTGATGTTAGTGCGCCAATTTGGCTTTCATATGGTCTAGTATAAAAATACTTCTTAACATCATCAATTTTTAGCTCAACAAGGCTCCCCTCTATTCGAACTTGCTTACCTATTTCTTTCCACCAGAACAACATACTAGCAAACTTATTCACTTTAATATCTCTACCTTTCTTGCTGCTTTTGTTAGTGAAAAAAAGAAATTTTTCGTCAAACTCCTTTAGCAGCATCATTCTAGATATAGGCTTGTTTTTGTATGAGGTACATAAAGCAAAAGCATTCGGTTCCGAAACTTCCTTTTGGGCTAGCTTGTACCAATTTTTAAATATTTT
>Ga0209425_10006624_pt1 | contig 11071 bp, 11 predicted proteins | sample COG_05_FD_184749 | JGI IMG/M metagenome (GOLD analysis project Ga0209425, IMG submission 184749) | Pelagic Microbial community sample from North Sea - COGITO 998_met_05 (SPAdes) (version 2) | ecosystem: Environmental > Aquatic > Marine > Neritic zone/Coastal water | place: Helgoland, sampling... | reverse complement strand
GTGAAATTCCTTGTAAAAAAATTTATGAGGATGATTTCACATTATCCTTTCATGATATAAATCCTCAGAAAAAAATTCATGCTCTTATAATACCAAAAGGCAAGTATATTGACTTGGATGACTTTAGTTTGAATGCATCACCTGATGAAATGGTAGGTTTACTGAAAGGCATAAATATTGTTGCTAAAAAACTTGGAATTTCTACAGATGTGGGAAAAGGTTATAGGACATTAACAAATATAAGTGAACACGGTGGACAAGAGGTACCTCATTTACACTTTCATTTATTTGGAGGTGAAAGAATTGGTAAGATGGTTGAGTGAACAAGCAAGTTGAAAGAAATTATTTAGAAATAAATTCAGTAAATGATTTAATAGATAAAAACAATGTTTCAGACAGGTATTCAATTGAGTTTTTAAAAAAACCAGATTTTCAAATAAATAAATTTTTTTATAAAAATGTTGGAAAAAAACATAATTGGGTTGATAGATTGATTTGGACAGAAAAACAATGGATAGAGTATGTTTCAGACAAAAAAGTTAAAACCTACATACTTAAAGACAACAATGAATTTGCCGGTTATTTTGAACTGATTTTTCACAAAGATGAAAATGAGGTTGAAATAGCTTATCTTGGTCTATTAGAGGAATATCTTAATCTAAAGTTAGGTTCGTATATTTTATCTACAGCAATAAAAAAATCATTTATATTAAATCCCAAAAGAGTATGGGTTCATACTTGTTCTTTAGATCATAAAAATGCTTTAAATAATTATATTTCACGTGGGATGAAAATATTTAAAAAAGAAATAATAACAATTTAAATTAGTTCCGTTGAGGAATATTGAATAATTTTTTATTAAATTGATAATTTTTTTTTATAGATGAAAGATACGTGATACTAAGGTTTTGGTATATATCCTTAGTTTGCCAACCAATCAAATTATAACTTTTTTTATCAAAAAACAGATTTATTTCATTATCATTTTCAGTAAATTTAAAATTAATAAATTTGTTATCAATTATTCTCTCATTTAAATTTTCAATTTTTTTTATTAAAAAATTTTTGTCTAAAATCAAATTTAGTGGCGTTTTGTCTAGCGGATAAAGATAATAGCTACTTGTGGTTTTAACTACTAATGAGCTGCCGTCTGAAACCAAAATTTTTTTATTGGCTAAATTATATTTACAGTAAATTTTTTTCGGGTATTCAATTATACAATTCCCATTTTCTATTTCCCCTTTAATATTTTGTTCAAAATTAAAGTTGATATTTTTTATGCTTTTTAGATTTTCAATTATCTTAATTTTAATTGAAGCACTAACCTGAGTAGTTGTAAGAATCATAATAAAAAATATTAGTAATTTTTTCATTATAAAACATCACGTTTACCAACATGGTTGGCTTTGCTGACGATACCATCTGCTTCCATCATATCTATTATTCTGGCGGCACGATTATAGCCAATTTGAAGTTTTCTCTGTAAAAATGAAGTTGAAGCTTTACCTTCAGATTTAATAATTTCCACAGCTGTTTGATAAAGCTCATCTTTATCACCTTGATTTTTAGAGTTTTCATTAATTTCTTTTTCGTCAGCAAAATTTAATATTTCATCAACATAATCTGGCTCAGCCTGTGTTCTCAAAAAATTATTAATTTTTTCAATCTCGTTATCAGCTACAAAAGGTGCATGAATTCTAACTATTCTGTTAGCTGAGGACATATAGAGCATGTCGCCTTTACCTAATAATTGCTCAGCTCCTTGCTCTCCTAATATTGTTCTACTATCTATTTTAGACGTAACTTGAAAAGATATACGAGTTGGAAAGTTAGCTTTAATAGTTCCTGTAATTACGTCTACACTTGGTCTTTGGGTTGCCATTATAATATGTATTCCAGCTGCTCTTGCCATTTGAGATAGTTTTTGAATATAATTTTCTATTTCTTTGCTTGCAACTAACATCAAATCTGACATTTCATCTACAACAACCACAATATAGGGCATTGGAAGCTTATGTTTAGAATTATATCCATCAATATTTCTCACACCCTCTTTTGTCATGAGTTTGTATCTGTTTTCCATTTCTTTAACTACCCAACCCAAAACTGATGCAGCTTTTTTGGCCTCAGTTATAACTGGACAAAGTAAATGTGGAACACCTTCATATGTACTAAGCTCTAACATTTTAGGATCGATCAATATAAATTTACATTTATCAGGAGTGTGGCGATAAAGAAGGGATAATATAATAGTATTTATGCATACAGATTTTCCAGAACCAGTTGTACCAGCAATTAATAAATGAGGCATAGCAGTTAAATCACCAATGATTGGAATTCCAGAAATATTTTTCCCAAGAGCTATAGGTAATTTTATTTCTCTTTTTTTAAAATCTGGATAGTTTAAAATTTCACTTAAATAGACATTTTCTCTTGAAATATTAGGTAATTCTATACCTATAGTATTTTGTCCAGGAATAGTTGCTATTCTAGCAGACTCAGAACTTGTGTTTCTAGCAATATCATCTGATAGATTAATTATTTTTGATACCTTAACTCCAGCAGCTGGTTCAAATTCATTTAAAGTAACAACAGGACCATGGCTTACTTTTTTTATATTTCCATTGACCCCAAAATCTAAAAGAATTTTTTCTAAAAACTCTGGATTATTATTTTCGTTATTATTAATATTTTCTCTTTCCTTTTTTGAAGGCGACTTTAACAAATCAATTGAAGGAAGAATAAATTTATTTTTTTTATTTTGTTGATTTTCTGCTTTAACGAAAGGTAGATCTTCTTGAATGAGATTTTTAATTTCTTCTTGTGGTATATATTCACTTATAACTTCATTTTTATTTGTATAATTTTTTTGTCTCTTCTTAAATATAAATAAGAAGATATCTTTAAAAATTAAAATAAATTTTTTAATACTCAAATTAATACTTAGTAAAAATATTAAGAAAATCATTAATATGAATAAATAAAAAAATAAATTTTCATAAGAGGAAATAAAAATATTTAAACTTTTTGCATTAATGTAATTTCCAATAAAACCCCCATTACCATTTATGTATAAATTAAATGCATCTGGATAAAAAAAAGTAAAAAATAGGGAACCTAAAAAAGAGTAAATAACGATATAAAAAAAACTCTCAATCAATAAAAAAAATTCTTTAGTAAGAAAAATATTAATTCCAGTGAAAAAAAAAGTTATTGGAATTAAAAAAGCAATCAAACCAACCGATTGTAAAAAAAGATCAGAGATATAACTTCCTTGATATCCTAGTAAATTTTTAATTTCAGTATTTTCAGGAAAAATAAAGTTTGGATCACTAGGTGAATAAGAAATTAATGAGATTAATAGTAAGATCCCTATAAGAGAAATAATTATTCCAAATATTTCTATCAATCTCTTAATTAGAAAAATTAATATATTATTAGCGATATTTTTAATATTCATATTCAATGAATCAAATTTATCACTTTGTATCATCTAATTTTTATTGTTAAAATTAAAATTATTATGAAAGTCTGTATAGTTGGAAATGGATTAACAGCACTCACTTTAGCCAAAACTTTGGTTAACCGAGGGATATATGTTGATATTTTTTTTGACTCAAAAACAATAAAGATAAATAAAAATCGAACATTAGCTATTTCTAAATCAAATATAGAATTTTTTAATAAAAATATTGCTAATATTGATAGATTTTTATGGAAAATAAATAATATCGAGATTTATAGTGAACAATTAGATAACAAAAAAATATTAAATTTTCAAAACAATAACAATTACCTTTTTTCAATTATAAAAAATCAAAAACTTTTGAATTATCTCCAATCCGTCTTGAAAAAAAATAAATTTATTAAGTTTAAAAAGATCATGATCAAACCTGATTTATTAATGAAAAAATATAATTTAATTTTTAATTGTGATCCCAATAGTAAAATTTTAAAAAAATATATTTATAAAAGTATTAATAAAAGTTATAAAAGTTACGCACATACTGCTATAATTAATCATAAAAAATTTACAAACAATAATACAGCCACTCAAACCTTTACAAAAAATGGACCTTTGGCTTTTTTGCCAATTTCAGAAACAGAGACTTCAGTTGTTTATTCTTGTAGAGGAAAAAAAATTATTGAGCTTGAAAATTCTATTAAAAAATTTAATACAAAGTACTCTATATTAGGAGTTGATAAATCTTCAAATTTTGAATTAAAATTATCAAATTTAAGATCTTATCGTTATAAGAATATTTTAGCATTTGGAGATTTATTGCATAGGTTACATCCATTAGCTGGCCAAGGTTTTAATATGTCAATAAGAGATATTCAGGTTATTTTAAAATTGATAAACAATAATATAGAATTAGGCTTAGAATTAGATAAATCTATTTTTATCAATTTCGAAAAAGAAACAAAACATAAAAATTATATTTTTTCTAATGGCATTGATTTTGTTTATGAGTTTTTTAGTTTTGAAAGTAAAATAAATACTAAAATTCTTAGTCAGTCAGTAAAACTTTTAGGTAATAATAGATTTTTAAATAAATTTTTTACTAAATTTGCAGATAATGGAATTGCTAATTAATTTTATTGAACTGTAGTATTGTTATATTGATCAAAAGTGTAAGTTTTTAATATTTGTGAGATTTTATTTTTTCTATTATCTAAATTCTTTGCCTCCAACAAAACTTGCTTTTCCTCTAGTGTAAAGGGTGAAGCCATTGCAAGTGCATTAATAGTTTCATCTAGACTTTGTTTCTCAAGACCTTTCCAATTTATGATAAAACCTTTTTTTTCAAAAAGAGACTTTAGATCTTTAAAAATTAGTTCAAGATCAGAAAATTTGAGCTCTTCTTTTTTGCTATCTAAGTCTTCAAGATAATTGTTGTAATCAACTTCATATTCTCTGTATTTTTTTTTATTATTGATTTCATTTATAATTTTAAATCTCAAAATACCTTTTATTTCAATTAAAAATCTATTTTCAGCGCTCTCTTTAAAATGGGTTATTTGACCCAAACATCCAACATCATAAAGTTCAGGAATATCATCTTTGAAATTTTTTGGTTGTATTATGCCAATTAATTTATTTGAATTCATGCTATCTTTTATCATTTCGATATATCTTGGTTCAAAAATATTAAGTGGTACTGCTGTTTTGGGGAAAACAATAAAATTACTTAGTGGAAAAACAGGTATGATTTTAGGTAAGTTTTTTATATTCATAAATATATGATCAATCATAATTAATTTTTGAAACAAACATAGTAATAAAATTAAAAATTTTAACTACTTGCTTAATTACAAAAAAGTTACTATTTTCGACACTTAGATAACATGCGGGCATAGCTCAGTGGTAGAGCGTCTCGTTGCCAACGAGAAGGTCGAGGGTTCGACCCCCTTTGCCCGCTCCAAAAATTATTGTGATTAAATCTGAATTTATAACTAATCTTTTTCAAAATTTTTTAAGAGACAAAGACATAAGAATTTTCAAAAAAAGTTTACTTTACTATTTAATTTTTAGAATTATTAGAAATTTTTTAAGTCGGAATATTATAATAAATATTTATAATTTTAAAATACATGGAAGTATAAAAAAAAATAACACATCTTATTTTTTACTAAAAAAATGTGAATTTGGTGATTATCATGAAATTAATACCTTAAAAAGATTTTCAAAGTATAATAAAATTTTTTTCATTGATTGTGGATGTAATTATGGTTTTTATAGTTTTCATGTCGCATCACTTTCACAAGAAAATTTTGTATTGGCATTAGAAGCATCTACGATAACTTCAGAATTTTTTCTTAAAAATAATGAAATAAATAATTATAAAAATTTATCTTTCAATAATAAAGCAATTTCCGATGAAGATGATAAAGAAGTAGTTTTTAATGAAAGTGAAAATGATTGGGAAAGTTCCCTGACGCATAATAATTTTTCATCAAGCAAAAGTAAAATAGTAAAGACATGTAAAATTGATACATTAGTTAAAGATTATAATTTAAAGGAATATATATTATTTATTAAACTTGATATTGAAGGGAATGAGATTAAAGCTATCCGGGGAGGAACAAAAATAATTGAAAAATTTTCACCAATTATAATTATTGAATTTTCAAAGTTTATTTTTGATAATCAAGATAATATTAACTTTTTGAATAATTTTTTGGTAAACTTTAATTATCGAATTTATGATACAAATAAAAATGAAATAAACTTAAGCGAGATTATTGTGAAAATAAATAAGTTAACAAAAAGACACAAAACTATAGGAAACTATTATTTAATCAAAAAAAATTCAAAAGAATTCAAATTATTTAAAATGAATGACTAATTTATATGATAAAAAATGTAAACCTTGCGAGGGTGGGATTATTCCATTTGATATATCCGAAATTCACAAGTATCAAAAAAAAGTTGACGGGTGGGATATTGTTAAAAATGATAAAAATACATATTTCTTAGAAAAAAAATTTTTGTTTAAAAATTATTCAGATAGTCAAAATTTTGTGAATAAAATTGGTGTAATATCTGAACAAGAAGGACACCATCCTGATATTACATTTGGTTGGGGTTATGCAAAAATAAATATCAGCACGCATGCAATTGAAGGTTTATCTGAGAATGATTTTATTTTAGCATCAAAAATTGATCAAATTATTAATGTCTAAAATGTCTTGTCTTAGAAAAAACTAATATTGTATTAGTGGCATTTGCATAATTAATTATTTCTTTGTCTCTTATTGATCCAGAAGGTTGTACTACCGCCGAAACACCTGATTGCACAAGTTTTTCGATACCATCTACAAATGGAAAAAAGGCATCTGATGCTGCAACTATTTCGTCTTTTATTTTAGTAAATTTTCTCATTTTATTTATAGCTATTTGACAACTATCAAGTCTACTTGGTTGTCCTGAACCAATACCAATTGTAGACTTATTATTTACAAGAACTATTGCATTAGATTTTACATATCGACATATATTGAAAGCAAAAATTAAATTATTAAATTGTAATTTGTTTGGTTTTTTTTTTGAAACAACTTTAAAATTTTTTTTTGAAAAAATTGTCCTATCTTCTGATTGAACTAAAATAGAGTTGTTTAGCGAATTAAATTTATAAATTTCATTTGTTTCAAATTTTGAAGCATCAATTAATCTTAAATTTTTTTTTAATTTTAATATTCTAAGTGCATCTTTATCAAAACCATTTGCAATAACCACTTCAAGAAATATTTTGTTCAACTCATTTGCTAACTTTTTGTTTACTTTAAAATTAAAAGAAACTATTCCACCAAAGGCACTAATTGGATCACAAGCTAAAGCTGATTTATAACTCTCTAACTTGTCTTTAATTATAGATACACCACTCGGATTAGCATGTTTTATGATTACTGTTCCTGTATTTTTAGGGAGTGATTTTGATATAGTTAGTGCAGTAAATATATCGTTATAATTATTATAACTGAGTGGTTTGCCTTGGATTTTAAGTAAATCTAATTTTTTGGTTTGTGAATAAATGGCACTTTCTTGATGAGGGTTTTCGCCATATCTAAGTTTTTCTATTAGGTTTCCATGAAAAATTTTTTTATTGGGAAATGAAATATTAGAGTTTTTATTTAAATAATTTGTAATTATAGAGTCATAATAAGCTGTTTCTGCAAAAGCTTCTGCAGAAACTCTTTTTCGAAATTCAAAAGAAGTAGCACCTTTATTTCTCTTTAATTGATTAATTAGCTCATCATATTGAAGTATTGAAGTAATTATAGTCACATCATTAAAATTTTTTGCAGCAGCTCTTACAAGAGTTGGTCCTCCTATATCAATATTTTCTATAATCTTGTTATTATTCTTTGTTTTTTCTAAAGTTTTTTCAAAAGGATAAAAATTAACTATTATTAAATCAATATTTTCAAAATTATTTTTTTTCAAATCTCTCTGATGATTTTTATTGTTTCTTTTATTAAGGATACCGGCATAGATTTTTGGATGTAAAGTTTTTACCCTTCCATCAAGTATTTCATTGAATCTAGTAAAATTTGAAACTTCTAAACATTTATATCCCAATTTTTTAATAGACTTAAAAGTCCCACCAGAACTAATTATTTTTATATTATTTTTTTTTAGTTCATTTAAAAGTGGTTTTAGACTAGATTTATCTGATACAGAAATTAATGCTGTTTTAATTTTACCCATTTAAATTTTTTCTATTTGCCATTTAATATTTTCGATCTGGTTATTAGAAATACCAGAAATAAATATATTTTGATTTTCTTTATATAAATTTTTATTACCGAAATATAAGCCATTATCAATATTAATGTGATATTTTTCACATGTAAATTTCCAACCCTCATCTTCTAATTCAATTAAGATTGTTTTATTATCTAGTGTTTTCATTAATTTTATATTCGGCTCAAAATGAAACCTAATATCAAATTTGTAGTTACGTTTTGATTTTTTATTTAATATTTTATCTGTGCCAAGAAAGATCATTTGTTCTGGATAAAACTCAATTTCTCTTTCATGAATTGAATTGTACTTTTTAAGATATCCATCATGAGAGGCATTTATTTTCCAATAATTTTTTTCATAAATAATTTTTTTTGTTAGAATATTTAGTCCCTTTTTTACAAACCAACCATTATCGTTATTTATAAATTTACAAGAAGAATTGTCATCAATCGTTAAGGTACTATGCGCAGCAGAAGATTTTGAAATTTTATTTAATTGAGTGTTATTATTTTTATAATAACCACAATTGGTAATTAATTTTTTTCCATTTGATATAATTTCAAACGACAACGCTCCTGCTTGATAATCTCTAGTATATTTAAAATTTGGAGTAGGACCAATATCCATTGTTAAACTAATTTTTTTATTCTTAAAAATAACATAACCACCACACTCATAATTTTCATTTTTGAATTTATAACCAAATCTTTTTAAATAATTGTCAAAATCATTATTATTTGAAATGTTATTACCATTGTATAAAAAATTAGAATTAGCACTCTGCGCCAAAAACACATAATTTTGTCCTAAGTAAAAAATAGTTTCATCAATATGATCAGGAACACTCACTTGCGATTCTTTAAACCACTCTCTTATTAAAATCATATATTTTAAATAAATAGTCAGTTGTTTGATGTTCCTAGATTTTGGAAAACCATTATTATCTAAGGAAAATTTAAAAATTTTTTTTAAAGCAGACAAACCATAAGATAAGTAATTTTTTTCATCATTATAGCAAAGACCAACCAGAATTATGGCTGCACAACCAATCAATTTATCACTAATTAACTTAGATTTCTTTATTTCAAGAATTAAATGATTGGTTTGTTTTTTTATTATATTACTAAACTTATTTTTATAAGATTGATTGCATTCATCAAAAGTTAAATTGTGACAGGAGAGCCAAGCTATTACTCTTTTAGACGTTAAATCAAAATTCCAACTTCCATGATCATATTTTGAATTACCATCAATCCAATTTGAAATCACTGATTGAGAAGTACGTTTTGAGGATTTTAGATCTAAACTAAAAAACCAGTAAAAGCTATTTAGATTTTTAAATTCTTTTTTACTTAAATTTTTTTTCTCCCAAATTTTATTTAGTGAAAATTCCTCAATTTTAAATTTTCTTTTTTGATATTTAATTAGAGAGGAAAGCAAATGAGGACTTGGTTTATATACCAAACTTTTATTTTCAATTTTAGAAATTCTTTTGTCGTAAAAATTTGATTTAAGATAAAGTTTTTTAAATTGATTAAGTGTATTCAAAAAAAATTGATTTATATAAACCATGAAACTATTTTGATTTTAATAATTCTATATTTTTTTTTATATCTCCATTATTACTTTTAAAAATTGTGGTCCCAGATACTAAGATATTAGCTCCTGCTTCAATCGCTAATTTAGAATTTTCAAAATTTATACCTCCGTCAATTTCAATATCAAAATCTAAATTTTTTTGACCTTTTATTTTTTTTAATTCTCTGATTTTATTTAAAACTTCAGGCATAAATTTTTGTCCACCAAATCCTGGGTTGACACTCATTATTAAAACTAAATCAATTATTTCTAAATGACTTAATATGACATCTATTTTTGTCTCAGGATTTAATGATACACCCACTTTACTATTTAATTCTTTTATTTTCAAAATTGATGACTTCAAGTCATTTGTTGCTTCAGGATGAATTGTGATTATGTCTGCTCCCGCATCTGAGTAGGCTTCAATATATTTATGAACAGGTGAAATCATAAGATGTACATCAAAAAGTATTGAAGATTTTTTTTTGAGAGCTTTTATTACCGGAGGACCAATTGTTAGATTGGGCACAAAATGTCCATCCATAACGTCCACATGTATCATGTCTGCACCACCCTCTTCTAATCTTTTTATTTCATTACCTAATTGACTAAAGTCAGCAGATAATATTGATGGCGATATTTGTATTTTTTTCATTGATAGTTTGATTTACTACTATCAATTTTTAAAATTTAATTGAATTAAAAAATTGGTAAATTTGTCTTGAAATTTCACTTTCAAGAGGAAAAGACAACATGCCCATCACAGAATAACCTAAAATCCAAGGCATAAGGTAAAATCTAATCATAAAAAAAAACCAAGCAACGTATAATGGAATCATAGGCTGGATTATAAATGATGGGGTCAAAGGTTTAAATAATCTAATTAATGGATTGGTAAATTTAACAAACACCTTCATAAAAAAGAATTGAGAGTCTTCCCTTTGAAAGATATTCATAGCCACTCTTCCAATTAAAGTCCACATGATCACTCCTAAAATATAATCAATTATATAAACTAAGGGGTGAAAGTTAGCGGACATATTAAAATTTATATTGGAAAAATTAGGAAATTAAAAGGGGCGAATTTAATCGCCCCTTATAAAGATTTTTTATTGTTTACCGATGATCGATCTACCAGATGGTACTCGAACTTCGTCAACCATTCTTTGTGTAGCAGCATTAGGTTCTGAAGTAATTAAACTTACAACAACCATAGATACTAAACTAACTGCTGAACCG
>Ga0209425_10006622_pt1 | contig 11074 bp, 9 predicted proteins | sample COG_05_FD_184749 | JGI IMG/M metagenome (GOLD analysis project Ga0209425, IMG submission 184749) | Pelagic Microbial community sample from North Sea - COGITO 998_met_05 (SPAdes) (version 2) | ecosystem: Environmental > Aquatic > Marine > Neritic zone/Coastal water | place: Helgoland, sampling... | reverse complement strand
CTTTACGCTCTGCTAAAAACTCCGGTCTTGATGTGCCCTCTTCTGCAATCTCCAATGCAGTTTCTTACCTTGAACGTTCGTATAAATCGAAATTGCTCAGCAATGGTGATCCTGCAGAAAAAAAATCTGGGTTCGCTTATCAGCCGGGCGGCGCAGCCGAGTACACAACTTCTGCAGCAGGTCTTCTCGCGATGCAGGTTTGCGGGGAATATGAATCTCCTTTTGTTCATGGTGCAGCAGATTGGCTACTCGATCACAAACCTGAAAAAAGCAGAAAGTTTTTCTTTTATGGTACTTATTACTACGCACAGGGTATGTACCAGCATGGAGGAGATCATGCCCATAAGGCGAGAGAACTGGTGGAAAATATTCTCTTAGAATTACAACGGGAGAATGGATCATGGATTGGAAGTGGTTCGGAAGCCGGAGCAGGAGAAGTTTATTCTACCACGCTCGCCATTCTCGCTTTAGCCGTCAAATACCACTACTTACCCATTTACCAAAGGTAATGAATTACAATTTGTAAACATCGACCGCATTTTTCCCTTCAATCTTAATCTGCTCATCCGTGGATAAAGTTGATATAAAATTACGGCAAACTTCCACCCAGTTTTCATACTCGACCGCAAGGCGGGCAACCGGCCAATCCGAACCAAACATCATTCTATTCGGCCCAAAACAGTCCAGGGCCGTTTCCATATAAGGCTGCAGATCAGTTACCGACCAGTTCTTCCAATTCGCTTCAGTCGCCATTCCAGATAATTTACAAAACACATTTTCTCGTTTGGAAAGATCTTTCATCTGGGCTGACCAAGGCTCAAATAAAGCATCTTTAATTCTTGGTTTTGCGACATGGTCTAAAACAAAAACTAAATCGGGATGCTGGTCCACAAACTCGATCGATGCAGCAAGCTGTCTTTCAAAAATTAGAATGTCATAAACTAAGTTGAATTCCTTCAATAAGGAAACACCCCGGTTAAAATCTGAACCTAGAATAAATCGATCGTCAGGTTCGTCCTGTACCACATGCCTAACCCCTTTGAGCCATTGATTAGTGACATACTGTTTCAAAATTGATTCAACATTGGAATCGGCAAGCGGGAACCAGCCAACCACACCCTTAATAAAGTCATGATCTTCAGCATGGGATAATAGTTCGTCGGTCTCCTTTAATGATTGGGACGCCTGAACCGAAACCACACCATCTATTCCAACATTTTGAATCTGACTCAACAAATCCTCAGGCCCATAATCTTGTTTAAGAATTCCCATTTGCTCGTTCATCCAGGAATATTCTACCGGATCGTATTGCCAGAAGTGATGATGTGAATCTATTTTCATTTTAATTTAGGGGGTTTGGATTTACTTTTCATTTCCGCCAGGAGTTGGGACCAATTTTTTTGAGCAAGGTTTGCTTTCATCTTTCGATATCCTACTCCGTAAGCCAAGCTGGTATTATTTTGTAAATTATCAAGTAAGATGGAAGCTAGTTTACTTTTCTCTTTTTCCAATACTTCAGAGGAAACTAAATTACAAAAGCCTTCAATCACAGGAGGGGTTGATTCAATAAATTTTTCGTTAAGCCAGACATGGGCAAATTCATGTGCAAGGACTGATTCGCACTCAATATAAGGTAGTCCATAAAGGACATAGATCCGGTGTTCAAAAGTTGTACCGGGATTCGATCCTCCTTTCACTATTTTATACTTTGTAAGGGTTAAACCGCGTAAATTTCCCCGGGCATTAATTTTTAAGGCTTCCTTATTGAGAAGTCCACGATCCACCAAGCGAATAGAGAGTTTACCTTTAGGTTTTGAAATACCAATTCGAGTCAGAGTATTCCAGACCCGATCTTCAACTTCATTTAAAATTTTAGTTTCAAAGACACCGTCTTTTAAACAGGACACACAGCTCATCCGACCGTCAGCAAAAAATTGTTTTGGGTGAGCTCCTCGTTTTACAAATATTCGAGAACAGGTACCGCATAAACCAGTTGCCTGAAAATGTTTAACATGAACCATTCCATTCCATGCATCACGACGGAATTGATCTCCCCCCCGGAACCCCGAACGACAAACCATACACCGAAAACAGGATGTATGATATTTAACCCCACCCGCTTCGATCGTTCGGGTACCCAAGGGCTTTGAACAGGATGGACATCGCGGGGTCATTTTCCACCGACGGACATAATCCTGATCTGCCTGAATAAACCGTGCCAAAGAAAAATGATATTCCCTGCCCTTAATCAACAGTCCGATTCGATCTCCTAGAACCTCAAATAATTCCCCTTCGGACTTACTACCCGTATTAGTCGTCCAAACTTTTGACCATCCAAACGAGCACAGAAAAAAGAAACCGATCAAAAAACTGGTCCGTAAATAGACCATAATTTAACTAAGATAAAAGTAGTTTTTCCCAATGTTCAACCCGACCCTCAATTTGCTTGGGTCCAGGCATGCCCGGTCTTTCTCTCATTTCAAAAGCCCGGGATAAATTGAAAACTTCTCGCCAATCTTCTCCCAGTTCCGAACAAATCTCAAGAGCATCTCCCTGTTCCAAATCGGGGAGTGAAACTTTTTTCTTCTCAGCAATCGCAACCAATTCACCAATGTAATGATGAGCCGAACGAAATGGGACGCCACGCTCAACAAGATAATCGGCCAAATCGGTCGCCAATAAAAGAGGATCCGAAGCTGCAGTCCGGCAATTTTCCTCATGAAAAGTTGAGCCAGACAAAGATCCCGCAACCACCGCTAAACACATACTTAACTGATCAAAGGAATCAAAAACCGGAGGCTTATCTTCCTGAAGATCACGGTTGTAAGTAAGAGGAAGTCCTTTAATTGCGACGCACAGGTTTTGTAAATTCCCAACGATCCTTCCAGTTTTACCACGAATCAATTCGAAGGAATCGGGGTTTTTCTTTTGGGGCATTAAAGAGGATCCCGTTGTAAAACTATCGGGTAATTGAATGAATCCGAACTCCGAGGAATTCCACAAAATCACATCTTCCGCTAATCTGGAAAGGTGTAATGAACAATTCACACAGGCCATTGCAAATTCCAGGAAAATATCCCTGTCGGCAACGGCATCCATTCCATTTGCTGTTATTCTTGGCTCCCCCGCCTGATCAACAAAACCCAAGGCCTTCGCGGTGTATGCCCGATCAAGGGGCAAGGTCGAACCCGCAATTGCCCCGGAACCGAGTGGGCAAACATTAGCATGATCCGCAACCTGAGAAAGCCTCTCATGATCACGACCCAAAGCTTCCAAGTGAGCAAGCAAATGATGTCCAACTGTAACCGGTTGTGCACGTTGTAAATGAGTATATCCGGGTATTGGAAGATTCGCATACTTTTTGGCCAACCCAAGAATAGCTTTCATCGCTAATTCCAGTTTTTCACTCAGTTGCTGGCAGGCATCTTTAAAGAAGAGGCGCATATCCGTTGCCACCTGATCGTTCCGACTTCTTCCAGTATGTAATTTAGCTGCAGCTCCCGTCTTTTCAAGAAGTGCCTGTTCCAGATTCATATGGACATCTTCGAGTTCAAGTTTCCATGAAAAATCAGGAGATTTTATTTCCTCAAGCAATAACTCAATGCCGGTTTTAATCTCGGAAAATTCATTTTCACTGAGTAAACCCACATGGGCTAGCATAGAAGCATGGCCCAAACTGCCCTGCAGGTCATAAGGGGCAAGGCGCTTATCAAAGGAAACTGATTCCCCAAAAACCTGCATCAAAAGATCGGGCTGTTCGGAAAACCGGCCACCCCATGTTACTTGTTTGTCATCAACTGCCATAGATTGGAATCTTCCAAACGAAGGGAATCCCCGCAACCTTAATCAATCAAAAACCGTGGATCGATTAGGAGAAAATTTTCTTAATTTTAGCTTTCGCGTGGTCGCGATTTAACTTTGCGATATAATCCAGTGAAATATCTTTCGGACAAGCGGCTGAACATTCACCATAATTTCTGCAATTCCCGAAACCTGCTTCATCCATAGTTTGTACCATATTCAACGTACGAGCATCTTTTTCAGCCTGTCCTTGGGGTAACAAATTCAAATGTGCAGCCTTTGCTGAAGTGAATAACATAGCAGATGCATTTTTACAGGACGCCACACAAGCTCCACAGCCAATACATGCTGCCGCATCCATTGCTTGATCTGCATCAACCTTGGAGATAGGGATCGCGTTACCATCAGGAGCACTACCAGTCCGGACGGATATAAAACCACCTGACTGTACAATTCGGTCAAAAGCGGAGCGATCTACAATTAAATCCCGGACAACGGGAAAAGCTTTCGCTCTGAAAGGTTCAATCGTAACAATTTCACCATCACGAAATTTTCGCATATGAAGTTGGCAAGTTGTGGTCGAATCCTCAGGACCATGTGCGTGTCCATTAATGGTTAGCGAACAAGTTCCACAAATTCCTTCACGGCAATCATGATCAAAAGCAACGGGTTCTTTTCCTTCACCAAGCAGTTGTTCATTCAACTGATCAAGCATCTCTAAAAAGGACGAGTCTTCAGAAACTCCGTCTAAAATGTGTGATTCAAAAGACCCTCGACCTTTTGGTCCATCCTGTCTCCAAATTTTTAAGGTAAGTTTCATATCTGGTTCCTATTTGTAACTTCTCACCGCAAGTTCAATGTTTTCATATTTAAGCTCTTCTTTATGACGCTCTGGTTCTTTTCCCTCGCCTTTATATTCCCATACAGCAGCATGAGCAAAATTTTCATCATCCCGTGTGGCTTCACCTTCTGCAGTTTGATGCTCTTCACGAAAATGTCCGCCACAGGATTCATTTCTTTCCAAGGCATCCCGACAAAGAAGTTCTCCAAAATCAATAAAGTCGCGAACCCGACCGGCACGTTCCAATTCAACATTTAAACGATCGCCTTCTCCAGGAACTACCAAGTTTTTATTAAAATCGTCACGCAAATCTTGAATTTGACCGATTGCTTTTTTCAAGCCCGTTTCGCTGCGTGCCATCCCGGCAAATTCCCACATAATTTGCCCCAGTTCTTTGTGGTAGGAGCGAGAGGAGCGCTTTCCTTGTGGAGAAAGCAATTGAGAAGTTCGTTCTTTAACGGACTCCAATACTTCCTTCACCTCAGGGCCATCAGGACTGATTGCACCTGCACCCGAACGGGCTAAGTAATTTCCAACCGTATATGGAATAACAAAATATCCATCACTAAGACCCTGCATCAATGCACTTGCACCCAATCGATTTGCACCATGATCAGAAAAATTGGCTTCACCCAGAACAAAGCAGCCCGGAACAGTACTTTGCAAATTATAATCCACCCACAATCCACCCATAGTATAATGAATGGCTGGGTATATACGCATCGGACGCTTGTAAGCATTTTCTCCCGTTATGCGCTCATACATTTGGAAAAGATTTCCATATCTTTCTCGAATAGCAGACTCCCCTAAACGGGAAATTGAATCAGCAAAGTCCAAATAAACGCCACGACCACCGGGCCCAACACCCCGTCCTTCATCGCATGCCTCTTTTGCTGATCTGCTTGAAATATCCCGAGGGGCAAGGTTTCCAAAGCTTGGATACTTCCGTTCCAAAAAGTAATCTCTTAATTCCTCATTAATATCATTAGGATTAAGTTCACAACTTTCCTTATCATTAGGGACCCAAACACGGCCATCGTTCCGAAGCGATTCGGACATCAGGGTAAGCTTGGATTGATGGTCTCCAGCAACAGGGATACAAGTCGGATGAATCTGTGTGAAACACGGATTAGCAAATCCGGCTCCACGACGGTGTGCCCGATAGGTTGCAGTTACATTACAACCGGCTGCATTGGTTGATAAGTAATAAACATTTCCATAACCACCCGTGCAGAGAAGAACAGCATCAGCAGTCCAGGCATCAGTCGAACCTGTAACCAAATTTCGGGTTATAATTCCCTTTGCATGGCCATCAACCGTAACCAAATCGAGCATTTCATGCCGGGTGTGCATTTTTACCTGACCCGCTGCAATTTGGCGACTAAGGGCACTGTAGGCTCCAAGCAAAAGCTGCTGGCCTGTTTGGCCGCGAGCATAAAAAGTTCGACTCACTTGGGCTCCACCAAAAGACCGGTTGGCTAATAAGCCTCCGTATTCACGGGCAAACGGGACTCCCTGAGCAACACATTGATCAATAATATTAGTGCTGTTTTGCGCTAATCGATAAACATTGGCTTCGCGGGAACGAAAATCTCCCCCTTTAACGGTGTCGTAAAATAATCGGTGAATACTATCGCCATCATTTTGATAATTCTTAGCTGCATTAATACCACCCTGTGCAGCGATGGAGTGTGCCCGGCGCGGAGTATCCTGATAACAGAAACAGTCTACCTGATAACCAAGTTCCCCAAGGGTTGCTGCTGCTGAACCACCTGCCAACCCAGAACCTACAACAATAATTCGATATTTTCTTTTGTTGGCCGGATTAACCAACTTGGACGAGAAACGATGATTGTCCCACTTATCCGACAAGGGGCCTTCTGGAATTTGAGGATCAAGATTCATGGTTCGATGGGTTTGTGGATAAAGCTTCTTCCTTTATTTCTTCTGAGAAAAAAGACGGATCATAAAATTCATAAACTCCATGTTTTTGAGAAAGTACACTGAGTGGGACAATGGAAAAACCAATAAAAATCAACCAGGCATAACCTATCCCAATTAAATCTATCTTAGCTCGCCAAGATTCAGATCGTATTCCGAGAGATTGAAAAACACTCGAAAAACCATGAGCTAGGTGTGCACAAAGTAAAGCCATCGCCACGACATAAAAAATTGAAATTAGATCATGCTTAAATCCTGAAATTACCATCAAAAAAGCATCATGAATTTCTGTTTCATCGGGTGATCCAACTGTGGTCATCATCTCTGCATATTCAGGATAAATGGTACGAACGGTAAAATGAAGAAGGTGGAAAACAATAAATGCCAAAATAATCGAACCTGTGAATCCCATGCGCAGGGAAGCAAGGCCCGCCCTTTTAGTCACTTCGACTTCATTAGCATCAGGACGTGCCTTTCGGTTTTCCACAATCAATGAATATGCTGTCCAAGCATGAATTAAAACGGCAGCCAATAAAAATAGTCGGGAACCCCATAAAATAAACCAAGGCAAACTTTGTAAAGAATGTGCATAAGCATTGATTTGGGCCTGACCAGCAAGAACTTGGAGATTACCTGCCATGTGCACAAATACGAAACCAATTAACACTAAACCGGTCAGTGCCATAAGGTATTTTTTTCCGAGAGATGAACTAAACATAATATATTTTTATTCTAAATTGTATGGAGGACAAACATTTGACGAGTACAAACAGGGCATATTTAAAATTATAAGTAGTTTCAATTAGAAGAATTAATATAATTACGGCAAGAATCTTTAAATTTTTCTTTGTTGGTAATAAATGAACAACTTTTGAAAATCTTTGTTGCAAGGAATATGTTCAAGGTGTCTTTTCAAAGAGAATGCAAATAATCAAATGAAATATATATTCATTACCGGGGGAGTAGTTTCTTCGTTGGGCAAAGGTCTAACCGCGGCATCTTTGGGTGCACTCCTAGAGCAAAGAGGATTAACCACTAGAATTCAAAAATTTGATCCCTACCTCAATGTAGATCCGGGCACGATGAGTCCATTTCAACATGGAGAAGTGTATGTGCTTGATGATGGAGCGGAAACGGATCTCGATCTTGGTCACTATGAGCGTTTCACATCGGGTAAACTTTCCCGCTTTAACAATTTAACCAGTGGGCAAATTTACGAATCGGTTATTAAAAAGGAAAGACGGGGAGACTATCTGGGTAAAACGGTTCAAGTGATTCCACATGTTACCAATGAAATTAAGAATCGGATCTATGCGGCTGGAGAAGGGGTAAATGTATTGATTACAGAGATTGGTGGAACAATTGGTGATATTGAAGGTTTACCCTTTACCGAAGCAATGCGCCAATTTGCATCAGAAGTGGGGAAAGCAAATGTTCTGTTTCTCCATATGACCTTGCTTCCCTCCCTGCGTGCTGCAGGTGAGCTAAAAACCAAGCCAACTCAGCAGAGTGTGGCAAAGTTACGAGAAATCGGTATCCAGCCTGATATTTTGGTATGCCGAACCGAACAACCCATTACCGAGGAAATTCGAGAAAAAATAAGCTTATTCTGTAGCGTCAAAAAAGAAGCTGTTATTGAGGAGCAGGATGTTAATCATTCCATTTACGAACTCCCACATATGCTTAAGAAGGAAGGACTGGATGAATTAGTCATTTCCATTTTGGGTCTTGATGCACCTCCCCCTAAACAGGATGACTGGGAGGAAGTTGTTCATCGCCTACTAAATCCAAAACATAAAATTAAGATTGGAATGGTGGGCAAATACATGGACCTTCAGGATTCTTACCTTTCTGTAAACGAATCTATTGTTCATGGTGGGATAAGAAATGACTGTGAGGTCGAAGTTTCATATATTGATGCCGAAGATATTGAACGGGATGGACCAGACGCTCTTTTATCAGATTTGGATGGCATTTTAGTTCCCGGAGGATTTGGGGACCGGGGAACCGAAGGAAAAATTATTGCATCCCAATATGCCCGGGAAAATAATGTGCCCTATTTTGGATTATGCCTGGGCATGCAGATTGCCGTGATTGATTTTGCCCGAAACCAAGTCGGGTTAACTGATGCAAATAGCACAGAATTTAATACTGATACTCCACATCCTGTAATTGATATTATGGGTGATCAAAAAGAAGTTAAGGATAAAGGAGCTACCATGAGACTGGGAGCTTGTCCATGCGTCCTTAAAAAAGATAGCTTAGCTTCGATTGCCTATGGAAAAGACGAGGTCACAGAAAGACACAGGCATCGTTTCGAGTTTAATAATGAGTATCGTCAGCAACTTGAAGAAGCGGGTCTTATTATTTCTGGAGTTAATCCTGATCGTGATCTTGTGGAAATTATTGAAGTGAAGGGGCACCCGTGGTTTGTCGCCGTTCAATTCCATCCTGAATTTCAATCAAAACCTAACAAAGCACACCCACTTTTCGCTTCATTTATCGAAGCTGCTTTGGCCCGAAAACTTGAATCCTGTAACCAACAGGCAGGCTCCGTTAATTAAATCAGGCTTGTAGCCTACCGCCCATCTTAGGTGAGCTAAATTTTGGATGGTAAAACTTCCCATTTAATCCTTTAATTTAGAACAAGTTAATTTGCATTTGGAAATGATTGATTCCCACACTCACCGATACCCACCCCAAGTATACTCCAACCCAGGGAAGTTTGCTCAAAAACACGGTGAATCCCATTGGCTCGAGTTGGTCGAACCCTCCAAGGGTTCAAAATTACAGGGATGGGCATCAAGGGAGAAAATGATCACGGATATGGATGCTGCATCGATAAGCCAAGCTGTTCTGCTCGGTTGGTACTGGGAAAATCCTGAAACTTGTATTCAACACAATGACTGGCATGCACAATGGATCAAAGAAGACCCCGGAAGGTTTTATGCTTTTGCATCGATTCATCCCTCGGCGCCAGAACCCGTTGAAGAGTTAAAAAAAAGGTTGAATCAGGGCTTTGTGGGAATCGGAGAATGCCACCCCGGAGTGCAGGGATTCACTATGAAAAACCCATCCTGGATTAAATGCGTAGAGTTTGCCTGCGAAAACGGGTGGCCGATCAATTTTCATGTCACGGAACCAGTCGGTCATGATTATCCTGGACGTACTCCAACACCCTTCGAAGATTTTCTCTGGCTTGCCCGGGAATATCCAAAACTAAAAATTATTCTTTCCCATGCCGGTGGATTATTTCCTTTTTATGAGTTGAATCCAAGAATTCAAAAAGAGCTCAACAATGTTTACTATGATCTGGCTGCCTGCCCACTCCTCTATGATTCAAGCCTTTATCGAAAATTGATTGATGTCGTGGGATATAAAAAAATCCTATGGGGTACAGACTATCCCCTACGAATTTACCCAAAAATTCAATCAAGTCCTGATTTCTCGACTTTTCGAAATGAAATCCTTAGCGTTGCCCAACTGAATGAAGACGAAGAAGAAGCGATCTTCCATCAAAATATACTTTCCATCCTTCCATGTTAATTGAACTGAATCAAGTCATACCCGAACCGATCCCAAAAGAGATGATCGAACGCTCTGAGGTTTGGGAGACCCAGTTACAAATCGAACCTAAAAGTTTCACCCTCATATCAGCACATTCAGGAAAAGGAAAATCTACCCTGCTCCATCTTTTGTACGGACTGAGAAAAGATTTTTCCGGGGAAGTGATTATGGACGGGGAAAATATTCAAAAACAAACTTCATCCGGTTGGACATCATTGAGAAGTACTCAAATTGCTCTGCTCTTCCAGGAACTCAAACTCTTCCCCAAACTCTGCGCCCGTGAGAATATTGAATTAATTCCCCAGATTAACCATAATGTGCCTAGTGGATTGGAAATGGCCAAGCAACTGGGCATGGAAGGATTTCTTACCAAACCAGTGGAAACCCTGTCTTTCGGACAGCGTCAACGGATTGCCTTGATCCGAACTTTACGCAAGCCCTTCAAGTTACTTCTTTTGGACGAACCCTTCAGTCACCTTGATCAGGAAAATATTGATTTAGCCTCTTCCTTAATCAATGAAATTGCCCGGGCCAATCAGGCCACCGTTCTTCTCACTTCTCTGGGAGAAACTCCTCCTCTTTCTTTTGATCGTATCCTATCCCTGTGAAGCATTCCTTTTCAAAATCTTCCCTGAGTTCCTGTCTCAATGTATCTGGTCCAAAACGTGAACTATGGATTGCTTCCCTTGGATGCCTAATTGGGTCCACCCTACTCATCATTGCCATTCAATTCTATCAGGATACTTCCTCCATCTTAAAAGATAGAGAGGTACCTAAGAATTACTTCACCCTAAATAAAAAAGTGGAAGGGGGTGCCTTGGTCAACCTCGGCAAAAATGAACGTACATTTACAAGTGATGAATTAGATAAGATAAAAGCACTTGATGGCGTCAAAAGGATTGGTGGATTTATTCGTAATCAATT
>Ga0209425_10006618_pt1 | contig 11076 bp, 31 predicted proteins | sample COG_05_FD_184749 | JGI IMG/M metagenome (GOLD analysis project Ga0209425, IMG submission 184749) | Pelagic Microbial community sample from North Sea - COGITO 998_met_05 (SPAdes) (version 2) | ecosystem: Environmental > Aquatic > Marine > Neritic zone/Coastal water | place: Helgoland, sampling... | reverse complement strand
AATCGTAGATCTGCATTAGAGTCAGAAAGACAAGTAGATGTAGATCAAGAAGTAGATAAGAATCTTTCTAAGTTTAGAAAAATGTTAAACATAGAAAAACTTATTAAAGATGTTCAAAAAGCTAGTGATGAATACGAAGATTTTGTTTCTAACTATGAGCAACGTAAAGCAACTAAAAAAGATAGTTTATATAAATTAGGTAATCAACTTCAAAAGAAATTGTCTAAATGGCAATCTATTAGAAGATGGGAAAAATCACCTAGTTTTATTACTCATAATACAGAAAGAAATGAACTACCTGTAGATATGGATGATGCCATTAAATACATAGCAATTGTATGTGAAGAAGAAACTATCAAAGCTTATGACCGAAGTAAGAAAGGTCAAGCTATAAGAAACTTAGATGCACAAAAAGAAGAAGCAGAGAATGCTTTGTATTCAGGTGGATCTATGGTTGATGTAAGACAATACATACACAACATATTCAATACTGCTGGTATAGCAGATAGAGTAGCTAAGAGTTTGTTGATGTTATCTAAATAAACAATTAAGTAATGCCCTACTCGTTTGTAGGGCAATTACTACAGAAAGGAACTTATGAAACTAAATAAAATAGAAAAAAAGTATTATGAGCTTATAACTGATGCTGCTTGGAGAGATCTTAAAAAGATTTCTAAAAAGTACATGAAGTATAACTTACCTCAAAAGTATGAACACTTAAGAAAAATGCCTTTCTATATGATGATGCAAGATAGTATGCATTATATATTAGAACAAGGTAATTGTGTACATACATTAAACGACATGATCAAAGATGCTAAAAAGTCAGCTATTGATTTTGAAAAACAAAAACTAAAGGAGTAAATATGCAGTTAGTAGGATCAAACGAAATAATAATATATTCAGTAGTTGAAATAAATTTCAGCTGGAATGACGATAGTCCAAAACCAAGTATTATAGCAACTTACGTAAAACGTGAAGATGCTATTTTAAAAAAAGATCTTTGTAAAAAGATAGCAACAGTAGATCAAAGTAAAGTTCAATACCAAGTGGTATCAATTAATGTAAAGGATAAAAATGAATCACAGAAAACAACTTAGTATAATAGATAAAGCCACTAAAAGAGCTTTAAAAGATGTAGATAAATTGCGTGGTGAATCACCACCTGATTTCATCAAAGAGTTTTTTAAATGGTGTACATTAGCTAAGAAATATATCAGGGAGGCATTAAATTAATGTTTACACCTGATCCACAAAAACAAAAGAACATAGCTGCTATAGAGCAGTTATTGAAAGATAACAATCTAGAGTATGATATAACTTTAGTAACAGATAGTGATATACTTGTTAGTATAGCTGTGATGCCTAAAGACTATGTAGAAGCAGAGGAGATAGAATGAGAAGTAAAACAGTATGGAATGTTATAATATGGAAAGCTAATGGCGATGAGGAATTTAGAGTATTTGCTCAAAGACCTGATTTCGCTAATATCTATCCATTAATTAACTGTAGTATGATAGAGTTTCATAAAGGTTATCATGAAGATTATGGTACTTTTGAAATGCATTGCGATGAAGAAAGTAAACTAAAATCTACATTTATGAAAAATAGTAGAGCTACAAAAGCATGGCAAGAATACTTAAAAAGAACTAAACGTATGTCTATGCCAGGCGATTTTATCGCTGGTGATGTAGCAATTTTACAGAAAGTAAAAGAACCAAATGAAAAACAGGAGGTACGTAGTGTCGCTTAAATTAGGTAGTAAAACTTATGCTATTAAACAAGCAGAAGAATCTGTTCAGAATCTATTGAAGTCTATTCATTTAATGGAAGAATTAATAGCTATAGCAGCATTAGCTGATAAACATTCACTAGAGTTGCAAAGCTGGATAAAAGAGTATAAATTAGACATAGAGCTGCTTGATGCTCAAATAACGGAGGTAAGAACACATGACTAATAATATACAACAAGCTATGAAAGCTGATTATCTTAAAGTTCTCACAGAGAATAAAAAGATGAGGCAAGAATTAGCTAATCTAAAAAAAGAGATAGCTCATCTAAAAGGTATGATACCTAAAGATGAAGATATAGATCTTGCTATTGGAGGTACTACAAGTGAGTGATGAATATACAATAGGTTCTGATGACAAAGTTGCACGTTTAGAAAAACGTGGACGTGGTTTCAGAAGATTGATAACAGCAATAAATGATTTACCATTATATGGTATAATACATGCTACTCATCCTAACTTAGTAAATGAGTTAGAGTTATTTAAAGATAAGTTAAAAACTTTAATATCTGAGAATAATACTTCTTTAGCTCAACATTATAGTCCAAATGAATCATTACATTCTGATCCATTACAAGATCAAATTATTAATGAGTATACCAAGAAAGGTACATAATGGATAATAGAACTAAAATTATATTTAGAATAAAATGTTTAATTATGAAATGCAGAGAACGTGGTAAATGGGATCTAGCATTAAGATTAAAAGATAAGCTAGATAGAGTTCTTATTTAAAAATTCTTTAAGAGAGTAGTATACTGTAAAACAAGGATCTTCTCTTTTAGATACACCCATCAGCGAGAGTTGGTGGGTGGTTAAATCCAATTTTTAGGTACGCAAAGTACTTCACCAAATTCAATTATATTATCATTAGCATCAGTAGAGTATGTACCAAATGTAATAATGTATTCGTCTGTCTCTTTGTAAATCCAACCTTTGGTTTTAGAAATAGCAGGTTTTAATTTTTCAATATCTTCAAGTGATAACCAACCAGTTTCTGATTGAGCATCATACCATGTAAGATATTTGGAAATAGGTTTGTAAGGAAAGTCTTTCTGAACTTTCTTTTTTTTAATGTATCGTCTCTGAGCCATGATCAAGAAAATCTATATGTGCAAATTCATCTAATGTATCATGGGGTACTGTGATACCTTTTTCTTCTAATAATAATTGTAAGTGTGTTGAAGAAATAATAGCTAGAGCCATAGAGTCAGCAACATCTTTAGTAAGATTAGCATCTTGATCTAGTAAATATTTAGATACTTTTCTAGCACTCACTTTTTCTATAAAGTGTTGAGAGTAAGTTTTCTTACTTGTTTTTTTTGGTACGAATTTGTAAATAATTGCCATAATAAACATACCTCTAGCGAGGATAACTAAACCTAATATTTGACCTGCATAAGGAAGTCAATGTTGTTTTTACAAGATGGTAAAACTTTGTCGTAGATCTCATTTTGGACATATTCTATGTTATTTTTATCGTCTTTATCCCATAATTCGTAGAATAATGTAGCATATACCATAGGATCTATGCCTAATTTTTGCCAATATAGTCGTTCACCAGTATGGTGTAGTTGAGAATGATGAGCATAACAAAGTGGTATTGTCCAGCAATCGCTAACTTTTTGTGATACTCCACGTTTCTCAGCAATAGTAATATGATGAGCTTGGCATTCGTGGTACATACAAAGTAAGCATTGTTGACTAGCTACCCATTGTAGATATTTTTTTGATTTCCACCTTTTTTGCACCTTGTCCTTTTATAGTATTTCTAACTTTCATGTAACCAAAATATATAGCTAAACTTCTTAGAGCTTCATGTAATAAATTTGATGCTTTTCTTTGTGAGATGTGCAGCAGATTACTTATTTCTGTAATACCAAAGTTTTGGTAACAAAAGTACTTTAGAACGATTATAAACTGTTCTTCCAGGTCTTTAGATATTTCAGATAATAAACTAAAAGCTCCAATTTTAGAATCCATTACTGTATTAGATCCAAAATCTAGTCTAGGCATATAGTTGGAAGCTCTGCCTCCAAGTTGTGATACTTCACATAATCGCCTATATCTAGATCCTGCAATAAATTCAGGTTCACTTATCAGTTGTCTATGGAACATATAGTCTAATCTGGACTCTCTTACGTTCTTCATAACAGTCTTTTTATCAAAGACTTTAGGTACTAATTCTAGTTTATCCATACTTACTTATATACGATTGAATAGATTTATCAACGAGTGATTTGAACAAAGTATCTTTATTGTATTTACCTAGTAATCTATCTACTCGATTACTAGACTTACAATTATGATAAAAAAGGATTTTACTTTTGCACCCATACTTTTTAGTAGGCTGCAATAAGTAAGACATAATAATTGAAAGGTTATATACAAAGTAATCTTTCTCGTTTTTAATTGTTTGTTTACCCTTCAATATTTTGATAGAAGTGTCATACTTACTATTTAAAAATGAATGAATATTAATCAACATAAAGGATTTAAAATGCTTAAAAAAGACTATCGACATAGTGCTAGTAGTGCTAATGCGTTCATAGATTCTCCTGCTTACTGGGTGATTACAAAATTATACGATTTTGAAGGCCCTGTAAATAGTAGAATGGTTATGGGTACAGCAGCAGAACATGCAGCTAACGAAGCCCTATCGAATATTAATCTAAAGCCTGAAGAAGTAATGCAAAAGGCAGAAGATAAGTATTTGAAAGAAGGTGGTGATAAGAACAATAGTGACATGGAGAAAGCAAGAAATATCTCTATGAGATTTGTTACTAATTTATCAGAATTTGGTGATTTAGTGTCATATCAAAATGAAAAGATGACAGATGGTAAACAATACGGATTAAAATATCCTATTAAAACTGTTACTGACTTTGAGTTTGAAGAAGTTATTGTAGATACAAAAGCTACAGCATATCTTAAAAGACTCAAGAAAGGTAATTTAGACCCAAACTGGTATCCTAAAGCATCAGATGTAAGACAACAGATGTTATATGCAGAAGTATACAAAAAACCTACAATGTTATTGTATTCTTCAGAAATAGATACAGAAGCAGTTGATATGGTTGATAGACCAAAACATCATTTAGATGATATTATCAATGCAATGAAAACTATTGAACACATATCTAGCATAGCTAAAACTAAAGAAGATATAATCAGAATGTATCCGTTGAATATGGATAACTTTAGATGGGGTAAAGAAAACGATTCACCACATAAAGAGTTCGCAAGGAAATTGTGGACTAAGGCATATGATTATAATATAAAATAGTATGCAAAGATTTGGTGCAATAATAAAACACATTAACAATAAAAACAGGAGGAAACCTATGGCTCAAACAGAGACATATAAAGCAACAGTCAAGGGTGTTAAAGACATTCATGACGAAGAAAACCCAGTTAAGTACTGGCTATCCGTTGAAATGGAAAATGGTATGGATAGAAGATTGTATGTAGATCAAAATTGTAGACACATACAGAAAGGTCAGCAAGTAACTGTAACTGGTTATCCAATAAAGAAACCAGGAAGTAACAATCAGACTTGCGTAAAAATAGAAACAGAAGAAGGAGCAGAACCAATGCCACAAGCACAAGTTAATGCGACTGCTAGAACTAATGGTGTTACAGCAGTAAGAAATACTCAAGATGTATGGAAAGAAAAATACAGACTTACTATGAGTAATTTACTTTCAGCAGCAATAGGATCAGGTAAAGAAGTAGACTTTGGTCAGATTGATAAGTATGTAAGAATGATACTAGAAGCTGAGTATGACGGAGATAAGGCTCCGTTCTAATGAACGTAGTTGTAGTTATAATGCATTTAGTTAATGGATCTGTAGTTGAAGCATCAGTTTCAGCTACTGTTCCTAAACTATTATGCACAGAAGCAGTTAAAGAAATTGCTGTATTATCTACAGAAGATAGTACAATGACCTATAAGGGTAATAGAGTGTTTTTATATTACTGCAAAGATAAGAAAGGAAAAAGAATAAAATGATAACACAAGAACGATTAGAACAAGCATTAAAGTTTTTATCAGAAACAGATGAACAACACGCAAAGCTTACAGCTGGTGTAGATTATCTAAAAGACTTATCTAAAAATATGAAAGGTAAGTTTATAGTTAATTGTGAAACAGAAAAATCTGTATCTATGAAAGAACATGCTTGGTATGCATCAGATCATTATAAGAATCATATAGATGAGAAACGTGCATTAGTAGAAGAAGCTACTAAGTTAGAAAATAATAGATCTAAAGAAAACTTAATTATAGATGTATGGAGAACTTTAGAAGCATCTAGACGTAATGCAAAGGTGTGATGAAATACTTATTCAAGATATTTGCTTGGCAGCCATTATCAACCGAAGTGGTTGTTCAAGCAGATACTGAACAAGAGGCAATAGAGAAAGTAAAAAATTTAAAGTCTGAAGATGTAGAGTGGCAGAGTCATGCTTTAAAGAAAGAGAGAGTTACTTATGAAGTCTTTATTAAATCTGACAAAGACTCAACAGAATAACTCTGATAGATCTCCTGAAGAAAGAATGTTTATCTGTGTAATCACACAGGCATTTCAAGACGCATTGTATCAAGGCCCATATAGAGAACTCATTAATTATAAAAGAGATGCTATAGATTGGTTTAAAAACCAAAGCTATGACTTTAAACTTATATGTGCTTTATCTAGTTATGAATGGGAATATATATATGATGCTTTTATTAAGACACAAAAAAAAGGTTTAACTTCATATACAGAGTATCAGTATAAGACACTCTTTAATAAAGAAAAACCTATTAAGAAAGATAAATTTGTGTTAAAAGTTAAGCATGAGTACTTCTAAAATGAAAAAAGCTGATAGTATATTAAGCACAGTATTAATAGAACATATCAAACGTCATGAAGCTGGAGCTAAAAAATATGGTGGCTCTATGGATGATAATAATAAATCAGTAGTTGCTTGGATAAAAGATGCTAAAGAAGAAGCTATGGATTTTGTTATTTATTTAACCAAATTAGAGAAGCTCCTGACTGGTGATAACACTTCTGACAAGCTAATGTACGATTCGGAAAAGATACAAAAATAGTATTACTTGTTAATTCTTTTTTACAAGTTTTACAATTACCCACTCTAGTAGCGATGTATTTTTTCTTTTTAAGCATAGACTTATCATTAGTTTAATATAAGTGATTTGATAGATTTAGATCCATCAATATTTAGTTCTAATTCTGCTTTAGATTTAATACATTTATAATCTATATTATCTTTAACTTGTCTCATAGCTTCACGTTTATGTTTTAAACATATAGACATAGACTGTTGTATTCTATGCTCTTTAATATCAGGGCCTATAAACATAAGTAATGCTATAATTTCTGCTGTCATTAGTGTCCGTTTCCATTCTTTCTAACTTTATCTTTTAGATCTTCAACATCAGCTAATGCTTTTTCAAGTTGTGATTTTAAAAATTCAATATTGACTTTGTTAGTCATATTCATTTCTTGAGTTGATTGTAGTTTCTCTACAGTCTTATAAAGATCTTCTAATAAAAAGTGCTGCTCCTGGTCAGTAGGTACTTGCTCGGATTTTTTAAGCAAATCATTTTCAAATAATTCTCTTGATGTTTCGAGACTAGTTAACCTAGCTGTTACTTCTGTATATGCTACTACACCCATAACAACACCAATAATTATTCCTATCATATTTTTAATAGGCATACTTACATTTGTATTTTCACTTACCTTCATTTGCCACCTTTAAATATTTGAGTACCTTTAATACCAAAAATAGAAGCTACTACTAAAATCCATAAATTAGTAAACCATTTTGGAAGATTGCTAAAATGTTCAAAGAACACATTTACTTTTTCCATCATAGCAGGATCATCTGATATAACTGCATAAGCTAATATTAGTATTGGTAAACTTAATAAGATAAGAACAAACTCATCTTTATAATCATTCTGTCTAGCTTCAAGTAATTTACCTGAATATTCTAACTCACCATTAGCCATTTTCTCAGCATGTTTTGCTTGAGCATTAGCCATCATCATTTGAGTTTCTTTTTTCTTTTTGTATATATGACTTCCAGCAGAGACTGCTAGTTTTATAGCACTAAACCACATAGTTTCCTTTATTTTATTTTGGTTGATATAGAGTGTACGTCAAAGTTAATTCGTTATTAGGATAAATATCTTCTTTTGTTTTAAGATAGTATTTATTATTAACTTTAATTCTTTCGCAATTAGATTTATCTGCATGATTAATGAATCCTCCTAATGGAGTTCTATGTAATTCATTATCTATTTCAATGTGAGATATACCTAACTCGGTACCTTTTTTAATTTCGTGTGTAGCAAATACACCAAGTCCTTCAATCCAACTTGGTCTAATAGTAACAAATGGTGGCAATGGTTTGTAAGACACTTAACAATTCCATGCTCTTAATGATTTGTTTATTCTACTATTAGGATCTCTTGCTGTTTTAGCAGAAGTAAGTTTACGTTTCATTCCTTTCATTCTTGCACAGAAAGAAGCTCTACGTTTATTACCTTTCTTTTTACTAGGTGCTTTTAAATTACCACCAGTACGTCTGTTGTAACTAGCACGTCCTTTAGCATTTAAACCACCTTTAGGGTTCTTGCCTTCTTTACGTTGCCAGGCAGGAGACTTAGCCACTATCTTTTCTTAGCAGTTCTAGCTGCTCTTTTAAATTGTTTAGAAGTTGGTCTACCTTTTTGACCAGCTTTTCTCATTTTCTCACCACTACCTGCTTTTATTCTTTTACGTTTAGCATGTATGTTTGCGTATAAACCTTTTTTTTTACTCATGTTGTTGGATGTCCTTCCCATGCTTTTAACATTCCTTCTGAAATTACTTCATCATCATATGGTTGATCACCATTCTCCATACGAATAATAGCTTTAACCAAAGGTAAGTAATCTTCAATACTGTTTGCAAGTTCTTCATCTTTATCTTTAGATGTAGCTGCACAAACATATTTAATATAATTATCTGTATCGTTTTCGATAGGGGGCGCCCATCTATGTATAATTTTTTCTATAGTTTTAATATCGTAGTTAAATCTATAAGTTAAAAGGATACGCACTAAGGCACGTAAGCCCCATACAGGTTCTTTAAACTGACAGAATACATCGTCATTTTGTTCATCTGACAATCCATCCCAAGCAGTTCCTAATTTTATATTACCTGGATTATGATTTCTTATTCCTCTAGGTAATGATTTTTCCGATCCATCTTCCATGTTTATTTAATACCATTGGTATGAGTTTTGGTAAACCATTTATAATCATACCGAGTCCTATAATTGGTCTAGCTCTTTGCGTTTTATTATATCTAAAAGCTAATGAGTCTTTGTCAATAAGACAACCTACTTGTAATCCGTAGTATAGTCCTAATGAATTTCCGTAATATTTAATACTGTAGCTACTGTGATAGTGTCCTTGTACGCAAGACATTCCCATAGATTGAGCTAACTTTAAAACTTCTGCTACCTTACCATGACAAAAATAAACTGGGCCATTAGGTGTTTTAATAGTAAGGTCATCATGCCATTTCCAGTTATGGCTAACTTGTAAAAAATCGTTATAATGTTTTAAGTATGCTTTAGGTATACCATGCTTTAAAGCTCTACGATAAACAAGACTTCCATGATTAGAATCTAATAGATCCATCTTTGGAAACAAAGCTTCCAATTCTTTAATGATAGGTAATGACTGTTTAAGTTCATCTCCTGCACTAGGTAGATCAGGATCGCTATCGTGAAAAGACATTGCATGTTTATCTACTTCATCTCCTATATGTACTATTCTATCAGGCTTAAAAATCTTTTTAATATCTTTTAAGAAAGGTATAAGATCCTTATGATGATAAGGAATGTGAGTATCTGATATTATTAATATTGATTTATTCATAACAAATCACTACTACAACTTATACTCTATGTACACCCATATGTAAAACTATGAATTGTACCCTTTAACACAAGCAAATTTAATATGAATCATATTGCGATTTACTTCTCTTGAGTTTAAATCATCAAATTTTTCATAAGCTTCTTTATGCCCAGCTTGAACACATTGTCCCCATGTTTCATATACAGTAGGCATTACATGAGGTTCAGAACATTCTTGTTGTACAATAGAACATATGACCATAGTTAATTGGTATAAGCCCATTATAAAACCTTATTTAATAATACAAATAACTCGCCTAAAATAACTAAGCCTACAGCAGAAAGGATATAGAGTATACGATCTATATCTTTTTTGATGTGTGCCAGGTGATTGTTTTCAATAGTATCTATCTTTGCAGCTAGTACTCGAATATCACCTTTGACATCTGCTATCTCTAGCTTTTGTCTATCTTCTTTATATTGTTCCATTTAAAATAATGTCTTGTATGGATCTCTCACAAGCCCTCCTAGTTTATATTTAGTATATCTTGGCCCTTTATATCTAGGATGACCTGACTGTCCTAATACGAAATCTAATGCTACATCAGCAGCTACGTCTGCTGGTACACCACCTTGCTCTAATTGTTCTTTAGTAGATCTTACTGCACTTTGTAACCAAATAGGTAAGAATCTTGATCCTGCTTGTCCACCTATTTTCATAGCTTTTTCAATAGCATTGTCATCATTCTTAGTAATACTTGGTGAATAGCCAGTAGTCAAATATTGTTTATTAGTAATAACTTCTGTTACAGTTCTAGGTAAAGAACCAATCTTTTTAAGAGCTGTTTTCTGTGGATCTGTAATCCAATGAAATGGCTCCATTAATTGTTTAGAGAATGTAAGTACATCTCCATTACCTAAATCTATTCTAGTAGGATCTTTGTTTTCTAATATAGACTTACCTGAAAATAATTCGTTAAGAACACTACCAAATATCGCATATATAACAGCAGCTCTAGCAAAGTAATAACCATACATACGTCTTGCATCTGTAGAAGATTCAAACGCAGGTAATGATTTACCTATAATTCTTAAATTAGATATAGTCCAATCAGGAGCAAACATAAGTAGTTGCATATAACCTCTAGATCCTGGTTGGAATGTAGTTTGTGCTAAACTTTTAAATATTGGTGTTTGTATTCTTCTAGTCATAGCAAACCAATCTTGACCACCAAATGCGTCATTAGTAAATTGTGCTGCTAGTCTAGCTTTACGATAAATCTGTGCTTGTGTTTTATCAGTAGGATCTAATGTTTTATTTAATTGTGTTAAAAATGTGTAGAGTTTAGAATGTGTAAA
>Ga0209425_10006616_pt1 | contig 11081 bp, 12 predicted proteins | sample COG_05_FD_184749 | JGI IMG/M metagenome (GOLD analysis project Ga0209425, IMG submission 184749) | Pelagic Microbial community sample from North Sea - COGITO 998_met_05 (SPAdes) (version 2) | ecosystem: Environmental > Aquatic > Marine > Neritic zone/Coastal water | place: Helgoland, sampling... | reverse complement strand
CGACTACTAGAGATATAAATAACTGCGATGAGTTAAAAAAGATTAAAAATATCGAAATATTAGAATTAGATTTATTAGATAAAAATAGCATTAAGTCGTTCTGTGCTGAAGTTAAAGATATTCCTTTTGATCTTATCTTAAATAATGCTGGCACATTTCAAGATGAACAAATGGAAGAAACAAATTTAGATCCTGAGTTGTGGCTTGATGAAATAATGATTAATGCCATTGGACCAATAACTTTAACCCAAAAATTAAAAGAAAATTTAATGAGTGGAGTTGACAAAAAAGTTGTCTTTATTTCTAGTCAAATGGGAAGTATTGATGACAATTATTCAGGTGGATATTATTTTTACAGAACTAGTAAATCAGCTCTTAATTCTGCAGCTAAAAGCTTGTCTATTGATTGGAAAGCAAACAATATTGCAGTCTTAATGCTTCACCCTGGATGGGTTAAAACCGACATGGGTGGATCTAAAGCAAAACTAGAAATCAGCGAAAGTGTTACTAGTATGCTTCATGTAATAGATTCATTCGATATTTCAAAAACTGGTTCATTTGTTAATTATGATGGGAAAAAGCTCGAATGGTAGAAAGTAATACCCTTCCCGATCACTATAACGATATTGATAAAATATATGATGAAATATGGTCTAGACTAAGGATTGGTAAAAAAGATCGTAACTCTGAGTTCCATCAATGCTATGTGGCATCATCTGGTAATGAGTTTCCATCAGTTCGAACTGTTGTTTTAAGACATGTAGACAAGGACCTGCTCACAATTGGTTTTCATACAGATATAAGATCTAGTAAAATCAATGATATAAAGACTAATTCTAATGTAACAGTTTTACTTTATGATCATGCTGCTAAAATACAGTTAAAAATCAATGGAATTGCGGAAATTAACCATAAAAATGCTAATACAAAAGCAGTTTGGTCAAATATAAGAGATTTTAGCAAAAAATGTTACCTTGTAAAAAATGCCCCTGGAACTGAGTCAAGTACGCCTATATCTGGCTATCCAGAACAATATGAAGATATGCTTCCCTCTCCTGAAGAACTAGAATTAGGCTATGAAAATTTCACCTATGTAAATATAAACATAAAAGCTATTGAATGGCTTTATTTGCACCAAAATGGTCACCGAAGAGCTAAGTTTACGATTAGCAAAACTAATATAGATAAGCAATGGATCGCTCCCTAAAGCATGAGCGTTTTAGTAATCCTTATTATTGCAGCTATATTGCATGCTTCCTGGAATGCCTTTGTTAAAGATCAGAACAATGGTCTTGTTACAGTAACTATCATTTCATCTTCAATGGCATGTATTGCTTTGCCATTAACTTTTATTGTGGGTTTACCATCTTCTGAAATATGGATTTATTTAGGTATCAGTACGCTTGCTCATACCTTATACATGCATTCAATGACACGTGCTTATGCACTATACGATTTTTCTATTGCTTACCCTTTTGCCAGAGGTTTGGCTCCCCTACTTACAACCGTAATTTTAATCTTTTTTTTCAACGCTCAAGTTAGTCTCATAGAGTTACTAGGAATATTATTAATTGTAGGTGCAATTTTTCTTCTTTTACCAAAAGCAATTACCAAGATTAAAGTGAGTGACTTAATTTCAATGTCATACTTCCCTCTTGCCATAGCGTTTTATACCATTGTAGATGCAGAGGGAATTCAACATGCCACTAATCCTTACCAATACATGGTTTGGATCTTTATTTTAGCATCAGTTCCAATGCTAATTTACAATTTAACATTTAATAGAAGTCATTTGATTACTACATTAAGTAGTCAAAAATTAAAATTTTTTGTCACTGCTCTAGTCTCTATTACCTCTTATACTCTGGTTTTATGGGCCTATACGAAAGCTCCTACTCATTATGTCGCCTCAGTAAGAGAAAGTAGTATTATATTTGCCTCATTGATCGGTCTGTATTTTTTTAAGGAAAGTGGTATTATAAAAAGATTGCTTGCGACAATAGTATTATTTGCAGGCGTAGTAATTCTTGAATATGCGTCTTAATATTAAGAGTTGTTATTAAAAAGTCTCAATATTAGAAATGCTATAATTAGTCCAAATAATTGAGCAATGATAAATGGGATTACATTATTAAGATCTATTCCAGTAAACGTATTTGTTAACGAGCGAGCTATCGTAACAGCTGGATTTGCAAATGAGGTTGAAGAAGTAAACCAGTACGCGCCGGTTATATATAAAGCAACAATAATAGCAGGATCTTTTTTAGACTTGATACATAGTACTATTGAGATTAATAGCCCAATTGAAGCTATTACTTCAGAAACAAGGATATTTATTCCTGATCTATCTTTGTTTGATAAATCAATAAAGAGTTCATTAAATAAATAATTTGCCAAAATAGCCCCAGAAATTCCTCCAATAATCTGAATAATTACATAAGAAACAAAGCTTAAGTTATTCAATTCATTATATATTCGAAAATATAAAGAAACTATTGGATTGAAGTGGGCACCAGAGATTGGAGCAAAAATAGTTATAATTACATACAACATTGCTCCTGTTGCAATAGCATTTGCTAAAAGAACAACCCCCTCATTGTTAGGAGATAAATTATTGGCCATTATACCTGATCCAACAACACTGAATACAAGCATAAGAGTGCCAATGTACTCAGCTAAAAGTTTTTGATTAAGAGAATAAGGCATTATTTATTTTATTAAATTTTCTTGTATTAATTTATCAATGTAGTGATAAGTGCTATGAAATTTATTTATGTCTTGTTGAGATGGATCTTCTTTGTTAGCTGGGTCTTCAATATTAAAATGAAATGTTTTAGGAGCTCCTGGCCAGACAGGACACACTTCTTTTGATGCTTGATGACAAACAGTTACTACATAATCCATTATTGGTTTACTGCTCTCAGAAAATTTTTCCCAACTTTTGCTGTAAAGATTATCAACCGGTATTTTTAATTCATCCAATATCTGAATTGTCATCGGATTAATTATTCCAGATGAATTACTTCCTGCACTAAAGCCTCTTAAATAATTTGAGTATTTATAATTAGTTATTGCTTCCGCTATGATGCTTCTTGCAGAATTTTGAGTGCATAAATAAAGAACATTTTTCATATTTACGCACCAAGTGAATAGCCGGCTGAACGAATTGTTCTGATTGGATCAGCTTTAAAACCATCATTTAGAGATTTTCTCAATCTTCTAATGTGAACATCAACCGTTCTTGGCTCAACATAGGGACTCGTGGTCCAAACATGATCTAATAATTGTTGTCTTGAAAAAACTCTGCCTTGATTTTCCATCAAAAATCTTAGTAAGTTAAATTCAGTTGGCCCTAGCTTAATATCTACTCCATCACGAGAAACTTTGTGAGTAGATATATCCAATATTATTCCTTCATAAGTTAATTTTTCATTATAAAAGACAGGTCTTATTCGTTTTAAAACAGCTTTAACTCTTGCTATAAGCTCATTAACCGAAAACGGTTTTGTTATATAATCATCAATTTCACTGTTAAATGCCCTGACCTTGTCAGCCTCTTCACTTTTGGCAGTTAACATTATTATTGGAATATTTTTTGTATCTTTATTTTTTCTAACTCTTCGAGAAATCTCAAGGCCAGAAAGACTTGGTATCATCCAATCAACTATCATTAAATCATATTTAACATCGCCAAAAATTTGATCAATTGCAGATTCTCCATCTTTACATACATCAACGCTATAATTATTTTTTTCTAAGTTATATTTGACTAATTCTGAAATTGAAATTTCATCCTCAATTATTAGAATTTTTGGCTTCATTATTATTCTAATGATTCCCAATCATCTTCGTTAGAAGATTGTCTGATTAGTATTTCTCCTTTAACAATAAAGTGAATATCCTCCGCAATATTTTGAACATAGTCTCCAATGCGTTCGATATTTTTTGCAATTGCTAGAAGTTGAGAACAGCCAGGAATGGTCTCAGGTTTTTTGGCCATTGTTTTGAGAAGATGTTTATATATTTTTACATAAGATTGATCGATTACAATATCGTTATCCCAAATTTCTAAGGCCAACTGTCCTGACTTTGCAACATAAGCATCTAATACTTTTGTAATACTTAATTGAACTTCGCTTGCCATTTTCGAAATTTCAGCGATTGGTGAGTCTGGCATATATATTTTTAAATCAGCTGCTCTTTTGGCTACATTTGTCGCATGATCACCCATTCTTTCAAGATCTTTTGCAATTGTGACCGCAGATAATACTGTTCTTAAATCAATGGCGATCGGCTGTCTCATTGCAATAACTTTGTAAATTAGCTCATGAATTTCTTTTTCCAGATCATCAATTTTATTATCATCGTTAATAACCTGATCAGCTAAAGATGTGTCTTTATCGGAAAGAGATTTTATTGCGTTCTTTAATTGAGATTCAACTAAACCACCTAATTTAATTAAATTCGTATTAATTAAGTTTAATTGATCGTCATAGGCTGAAACTATATGATCACTCATTATCCAAACCTTCCTGTTATATAGTCTTGAGTTTTTTGATTTTCTGGATTTGAAAATATCACTTCTGTCGGACCAACTTCAATTAAATAGCCCATATGAAAAAAACCTGTTTTTTTTGAAACTCTTGCAGCCTGTTGCATGGAATGAGTAACTATAATAATTGTAAAATCTTTTGAGAGTTCACCCATTAAATCCTCAATTTTTGCAGTTGCAATAGGATCTAAAGCTGAACAAGGCTCATCCATAAGAATAATTTCTGGGTTAACCGAGATAGCCCTTGCAATACAAAGTCTTTGCTGCTGACCTCCAGACAAGCTAGTGCCTGACTCATGCATTCTATCTTTTACTTCATCAAATATCGCAGCTCTTTTAAGACTATTGACTACAACCTCTTCTAAATCGGTCTTATCTAAAGCGGTTCCATGTATTCTTGGACCATAAGCAACGTTTTCAAAAATTGATTTTGGAAATGGATTTGGTTTCTGAAAGACCATCCCAATGTTTTCTCTCAATCTTTCAACCTTTGTATCTTTAGAATAAATATTTTGTCCATCAACTGTTATATTTCCAGAGATTTTACAAATATCGATCACGTCGTTCATTCGATTTATACATCTAAGAAAAGTTGATTTGCCACAACCAGAAGGACCAATAAGTGCTGTTACTTCTTTTTCATTCATTTTCATATTAATATCAAATAGAGCTTGCTTATCTCCATAATGTACATTGATATTATTAGCACTTATTTTTTCTTTATTCATGAAATGTATTTTACCATTTTGTTTCAAATTTGCGACGTATAATTACTGCAGCTAAATTCATTAAGATTAAGAATAATAGCAACAACATGATTGTTGCAGATGTTTTTTCGACATATCCTCTTTCGGCACTTTCTGCCCATAAATAAACTTGTACAGGAAGGGAAGCTGAAGCATCTAAGGGTGATGAAGGCACATCTACAACAAAAGCAACCATTCCTATTAGCAGCAATGGAGCTGTTTCTCCCAAGGCTTGTGCAAGACCAATTATGGTACCTGTTAATGCTCCTGGCATAGCTAAAGGCACAACATGGTGCATAACTGTTTGCATTTTTGTAGCACCAACTGCCAAAGCGCCTTCTCTTATAGAAGGTGGCACTGCTCTAAGTGCTGCTCTAGTAGGAATGATTATTCTTGGGAGAGTGAGTAATGCTAGAACCATACCACCAACCAAGGGGGTTGATCTTGGAAATTCAAATACGTTTAAGATAATACCAAGACCCAACAACCCGAATACTATAGATGGAACGGCAGCTAAATTATTAATATTAATTTCAATAAAATCTGTAATTCGATTAGACTTTGCAAACTCCTGAAGATATATCGCTGATAAAATGCCAATAGGAAAAGATAATATTAATACTGTAACAATTGTGAAAAAAGAACCTAATAATGATCCGCCGACCCCAGCTAATTCAGGTTCTCTAGAATCTCCTCTTGTTAAAAAAGGAATATTAAAAATATATTTTACTTTGCCTTTGGCCTCTAGATCATCATAAAATGATAATTGAATATCTTTAATCCTCCTTCTATCCTCAGATAATTCTCTTGGATAGTTGCCCTTTTTGACTTGATCGACATCATCTGAAGCAGTTAAATAAATTGTTTCAATATTCGAAAGACTGTTTTTATTTTTAATTAAATAACTCTTAATCTCATCTTCATATTCGATACTAAATATCTTTATCAACATTTTTTTTGATTTACGATCATCTAAATTTGGATACAACGAATAAATTGTTTTCTTTGATAGTCTGAAAATATCTAACTTTCTGATTTCCATATCTGTTAGTGATGCAATATCTTCTTCAATTTGAGTTACATCAAAATCAACTGCAATTACTGTTTTATAAAATGCTGAATAACCTGAAGAAAAGATATTTATGAATAAAATTATTACAAAAACTAATGAAAATGCAATTGCTGATATGCAGAAAAATTGAAACCTTTTTTCAGCATTGAGCCGCCTTGCTAGCCTATTGTCATTATTAATTCTAGTCATATTTTTCTGTGTATTTTTTTACAACTTGCAGCGCGATAAAATTTAAAAATAAAGTTACTAAAAATAAAGTTAACCCAAGGGCAAATGCAGCTTGTGTCTTGGGGCTATCAAATTCCTGATCGCCAATCAAAATAACAACAATTTGTGTAGTAATTGTGGTTGCTGCATCAAATGGATTGGCTGTTAATTTTGCCGCTAATCCTGCAGCCATTACGACAATCATTGTTTCACCAATAGCTCTTGAAATTGCCAACAAAAAAGAACCGACGATACCTGGTAACGCAGCCGGCAATAGTACTTTTTTTATAGTTTCACTCTTAGTTGCTCCTAGTGCATAAGATCCATCTCTTAAACTTTGAGGCACTGAATTAATGACATCATCAGATAATGACGAGACAAATGGAATAATCATAATTCCCATTACAAAACCAGCAGCTAAAGCACTTTCAGAAGATACTGAAAAGCCAGCACTCTGACCTAAATCTCGAACAATTGGAGCAACTGTTAATGCTGCAAAAAAACCGTAAACAACAGTTGGTATTCCAGCTAAAATTTCAATAATTGGTTTGGTCCAATCTCTTACGCGACTAGATGCATACTCGGCTAGATAGATTGCTGTCATAAGTCCTACAGGGATTGCAACACACATTGCAATAAAGGCAATTAAAAATGTACCTGCAAATAATGGAATTGCACCAAATGCGTTTTGTAAATCTCGCGTATCTAATTCTCCGCTATCAGTTACAAAGACTTTTTGAGGAGACCATTGAAGTCCGAACAGGAAATCAGATATTGGAACTTGTGAAAAGAATTTTATAGTTTGAAAAAGTAGAGAAAAAATTATTCCGACCGTTGTCAGTATAGCTACTAAAGAACACATGAAGAATAAAGCTAATAAGAAAGTCTCAACAATAGAACGTGAGTCTAATTCTGAGTTTACTTTTCTATATCCAAAAAATAACAATATGGATGAAAATGCAATGACAGATGTATACGTTAAATTTTTTATAACATCTTTAATGTACAAATATTTTTCAGCCGCCCTATCTATAAGTATGTCCGCTGATTCAAATAGCTTTATTCCCTGGGCAGTATTAACTATTTGAGTAAACAAAAGATCTTTTTCTGAAGAAATTAAATCTTCATTGAAGTCACTTAATACATAAAATTCTATATAAAATTTGTCAAATATTGATATGGCCAATAATAACAATATTGAAGGCACAATTGCATATAAAGCTACATAATAACCATAGTAATAATTTAATGAGTTGAGGGATTTGCTAGATGAAGTTCTTAGTTTATTGGCCTTAAGTTTACCTAAAAAATATCCAAATGTTCCTATTAATATAATTAATAAAATTAAAAATAGACCCATATAACTTCTTTCAAAAAACTAAACAAGACAGCAAATGCTGTCTTGTTTGAGAAGAAAAAATTAAATGAATCTTTTTTAATTAAATTATTTAATAATTTCTAAGTTTGCGACTCTCGTTCTAATATCAGATGCATTATCATCTGATAGTGCAACTAAACCGATGTCTGTTAAATAACCATCTTCTCCCATTGCATTTTCGCTGGTAAAAGCTTCTAAAAATTCTTCAATTCCTGGAACAACACCTATATGGGCTTTTTTTACATAGAATTGAAGCGGACGAGCAATTGGATAAGAATAGTCTTGAATACCATCAAGGGTTGGTTGAATTCCAGAAATTGACGCAGACTTCACTTTATCCTCATTGGCCAAAAGATAACTATAACCAAAATATCCAAATCTTTCAGGATCTTCAGATAATTTTTGAACAATCAATGTATCATTTTCTCCAGCCTCGATAACTCTTCCGTCTTCTCTAACGACCGCACATTTTTTTTTGGCTTTTTCACCTGCATTGTTCCATAATTCATAGCCACCTGATGATTTGCATCCTTTTACCATGATTAATGAGTTCCACGCATCTCTTGTGCCTGATGTAGGTGGGGCAACTAATACTTCAATCTTATGATCAGGCAAAGATGAGTCGATGACACTCCACTTTTGATATGGATTTTCAATTAATTTTCCATTTTGAGGAATATGTGAGGCAATTGCTAAATAGAGTTGCTCTTGAGTAAAGTCAGCATCTTTAGCATTGATGCTATGTGCTAAAGATAAGCCATCATTTCCTATTACGATTTCAATAATATCATTTACACCATTCTCACTGCATAGCTTAATTTCCTTCTCTTTAATTGGCCTTGATGCATTTGTGATGTCAGGAAATTTTGTACCTACACCACCACAAAATAATTTCATACCACCGCCAGTACCAGTGCTTTCGATAACTGGCGTATTAAAGCCAGTTTTGCCAAATCTTTCGGCTACAACAGTAGCATAAGGGTACACAGTAGAAGATCCAACAATCTTGATAGTGTCTCTAGCTAAAGAAAATGAAATTGAAAATATAAATGTAATAAAAGTAAAAATAATAATTTTAATAAAGTTCATAGTATCTCCGTTGTTAAAATTAATTATTTTTTACTGATTGAATGTTAAAGTTTTATAACAGAAATGTTACAGTTTTATGACAATTATTAAAAACTTTAGCTATCAAAAGAAAAAATTTAATGACCATTTTAATCATATAGTAAGATAAGAATGTTAAAGCAAAAAATTAAGCTAGTGATTGTAAATAGGGATTTTAACCGTAAATGAGCTCCCCTTTCCAACTTCGCTTTCAATTATTAACTTTCCCCCGTGTCTTTTTAAAATATGTTTTACAATAGATAGGCCTAATCCAGTGCCACCCACAGATCTAGATCGCGCTTGATCAACTGTATAAAATCTTTCTGTTAATCTACTTATATGAGATTTTTCAATGCCGGGACCAAAATCTTTTATTTTTACTAATGCGAATTGATCAGTCTTATTGTTTGATTTTTGTTGTTCAAAATTAATTAATATCTTGGTGTTTTCGTTTGCATATTTAATAGCATTCTCAATAAGATTTGAAAAAACTTGAAGTAAATTATCATAATTACCTAACACATTTAAATCATAGATGTTTTCAGTTTTAATTTGCATATTTTTTTTATTAGCTTCATATTCAAGATTTGTAGCAATCTCTTGTATCACTTCGTTAAGATTAATTTTATCTTTAGGCTTAATACTTTCTTCTGTTTCAATGTGGTTAAAAACCATTAAATCATCAAGCAATCGTTTCATTCTTAATGATTCTTTTTCTATGATATTAATGAACTTTCTTTTAGCTGCCTCATCATCTTTAGCAGAATTTTTTATCGTTTCAATAAATCCAATAATAGAAGATAGTGGAGTCTTCATTTCATGACTTACATTCGAAATGAATGAAGATTTAATAAGATCTTTTCTTTTTAATTCGGTAATATTTTTAAGTATTAGAAATAATAATTCATCACTTTTTTTTACATTAAATAAAAATGTAATAGGTTCTTTAGATATTTTTTGAATATAACTGTCAAAAGTAATTTCAATTCCTTCATTATCTTCATCGAGCAAAGTGTTTTCAATATATTCAAGGAAAGCTGGATCTCTAACTAGTAGAGATATATGTTGACCTTTCTGATCATTATCAAATAAACGATTTGTAGCTTCATTTTGAAACTCAATTTTAAGGGATGTATTTAATACAATTATTGGGTCTTCGATATGATCAAGTATAGAAGTAGGAATTTTCATTATATTTTAATTATATCAATTAAATGAATTAATGCGAAAGGTTTAAGCAAGAGGTTGTTCGTAGTACTAATATTATTTATTAGTGTATTTTTGTTTCAATTATTTGCATAATAAAAAAAAACAAATCAATACAAAATATTTATGTTGGATTATTCATGTATTAATATTGATGAAACAGTCTTTCAAAAAAATAGGTATGGGAAACTATACTTATCGAGCTGTCCTGGTATTGGAAAGGATCTTGATGAAGATATAAGGTTAATCGAGAGTTTGAAGATTTATAAGCTGGTAAGCCTAACTCAAAATAACGAGCTAAATTTGAATTATTTATTTAATAGCCTAAAAAAAATTAATATTAAATATACAAAACTTGCTATCATAAACTTCGGTGTCCCGTCATTAGATCAATATGATGACTTAAATGCCCTACTTGATGAAGTCTTTACAGATTTATGTAATAACAAAAATATACTCATACATTGTATGGCTGGATTAGGGAGAACAGGTTTATTATCGGCTTTAATTCTAACTAAATTTGATATTTCACCAAATGATGCAATTAACATAATCAGATCGGCTAGGCCTGGATCAATAGAAACTGAAGATCAGAAGAATTTCGTTTTAAATTTTAAAACGTATTAAAATATCGAAATAGCATTAATAGACAAAGCACAATTACAAAATATCTAAGATAAACTGGATTGATATTGATTAGGAATTTTGAACCAATTCGCGCTCCAATAAACTGTCCAATGATCATTACTATGCCAATTGATATAATAACTTCACCAATGTACAAAAAAACAATTAAAGCAGCTAAATTTGTAA
>Ga0209425_10006615_pt1 | contig 11083 bp, 10 predicted proteins | sample COG_05_FD_184749 | JGI IMG/M metagenome (GOLD analysis project Ga0209425, IMG submission 184749) | Pelagic Microbial community sample from North Sea - COGITO 998_met_05 (SPAdes) (version 2) | ecosystem: Environmental > Aquatic > Marine > Neritic zone/Coastal water | place: Helgoland, sampling... | reverse complement strand
TGTCATTGCATTTCCAAAAGAACCTGTGCCACCTGTTATCAATATAATCTTGTTTTTGAAAAAATTATTCATACCAATTATTTTCTTTTAATTTTATATTTCTAATATTTCTATCAATGCAACCCCTCGTATAAGCAACTAATCTTAAAAAATTAAATACAAAAGGAATATAGAGTTTATCAAATTTATCTAATTTTGATATAATCTTTTCCATTAATGATAAGATATTTTTTATTTTATATATTTTTACGACTAATTTAAATAATAAGTTAGACTCTATTTCGTAAAAAATTGTTTTTTTAGCTGCTTGAAAATTAATTAAAATCAAGTTTTCCATACCACTCAGACCTAGATAATAGTATTTTTTTATATAACTATTGATATTTGGATAGCCCTCATCGTGTATAATCGAAGCATAGGACTGCTGTAATTTAAATCCATTTGATAAACATCTGTATCCAAATTCATAGTCTTCAAATCCATATCCAATAAAATTTTCATTAAATAAACCAATATTTTGTATTTTTTTTGAATTAATAAAACCCATATTCATCGCAACTATTTTATCTGCCTGCAATTGTTTGTTTTTAACAATATCTTTTGAAATAAAATGTCTTGATTGCTTAAATTTAATATGATTGTTTTTTTTTATGTAGTCTTTGGGATAGTAAACTATTCCTGATAAAATTACATCTTCAGTAATATTTGAAAAATCCTCTAAATATAATTTAATAAAATTTGGACTTGGTATGCAGTCATCATCCAATAAAATTATTTTTTTATATGAGGCTTTTAAAATTCCAAAATTTCTTTTTGAAGATAAAATATTATCATTGATGTTAAAATATCTAATATTAATATTTTTTTTAAAATTTTGGAAATTATGAATATCATAATTACTATAGCTATCACAAATATTAACTTCTAAAAAAACATTATCTGATATTTGATTATTTAAACTATCTAAAATTTGAATAATTTGTTTTTCTCTTTTATAAGTTGGAATAATAATACTTAAATTATTTTCTTCCATATTAAACTTCAAAAACTTTAGAACCATTTTCGGTTAATTCAAAATTAATAAATTTAAGTTTTTTCAATCTATTCTTGATATTTTTATGATCCCTAGGATTTGCAATAAATAAAAAAAATCCTCCTCCTCCAGCACCTAAAATTTTACCTCCTAAAGCTCCAGCATTTATTGCTGTATTATATATTTGGTCTAAATTTAATGACGAAACACTTTTATCCAAACCTCTTTTTAAAAGCCAACTTTCATGTAAAATTTCACCAAGATTTATCATATTTCCATTTTTTAATTCATTTTCAAAATTTGTTGCTAGATCATGCAATTGATCATGGTTTACAAACTGTGATCCTTTTTTTTTAATTTTATGTAAAATTTTATCTGCCCTTCTTTCTATTCCAGTATAAAATAACATTAAATTTTTTTGAAATAATTTTAATTCATCAATATTAATGTTTATCTTTGATACTTTAACTATTTTATCTTTAAAAAATTCAATTTTATTCAATCCTCCAAATGCTGTTGAATACTGATCTTGCATTCCTATTGGTTTTTTACATCTTTCTATTTCAATTTTACATGCATCTGATGCTAATAAAGTTTTTGATATTTTTAAATTTTTAAACTTCCTTATTGTGTGTGACAAACCTACTGACAAAGCACTTGAGGATGCAAGTCCACTTCCTGAGGAAGGAATATCTGCTAAAGTTGTAATTTCGAGTCCATTAATAACTTTGTGTAATTTTAAAGCTTCTCTGATTATATCATGATTTAGTTTATGAGCATTTTTAACATTTTCAGTAAGTGAATATGCAGCTCTAATTTCACTGTTATATTTTTTATTTAAGCACACATACATATATTTGTTTATTGTACTAACAATTACTTTACCTGGTAAATCTGAGTTCGGATTAAAATAATCAGAACCACCACCAGCAAAACTTATTCTAAAAGGAGTTTTTGACAAAAACATACTTTGATTTATATTAACTAAATGAAATTTCCAAACAAAAAATACTGGAGTCTTATTAAATTCAAAAATGATTATTACAATTCACTAGAAGAAGCATTTAATTCAATTAATTTTAATAAATTAAATCAAATTATAAAAATTTTAGACAAAGCTTATAAAAGTCCCAAAAGAAAAATTTTAGTTTGTGGAAATGGTGGATCGGCCGCTTTAGCAAATCATTTTGCATGTGATCACCAAAAGATACTAAATGAAACAAAAATATTAAAACCTTTTTTATTAAGTCTTTCATCAAATACCGCTTTGATGACAGCTATTTCTAATGATAATGGTTATAACAAGGTATTTAGCGATCAAATTTTGCAAGTTGCTAATAGGAATGATATTTTAATCACAATTAGCTCTTCAGGTAGCTCTAAAAATATCATAAATGCAATCAAAACAGCAAAAAAAAAAAAAATAATCTCTATAAGCCTAACTGGATTTGATGGAGGATCATCAAAAAAAATTGCTGATTATAATATTCATGTTGCCTCTAAAAATTATGGAATAATAGAAAGTTTACACCATACAATTATGAATTTGATATCTCAGTTTTTAAAAAATAAATATTTTTCAATAAAACAAATTAAAGAAAATAAATTTTAATTTTATATGGTAATAATATTTACCTTATCTTTAATTTTTATTCTCTTTACTCAAGCAAATTTCGCATCAAAATATTTAAAAATTAATAGTTTTGAAAAACCTATATTTTCTATCGGAGTATTAATTGTTTTATTGAATTATTTTTTTTTTAATCTTGGATTAAGTATAAATTTTGTATTTAATTTAATTCTACTAATATCGATTTTATCAATTTTTTATACGTTAATAAATTTTAAAAATTATAAAAAAAGTATAATTAAATTATTATATGTCATATTGCCTATAATTATTCTATTTGAATTAATTTATATTTTTTATGGCCAACAATTTTATGTATTTAGAGGTAATCAACAAGATACATTTGTATATATGAGTGTTGGCCTAAGTTTTTTCAATTATACACATCAAGAATTAATAAATTTAAAAAACAATAATTACGAAATTATAAACCATCATTATCTTAATCATGCTTTAAATCTTATATATTACAGGCCAAGTGTAAGTTTACTCATTGGATTATTAAAAAATATTCCTTCACTTAATATAATTTTTATAGGTTTTTACTTTAAAATAATTTGTACCATACTAACATTATTTTCTATTTTAAGTTTTTTTAATAATTTTAGTAGTAAATTTAAAATAAACATATTTTTTTCATATTCATTTATTCTAAGTTTTTTTTATTTTTATAACTTTGAAATAGATGCATATTCATTAATTTTATCTTTACCTTTTTTTATACTTATTGTTAAATATTCGCTTACTATAGAAAATGAGCTCAAAAAATTCAATCAAAACTTAGTAAAATATATATTTTTGTGGAGCTGTTTTTTTATTATTTATCCAAATGGTGCAGCTATAGCAATGCCTCCTTTAGCAATTTTTATTATACATATTTTAATAAAAAATAAATTTCAAATTATCATTATAAGAAATATTTTAATTTCAATTCTTCTTTTTATGTTGATCATTCTCCCAACCTACAAGACTACTTTGTTATATTTGCATCAAGAAATAATAGTAGGTTTATTTCATGAACCTGATTATTGGGGTTATTACGGTGCTTTTCTATTTGGAAAAGATAATCCAATTAGAGATTTAGAAGTTGTAAATCAAATTAAAGGAATGCTTTCAAATCAATACGCTTATCTCCAAGTATTTAAAGAGATCATATTATTAAATTTAGAAAAAAATAGTAATCTTTTTTTCTTAAATATTTTACCATCACTATTTGGTTACTTTCACTTCACATCAAATAAAACATCGGACATTAACTTTTTGTTATTACCTATTTTATTTTTTATCAATGCTATGCTTATAAAAAGATTTTTTTCAAATTCATACTATTTAATCTTAAAAAAAGATAGTTTTAGTACAATAATTAAATACTTTATGATTTACTTTGTAATATTTTTTATATTTCTAATATTTAATAAAAATATTTGGTCAGCTATCAAATTATTTTTTGTTATTTCACCTATATTTTATTTTTTAATTATATTTGATTTTTCAAAAAAGGAGGTAAGACCACAAATTACATTATTATCTATAATGTTAATTTTTTTACCATTTTACAAGTATTCATCATTTAATTATGGAATTGGAACTATCGACTCTTTTCCCTCAATAATTCATTTATCAAACAAAAAAAATACAAATTGGGCCATTAATACAGAAAAACTTTATAAATGTAGTGATTTGTTTTATGATATAAGCGATCGTAGTGAAAAAATATTCATATCAATGATTTTTAACGAAAATAAAAAAAACAATGCTGATAAAATATGTCTAATAATGAAAGACAAAAATAATTTTGTGTTAAAAGTATTATAATGAGTTTGTCAATTGTAGTTCCAGTTTATAACGAATATAAAAACATTAAACTGTTTTTAAATAAGATAAATCCAATACTTAATAAAATTACAAATAATCATGAAATAATTTTTGTATTAGATCCATCCGAGGATAATACGGAAGAAATAATCCTTAACGAAATACAACAAGACAACAAAATAAAATTGATTAAATTTTCTAGAAGATTTGGGCAACCTGCTGCTTTATTAGCAGGGATAAAAAATTCAGTTTTAGATAACGTAGTTTTAATAGATGTTGATTTACAAGACCCACCTGAATTAATTGAGAAAATGTATCTGTTAAGAAAAGAAAACTTTGATACAATATTGGCTAAAAGATCTAAAAAAAAAAAAGAAAATTTTATTAGAAATATAATTTCTACAGTTGGATATAAAATCATAAATAGTTTAAGCGAAACTAAGATTCCTGAAAACGTTGGAGAATTTAGACTTATTTCAAGAAGGATAGTTGAAGAAATTAAAAAAATGGAGGAAAGAGATTTTTTTTTAAGGGGTGTAAATTCATTTATTGGATTCAAACAAAAAATAATTTATTTTGAAAGAGATGCAAGAAAAGAAGGTGAAACAAAATACAACAAATACACAGGTTCACTTAAAATTGGTTTGAATGGTATTTTTTCATTTAGCACCAAACCTCTTCATTTTATTACAATAATATCTGCAGTAAGTTTTTTTTCATCATTTCTAATATTTGCAATTTATTTAATTTTAACTTCATTAAAATTATTTGTTTTTAAATATCAATTCTTTGTAATTATACTAATTTTAATGGTTTCATCGTTGATATTTTTTTCACAAGGTATAATTGCTGAATATCTATCGAGACTTATAGTAGATATTAAAAAAAGACCTTCGTACATAATTGATAAAAAAGTAAATTTTGAAGAGGAAAAATGAAAAAAATTATTTTAATAACTGGTATTGCGGGTATGGTTGGCTCAAATTTATTAGAAAAGATTATAAATTCAAAGAATCTTATCATTGGCATAGATAATTTTGCTCTTGGAGATAAAAAATTTTTAAAAAAATTTAATAATAAAAAAAATTTTTTTTTTTTAAAAAAGAATTTAGATAGAGAAATTATAGACAAAAAACTAGAGCAAATAATTAAAAAAAATTATTTAAGCGAAATATGGTTATTAGCTGCTAACTCAGATATACAAAAAGGCATAAAAGACTATAAAGTAGATCTAAACAATACTCTTTTAACAACAATCAACTCATTAGAATTTTTAAAAAACTTTTTACAAAAAGATACAAAAATTATATTTACATCATCATCAGCAGTTTATGGTCAACAAATAGAAAGAATTTCAGAAAAATTAAAAAATAAAAACCCTCTAAGCAATTATGGAATTATGAAACTACAATCAGAAATTTATTTAAAATATTATTCAAAAATAAATAATATAAATACTTTAATATTTAGATTTCCAAATGTTGTTGGTCCAAACCTAACACATGGATTAGTTTTTGATATGAAGAAAAAAATAACTTTGAAAAATAATAATTATATTCAAGTTTTAGGTAATGGTGAACAACAAAAACCTTATTCGCATGTAAGTGAGATTTTAGATTGTATTTTTTTTCTCAAAAAAAGAAAATATAAAAAAAAAATAAATTATTTTAATATAGGTAATAATGATATTGGTTTAAAAGTGAAAGAAATTGTGAAAAAAATGGTTACAAAATTTAAATCAAAAAAGAAAATATTATTTGAAAAAAAAAATATTGGCTGGGTAGGAGATATACCAAAATATTCATATTCTACAAAAAAAATTAACAAACTTGGTTTTAAGTTTAAAATGAACTCCAATAAATCAATTAATAAAATTATTAATGAAATATTATAATGGATGCAATTGTTATTTTGGTTGGGGGAAAAGGTACTAGAGTAAATAATATCTTAAAAGGAAAGTCAAAGCCAGAAATAGAAATAGGTTTTAAAAGAAAAATAGTTGATTTTCAGTTAGAAAAATTAATAGAACTTAAAAAAAAAATTTTTTTTTTATCAAATATTAGATTTAAAAGTTTGAAAAAATACATCACAAAAAATTATAGTAACAAAATTAATTTTGAATTTATAGAAGAAAAAGAGGCTTTAGGTACTGCAGGATGTTTAAAGGTTTTAAATAAAAAAAAATATAACAATTTCCTAATAATTGATGGAGATTTAATATTTAACATTGATTTTAAAAAATTTTTAAAATTTCATAAAACTAAAAATTCTGATTGTACCTTATTTGTTCACCCTAATAATCATCCCTATGACAGTGATGCTGTTGAAATTAATGAAAAATTAAAAGTTAAAAAAATATTTCCCAAAAAAAAAATATTAAAACCAAATCTTTGTCTTTCTGGAATAAGAATTATTAAAAAAAAAATGTTAAATCATATAGTATTAGATAAGTATCAAGATTTTACTGATGATTTCCTTAAAAAAATTTACAAAAAGAAAAAAAATATTTATGCTTATAATTCGAGAGAATATATTAAAGACGTGGGAACCTTAAACAGAATTAAGCAAGCAAAACGGGATATAAAAACAAATAAATTTAAACTAGGCACTTTACAAAAAAAAATTCCAGCAATTTTTTTAGATAAAGATGGTGTTATAATTAAATTAAATAAAAATAAACATTATCAAGACAACAAAAATATTTATAAATTTAGTTATAAAGCTTTATCAAAAATAAATAATTCTGAGTTTTTATGTGTTCTAATTACAAATCAGCCAGCAGTAGCAAAAGGCATTATTAGCCTTAATAAATTAAAAAGAGATTTTAAAAAATTAGATACAATACTTGGATTGAAAAATGTATATTTTGATAGGGTTTATTATTGCCCACATCATCCTGAAAAAGGTTTTAAAGGTGAAAATAAAAAATACAAAATTAATTGTAATTGTAGAAAACCTAAAAATGGAATGTTCACAAAAGCAATTAAAGATTTAAATATAGATAAAAAAAAATCTTTTATGTTGGGTGATAGTGTTTCAGATTTATTTGCATCAAAAAAAACAAATATAAAATTCATTAAAATTGGCAAAGAAAAGTTCCCAAAAGAAATTAAAAATTTAAATAAAAAAAACTTTTTAGATGCTGTTAACTATATTTTAAATTAATTTTTTTATTAAAAGATGATAATTTTATGTTTAAAATTAAAAAAATATTAAATTCAATAATCGGTATTAAAAAGGGAAAATAATAAGATTTAAAATCTGTAAAGTAATATCTGAATATTTTAAGAATATTTTGTACAGGTGTTACATGATCTCTTGAGTCATCTAAATCTTTTTCTTTAAAATTTTTCCATCCATAAAATTTTCTTTGATTAAAATAAGAAAAATATTGTAAAATTCTCCATATAATTCCTGGATCGCAAGGTAAAGCGATTGATATCAAAGAGTCCTTTTTCATTATTTTCAATAAATTTAAAAATTGTGTCTCAAAATTATCAAAATGCTCAAAAGTATGTGAGGATATTAGTCTAGTAAATTTAAATTTAAGTTTGTTTAAGTTAATTTTTTTATAATCAATAAAATTTATCCTAATACCTTTAAATTTTGATCTAAGTTTAACAATATCTTTATAAAAAACTTTTGAATCAATAATGGTATAAGTTTTAATATTTTTTTTGGACATATAATGAAGGTGCTGATGTGCGCCTCCTCCAATTTCAACAATATGTTTATTATATTTTTCATTCACATTTAAATCCAAAAGATAACTATTAAAAAAATATAAATATTTTGAAATCCCACCATAAGTGCTTTTTTGGTAATTATTATTTTTATAAACTTTATTTGGTAATATAGCTTTGTGAAATTTTCTCATAATTAAATAAATTAAAGTAATAAATGTCTGTCATTAAAAAAATATTTTTTGTATGATTTATAACATTCATTTGATTAATAATATCAAGTTGATCTTGGTAACTGCATTTTGTTCCTTGATGTGCATGAAAATTTAAAGAAATAAATTTTAAAATTTTACTAATTAAGTTTTGTTTTCCAATACCAACTACAATCTCACAATATTTGTTTTCTTTTTTTATATTAGAAAACAATTCTAATATTTTATCTTTTTCAAAGTACATTAATACATGATTAAAAATTATAATATCATAATTTTTAAATTCTAATTTATTTACTTCATTATATTCTTCTAATATATCAAAATTATAAATTTTTTTTTTTAAAATTTTACTTAATTGCTTGGTTCCACATCCATAATCAAGAATATTTATATTTCTTTTATTTAAATGTGCAATTTTAATTATTTCTCTTAAAATTTTATTAAAATAAATTTTTCCTAAACCAGAATATTTAGTTACTTTAGACATGTATATTGCTAATAAAAATTTTAATATATTTACAATACTCTAAAACTTTTTCTTTAGTTATAAAAGAATGAGATGGTAAACAAATAATATTCTCTTCATAAAAACTTGAATTATTATTTATATTTCCTTTAAAAATTTTTTCACAATTAGAGTAAAAGTGAGTTCTAACTTCTAATCCTTGATCAAATAAATAATTTACAAGCTCTTCCTTTTTTTCACTAATTATAACTGGGAAATCTAAATAATTTTGAAAATTTTTATCCTTTATTGGGATTAATGATATACCTTTTTGGTTAATCAATTCATCAAAATATAAACAATTGTTTTTTTTTCTTATTTCGAATGCATCAACGCTATTTTGATTATCTTTAAAATATTTTGCTAATATTGAGTAACATAAATTAGGCATTTTATTCTCATAAGATTTAGGGATTGAATTTTTGACCTTAAATTTTAAAGCAGGATAAAATATTTTTTTTAAAAAATTGATATTTTTTTTTTCTGAAAGACTAATTATTTTAAAAAAAAATAAATTATAAATTTTTTTTGATAAGCTTATTTTTAAAATTACAAATAAAATAATTTTGTCTAAATAATCAAATATACTAAACTTTTTAAGATGTTTTTGTTTTGACTCAATAAACTCTGAAAGATCATCTATTGATGTTAAACATGCGCCCCCATAAATAGAATTATAATTTTTCATAATTCCAAAACTTAATAAACTTACGTCCCCAAATGAACCGGCATATTTTTTTTGATTATTTAAAATTGTATAGTTACCTAAATATATTGCGTTATCCTCAATCAATAAAATATTTTTTGATTTACATATATTTTTTGCATCATTTAAATCTTCGCTATTATTAAACATATTTGTATACAAAACTGCCGCTGTACTTTCGTTGCATGCTAAAGATAATTTTTTTAAATTCATAACTCCAGAATTAATATCGATATCAATTAATTTAATCTTGAATTGTTTCAACAAAGTAAGATTTACCATTTCAGGTAAATTATAAGAACATAAAATAATCTCATTTTTTTTTGGATATTTTTTCTTTAAATAATCTAGTACAATCATATAACTTGTTCTGCACATACCAGAAAAAAAAATATTTTTTTTCTCAAGTCTTTTTTTTAATATTTTCTCAATATATTTTTTTGATTGTGAGTGCGAAGAAAATATTGATTTAATGATTTGAATAGTATTGAGGTAAATTCGTACTCTTGAAATTTTCATTTGATTAATTTCCCAATACGATAAGCATTACAAATAATTAGGTTTGTAGGAAACTTAAGGTTAATTTGTGGTATACAACTTCCATCGACGATATAAAAATCTTTATGATTTTTTAACTCACAATTTTCATTTAAAGATAATTTTTTTTTTTTTGATATTGGTATTGTTCCTGTAAAATGATTATCAGTACCTGTTTCAGGTATATAAAAATAATTTAAAAAAGAAATAATATTTTTATGTTTTAAATATTTATAAATTTTTCTAAAGTTGGACTTTAAAATTTTGTTATTTCTTTTTTTATAATTTGTTTCAGAAAAAATTTTAAAATTTTTTCCATCAAATTTAAAAAAAATATTTGAATATTTATTATCTAAATAAAGGTTTGTGAAAAGAAGTTTTAATTTAAAAGTATTATATAATTTTTTAAATATAATATTTTTAGCGATTTTAAAATTTTGATAAATTTTATTTTCAATTATTTTATTAGATCTCCTAAAATTAGCTGTTAATATTGTATTAAATGATTTATCTTTTATTTTAGCCGCCATATCAGATGGTAGTAGTTTATTTTCATTTTCTTTTATTGAATATTTAGAAATAAAAACACCAAATAACATTGGATTGTGCATTACTTTAATTTTTTCTTTAAAATTAAGCATTTCACATACAATTCTTGTTGTGGAAAGTGTTCCTGCAGCTAAAACAACTTTTTTTGATCTTAAAATTAAATTTCCATTTTTATTGGTACAATGCATTTCATAATAATTTTTTTTTTTTCTAATTTTGTTTACAAAATAATTGTATAATTTAATTTTTTTACTAATTTCTTTATTATAGTTCTTGGGTATAAATTCTAGTTTTCTTTTTTCATTATAAGCAACAGAATTTTTATAAAAATTAAATATTTTAGATTTATCGGTAAAAAGTTTATTTTTAATGTTTATATAATTTTTTTTATTTATAGAATTGTCATGATT
>Ga0209425_10006614_pt1 | contig 11084 bp, 12 predicted proteins | sample COG_05_FD_184749 | JGI IMG/M metagenome (GOLD analysis project Ga0209425, IMG submission 184749) | Pelagic Microbial community sample from North Sea - COGITO 998_met_05 (SPAdes) (version 2) | ecosystem: Environmental > Aquatic > Marine > Neritic zone/Coastal water | place: Helgoland, sampling... | reverse complement strand
TGGGATTCGAACCCAGGATGGAGTTGCCCCCATGCCGGTTTTCAAGACCGGTGCTTTCAACCGCTCAGCCATCTCTCCGTTAGCAAGGTTTTATAATCAAAATTTATAAATTCAACAATAAAATAGACAAATTAGTTAATTAATGAATTATAGCAATTAACTTCTATTTTAATGAAAAATAAAGACTTCAATAAAGGCATTACTCTAACCGCACTAGGATCATTTTGGTGGGGAGTTATTGGTGTAATTTATTTTGAATATATATCTTTTGTTGGTCACATTGAAGTTGTTATACATAGATGTATTTGGACAACTTTTATTTTATTGATAACAACATTTTATTTTTCAAAATGGGATATTTTTTTTGAAATTATTAAAAATCTTAAAATATTATTTTCACTATTTTTTTCAGGGTTATTGATATTTATAAATTGGGCAGTGTGGATTTATGCTGTATCAAATGATCAAATTATTGATGCAAGTTTTGGTTATTTTATAATGCCTATATTGAGTGTTTTTTTAGGTAATATTTTTTTTAAAGAAAAGCTAAATACTAAAAGAACTATTTCTATTGTATTGGTTTTAATATCTATAATTTTTTTATTGCTCATAGATTTAAAAGATATACCATGGGTAGGTTTAACCGTTGCATTAAGTTGGGGTTTTTATAATTTATTAAGAAAAAAGATAAATGTAGACACCGATGTAGGACTTTTAATTGAAAGTCTTTTTATTTTGCCATTTGCACTAATAGTTTTTTATTTAATAACTCAGAAGGGTTTAAATGATTTTAGTTTTTCTAATCCTTCATTAATGATTATACTTTTATTAGCTGGCCCAATGACTGTTATTCCATTATTTTTATATGTAAGGGGAGTTGAGCTTTGTGGCTTAGGCCCAACCGGAATGATATTTTATATAACACCTACTTTACAATTTATACTTGGATATTTTTATTATAACGAGGTTTTTTCAATTTTTAAGTTAGTTAGTTTCATTTTAATCTGGATTGCTGTATTTATTTATTTAAAAGATTTATATGAAAAAAATTAAAATATTATTTATTTTGTTTATAACTTCTTTAGGAACACCTTTATTATCTAATGAGTTAACTTTTGATGATTGGCTGATTAAATTCAAAAAACATGCTTTAAAAAATAACATTTCAGAAAACACTTTTAATAAAACTATGTCTAATGTAACTTTTTTACCGAAGGTAATAAAATATGATAGATTTCAACCTGAATTTTACGAAGATACTAAAACATATGTTTCAAAAAGAACTTCACAAAGTAAACTTAATCAAGGCACCAAACTCTACAATGAAAATGAAGATTATATAAATTCAATAGAAAAAAAATTTTTAGTTGAAAAAAATCTTTTATTATCACTTATGGGTATTGAAACAAATTTTGGTACTTATGTAGGAAAGATGGACATTTTATCTTCATTAGCAACTTTAAGTTTTGATGAGAGAAGGTCTGAATTTTTCACAAATGAATTAATAACAATACTCCAATTAGTTGAAGCAGGTATTATTGATCACAATATTCTATTTGGGTCATGGGCTGGCGCTTTTGGAAATTTTCAATTTATGCCATCAACAATAAAAAAATATGCTCTAGACTATGATGAAAATGGCATGATTGAATTAAAATCTATTAAAGACTCTTATGCTTCAGCAGCAAACTATCTAAATAAAATTGGTTGGAAAAAAGACCAGCCTTGTTTTGTAGAAGTTACTTTAAAAGAAAACACTCCTAGCAAAATTTTAAATACTTCAGCAAAAAAAATACATAGTAAAGAAAAATTTAAAAACATAAAAAAATATATTACAAAAAATCATGATTATAATAAATATAATAATTTAGTTGGTGCAATTATAACTCCAGACAAGGATATAATACCAAATTCAACAAATCTAAAACCTGCTTATTTTATTTTTGAAAATTATGAAATAATACTTCAATGGAATAGATCTTTAAGATTTGCATTAGCTGTATGTACTCTAAAAAACAAATTCAAAAATGCTTTATAAAAATTATTTATTATTTACTTTTTTAATATTTTTAACTAGTTGTACAACCGTAAACCTTAGTAATAAAAAACCTCAAATTATTATGAAAAATAGTTTCGAAAATAAAGGATTTGCTTTAATTTATAACGATAATCTTTATAAGAATAAAATCGTATCTAAAATAATTGAAGAAAGAAATTTAATAATTTTTCAAAAAAATTTAAAAAAAAATACGCAAGTTAAAATAACAAATATTTTAAATAATAAGTCGTTAATTGCAAAAGTAGGTAAAAATGCAAGATACCCTAAATTTAATAATTCTGTTGTTTCATTAAGAATAGCCGATGAACTAGATTTAGATATAAACGAACCTTATATTGAAATATTAGAAATCTCAAAGGATTCTTTATTTGTTGCAAAAAAAGCTAAAACTTTTGATGAAGAAAAAAAAGTAGCCAATAAAGCACCAGTAAACAATATTAGCATTAATGATCTTAATGAAGTCAAAACTCATAAAAAAAAATCATCTAATAAAAAATTTTCTTATACAATTAAAATAGCTGATTTTTATTTCAGTAAAACTGCTTTAGAAATGATCAAAAGAATCAAGAAAGAAACATTGATCAAAAATCCAAAAATTTTAAAAATATCTGATAAAAAATATAGAGTATTTCTGGGACCTTTTAATGACATTAACACTCTACAAAAATCATTTAATGATATAAACATATTAGAATTTGATAATATTGAAATTATTAAAAATGATTAAATTAAAATTTTTTACTATAATTGGAATATTCTTTATAGCGGTAAGTGCTAATGCAACACTTGAAATAAAAGCAAGAACTGCAATTCTGCAAGATTTTTTATCTGGAGAGATCCTTTATGAAAAAGACGCAGATAAATCAATTTATCCTGCTTCCATGACAAAAATAATGACAGCTATAATTGCTTTTGAATTAATAAAAAGTGGTGAATTAAATTTAGATGAAAAATTTTTAGTCTCAGAAAATGCTTGGAGACTATCTTCTGCCGGATATTCATCTATGTTTATTATGGTAGGTGATACTGTAAGTGTTGAAGATTTACTGAGAGGTATAATCGTAGCTTCTGGTAATGATGCCTGCGTAGCTTTAGCCGAAGGAATAGCAGGCACTGAGGAGGAATTTGCTATTTTAATGACCGCTAAGGCAAAAGAAATTGGAATGGAAAATACTAATTTTGCTAACTCCTCAGGCATAAATCATCCTGAAAATGTTTCAACTGTTAGAGATATTATGCTGATGTCTAACTACCTTATTAAAGAATTTCCTAATGAGTATAAATATTTCTCAGAAATGGAATTTACATGGGATAGAACAGGTGGCGATCCAATAACACAGGGTAATAGAAATCCACTACTTTATAAAAATTTTGGAGCAGATGGAATTAAAACTGGTTATTTGGCCGTTGAAAGATATTCTTTAGCTTCTTCAGTATATAGAAATGGTAGAAGGTTAATTGCTGTTGGTAGTGGGTTTGAAAGTAAAAAAGATAGATCAAAAGAAAGTGCTAAACTTTTGACATGGGGATTGACTAATTTTGATTTAGTTGAAATATCAAAATTAGAGTCTCCATTAGACAGTTTAAATGTTTGGCAAGGTAAAAAGGATACTGTAAGAGTATATATTAAATCTGATGTATATAAAACAATACCTAAAGCTCGTAAAAAATTTTTAAAAGTAACATTATATTATACGGGACCAATTCAAGCACCAATTAAAAAAGATGATATTTTAGGTAAAGTAAAAATTACCTATAAAAGTGAACTAATCGAAGAATTTGATTTACTGGCTTATGAAGAAATTAAAAAATTAAATATTTTTTCTAGATTAATTAAGTCTTTTAATTACTTAATCTGGGGCGATGCCTAAAAATCCTATAATTGTGTTTGAGGGTATTGAAGGTAGTGGCAAATCTTATCACCTAGAAAATGTTGCAAAATACTTAAAGAAAAAAAAAAGAAATTTTATTAAGATTAGAGAGCCTGGTGGTAATAAAAACTCTGAAAAAATTAGAAAACTAATATTAGATAATAAGTCAACTTTTAATAATAAAACAGACTTATTATTATATATGGCAGCCAGAAGTGAAAATATAAAAATTATTAAGAAACACCTTGGTAAGAAAATAATATTGATTGACAGATTTACAGACTCGACAGTAGCTTATCAACACTTTGGGATGGGTGTTAATAAAAAGATTATTTATCTGATTAATAAATTTTTATTAGAAGGAATTAAGATTAATTATACATTTTTAAATTTAGTTAATTCAAAAAATATGAGAGAAAGATTGATAAAAAGAAAAAAATTAAATCGTTACGATCAATTTAGTAGTCTTTTTTATATGAAAGTTCAAAAAGGATTTCTAAAGATCTTTAAACAGAGTCCAAAAAAATATAAGTTAATAGATTCTAATCGTAATATTAAAGAAAATAAAAAGATTATATTGAAGGAAATTGATAATCTAATTTAAAATAATTATGGAACCATCAAGCAATACTAAAATTTATGGTATGGATGAATATTTTAATGAAATTATTGATCTTTATGATACCAAAAAGATGCCTAATAAAATACTTTTTTCAGGTAAAGAAGGGCTGGGCAAATCTACATTAGCCTACCATATAATTAATTATATTTTTTCTAAAAATGAAAACTTTAGTTATGATAAAGGCCAACACACTATAAATCCCAAAAATATATCTTTTAAATTAGTACAAAACGGCTCACACCCAAATTTTTTTTTAATAAAGTTAAGAGATGAAAAAAAAAACATAGATTTGTTACAAATTAGAGAAATGATTGAATATAGTAATAAATCAAGTTTTAATAATAAACCTAGATTAGTTTTAATAGATAATGTTGAAAAACTAAATTTAAACTCTGTTAATGCATTATTGAAGATTGTTGAAGAACCAAATGAAAATTTTTATTTTATACTTATTAATAATAGTGAAAAAAAAGTTCTTTCTACATTAAAATCTAGATGCTTAACTTTTAAGATTAATTTTACTTTTGATAAGACCATTACAGTTTCTAATAAATTACTTGATCAAAATTTGTTCGACATTATAAATCATGATTTAATTAGTTATTATAATACACCTGGTGAAATAGTTAATTTAATTAATTTTTCAAAAGAAAAAAAAATTGATTTAAAAAATAATAATCTAAAAAGTCTTCTTAAGTTGTTGATTAGCAATAATTATTATAAAAAAAATAATTTTGTTGGTAGTTTAATTATTAACTTGATTGAACTATATATTTTAAAAGAATATAAAGTCTCTGAAACAAAAAATTCAGTATTAAAGATATATCATGATTTTATCAACAAAGTACACAATATGAAAAAATATAATTTAGATGAGGAAAGTTTGTTCTTAGAATTTAAGTCGAAACTATTAAATGAATAAAAATTTTTATATCACAACACCAATATATTACCCATCAGCTAAACCTCATATGGGCCATGCTTATTCAAGTATAATAGCAGATTTTTTTGCAAGATTTAAACGTATGGATGGTTTTGATGTTCATTTTCTTACTGGCACAGATGAACATGGATTAAAGATTCAAAGAGCAGCCGAAAAAAAGAATCTTGATACTCTTAAATTTTGTGATGAAATTAGTCTTACATTTCGAGAACTTTCAAAAACACTTAATCTTACAAATACTGATTTTATTAGGACTACAGAGGAAAGGCATAAAAAAACAGTACAACACTTGTGGTCAGAATTAGAAAAAAATGGTGATATTTATTTATCTAAATATTCTGGATGGTATTCAATATCAGATGAAGCTTTCTATAATGAAGATGAAATTGTAGATAAAAATGGAATAAACGTTTCAATTAGTTCAGGATCACCGGTTGAATGGATTGAAGAAGAGTCTTTTTTTTTTAAACTATCAAAATGGCAACAAAAATTATTAGACTTTTATGAAAATAATCCTGACTTTATATCACCGAAATCTAGAAAAAATGAAGTTATAAGTTTTGTAAAAAGTGGATTAAAAGATTTATCAATTAGTCGTAAAGCTTTTTCTTGGGGTATTAAGGTTCCCAATAATCCTAATCACGTTATATACGTATGGCTTGATGCTTTAACAAATTATATTAGTGCTCTTAATTATCCTAACACAGACGACAAAATTTATAAAAAATATTGGCCTGCATCACTACATTTGATTGGTAAAGATATTTTAAGATTTCATGCTATATATTGGCCAGCTTTTTTAATGGCTGCTAAAATTCCACCCCCACAAAAAGTTTATGGTCATGGTTGGATTTTATCTGGTGAAGAAAAAATGTCTAAATCCAAGGGTAATATTTTAGATCCATTGAAGATAATTGAAACTTATGGTTTAGATCCTTTAAGATATTACTTGATTAAAGAAGTGTCATTTGGGAACGATGGAAACATTTCTACGGATAAATTAGAAAGTTGCATAAATAGTGATCTTGCAAACAATTATGGTAATTTATGTCAAAGAGTCACAGCTTTTACAGAAAAAAATTGTAATTCAAAAATACCACCAATAAAAAAATTTAATGAAGAAGATATTTTAATGCTTGATAAATTCAAAAATAATTTAGATATTTTAAGAAATGAAATTGACAAACAAAATATTAATTTTTATATCAATTTTATAATTAGTTCTTTGTTTGAGGCTAATAAATATTTTAATGATCAAGAACCATGGAAGAAAAAAGATGATCAAGAACGACTAAACACAATTGTTTTTACATCTCTTGAAATGATTAGAAAAATTTCTTTTATGCTATATCCAATAATTCCAAGTTCTATTAAAAAATCATTAAATATTTTCAATCTTAAAGTTGATGATATAAATTTTGAATCTATAGCTGATAATAATTATCTAAAAGCTGGAAGTAATATTAACAAAACGGAAATACTATTTAAGAAAATTGATAAAAAAAATGATTGATTCTCATTGCCACTTAGATCACGAGACATTGTTTAATGATTTTGATAATATTATCCAAAGATCAAAAAATATTGGTATAAAAAAAATTTTAACTATTTGTACTACGTTAAAAAGCTTTGATTATATCAAAGACATTGTTAGTAAAGACCAAATTATTTATGGTACCTACGGTATACATCCACATGAAACTGAGTCAAATATAATCGATAAAAAAAATATTATAGAATGTATAAATAATAATTCCAAAATTATTGGTATAGGTGAAACTGGCTTAGATTTCTTTTATAATCATAGTAATAAAAATAGGCAAATTGAAAGTTTCAAAGAACATATAGAAGCTTCAATTGAACTTAAAATACCTCTGATTATACACTCAAGAAATGCTGAAAATGAAACATTTGAAATACTCAACTCTTATAAAAATCATAATTTAAAAATTTTGATGCATTGCTTTACCGGGTCACTAGAATTTTCAAAAAAATTATCTACTTTAAATTCTTATTTTTCTGCTAGTGGAATAATTACATTTAAAAATAGTGTTGAATTACAATCTACATTTAAAACTATCCCACTGGATAAACTTTTGGTAGAAACAGACAGTCCTTACTTGGCTCCAATTCCAATGAGAGGTAAAAAAAATGAACCTAGTTATATTAAGTACACTTTTGAAAAATTATCTTTAATAAAAGATAAAACATTAGAAGAAATATCAAATCAAACTACATCTAATTTTAATAAACTTTTTAGTATATAAAAATTTAATTTATGACGACAAAATTTATAATTTTAGGCTGCGGTAGCTCAATGGGTGTCCCAAGACCAGATGGTTTTTTTGGTAGTTGTGATCCAAAGAACAAAAAAAATTATAGAACAAGATGCTCAGCACTTATTAAAACTGCAAAAGAAAACGTTTTAATTGATACATCACCAGATTTACGTCAACAATTATTAAATTGTAAAATTAAAATGATCAATAAAGTTTTTTATTCTCATATGCATGCAGATCAAACACATGGAATTAATGATTTGAGGGCTTTTTTTATCAATAGTAAAAAACAGATTGAGGTTTTTGCGGACATGCCAACTTCTTTATATCTTAAAAAAAATTTTTCTTATTGTTTTACTAGTAATAACAAAGAGTACCCAGCCACTCTAAAACTTAATAAGATTAATAATAAATTATATATCAAAGATCACAAAAAAAATTTAGATATTAAAGCTATTAAAGTTCATCATGGTAAAGTAAAATCTACGTGTTTTATAATTGATAAAAAGTTAGCTTACATTAGCGATGTAAGTAAAATTTTAATTAGGGATTATAGATATTTTAAGAATCTAAAATTTTTAATCATTGATTGTCTTTGGTACAAAGATCATCCTTCTCATTTTAATCTTGATATGGCTCTTAAAATGGTAAAAATATTTAAACCTAAAAAAACAATATTAACAAATTTACATACAGACTTAGATTATAATGAACTTAAAAAAAAATTACCAAAAAAAGTAATACCTGCTTATGATGGACTATCTGTAAGTTTATAGTATTTGTTCAATTTTTTTTATTATTTTTCTTGAAGTTGGACTTGTAAAAGATGCAAATGTATCTACAATTTTTCCATTTTTATTAATTAAAATTTTGTGAAAGTTCCATTTAGGTACAGCTGACATTCCATATGTTTCTTTAGCCCATGAATAAATTGGATGTGCATTATTACCTTTAACATCATATTTACTCATTATAGGGAATGTTATATTAAAATTCGTTTCACAAAAATTCTTAATTTCCGCTTCAGATCCTGGTTCTTGACCGCCAAATTGATTAGATGGAACCGCAAGTACTATTAAACCTTTCTCACTGTAAAGTTCATATAAATTTTGAAGTTCATCGTATTGTTTTGTAAAACCACATTTGCTGGCAACATTTACTACTAGTAACGTTTTATCTTTATAGATTGATAAGTCCAATTCTTGTCCGTCTATAGAATTAATCTTAAAATCAAAAAAAGTTTTTGAATTTTCAGAAATACTTTTACTTAAAAATGAAAACATAAAAATTAATATATAAAATCCTAGTTTAAAATTTTTCATTTATTTTTTGATGAAATTAAAAGAACCAAATAACCAAATACAGTTGACAATAATGATCCTGTTAATACACCAATTTTAACTCCATCCATATATTGATTATTTTCTAGAAATGCAAGATTTCCAACAAATAAACTCATTGTAAACCCAATACCCGTTAATATGGACACTCCGTACAAACTTAACAAATTTGTATTATTCGGTGCTTCAGCAAATTTAAATTTAATTGATACATAGGAAAATAATAATACACCAATTTGTTTACCAAAAAATAACCCACATAATATTCCAAGTGGAACAGGGGCCATCAAACTTGATATTGACAAACCCTCTAAACTTACACCAGCATTAGCAAAAGCAAATAATGGCATAATAATAAAAGCTACATAGGGTGAAATCGCATGTTCTATTTTAACTAATAAGGAAAAATCTTTTTCTTTTAACCTGTGAGGTATTGTTGATGCTAGTAAAACACCTGCTATAGTGGCATGTATCCCCGATTTATATGTAAAGAACCACATTAATAAACCTATAATCAGATATGGGGTAAATATTTTTATAGAAAATTTATTTAAGGTTAAAAGTATAATATAGCTTATTAATATAAGACTTAAGTATGGAATACTCAAATCACCAGAATAAAAGAATGCTATAATCAAAATAGCACCAAGATCATCAATAATAGCTAATGCTGTTAAGAATACTTTTAGCGAAACTGGGACCCTTGAACCTAACAGTGATAAAATACCTAAAGAAAACGCAATATCAGTTGCTGAAGGTATGGCCCACCCATTCATTGTCTCGGAATTTCCCCAATTAATAAAAATATAAAAAAGTGCAGGTACTAGCATTCCACCTACAGCTCCAATTATTGGAAGTAATGCTTGTTTGATATTTGAAAGTTCTCCTTGAATAAATTCTCTTTTGATTTCCAAGGTTACAAAAAAGAAAAATATTGCCATTAAAGCATCATTTATCCAGTGATGAACAGATAACTTTAATCCAAATTCATTTACACCAATAAATAAATATTTTTCAAGTGTATGAAAATATAACTCGCTTAACTCACTATTGCTTATTAATAAAGCAAATATTGCTGCTAATAATAATATAAGACCACTCGCTGCTTCCAGCTTAAAAAACCATACAAAGGGTTTAGATAAATTTTTAATCATAATTAGATTAAATCTTTAAAAAATAAAATAATATCTTTAATAGATTCATAAAGATTATAAAGCACAAATTCAATATTAGGAAATATTTTAGCTATTTGAAATTTAAATGTATCTATTAAAATTATGAGTGCGACAAAAGATAAAACAAAAACTAATAAAATATTAAAAAAATGAATGCTTTTCTTATTATTTTGAATTGTTGTATCTATGGGTATTGTATTTTCTTTTTCATCTAATTCTTTTGATAAATTCTCAATATTTTGATCTGCGAAAGTCTTTTTTTGAATAGGGTTTAAATTAGTCTCAGACTCTATTTTTTTATCTGTTAAAATATCATTAATGATCGGTTTATCGTCAGTTTCATTTTGATTAATATTTTCTAAAGGTAGTTTTTTTTTAAAAAACCATTGATGATTACAAATGCTGCATTGTAAGAGTCTTCCATTTTCTGGTATTAAATCAGAATTAATCTCAAATTTTTTATAACAATTAATACAACTAATGATCATTTACCATGTATAACAGATTCTTTTAAAAAAACCTTAATTTAGATATTCTTTATCCTTTGAAATTATTAATATCTATTGTATTAGTAGCACAATCGGGGCGTAGCGCAGCCTGGTAGCGCATCTGGTTTGGGACCAGAGGGTCGCAGGTTCAAATCCTGCCGCCCCGACCATTTATTATGAAAAAAGCTAAAATTTATATACCTACTAAAAATTCAATGCAGTCTGGACTTGGAAAATCTGACAAATGGATTTTTGAATTTGAGACTAATATCAGTGGTATAAATCCTTTAATGGGGTGGGAAAGTAG
>Ga0209425_10006604_pt1 | contig 11093 bp, 6 predicted proteins | sample COG_05_FD_184749 | JGI IMG/M metagenome (GOLD analysis project Ga0209425, IMG submission 184749) | Pelagic Microbial community sample from North Sea - COGITO 998_met_05 (SPAdes) (version 2) | ecosystem: Environmental > Aquatic > Marine > Neritic zone/Coastal water | place: Helgoland, sampling... | reverse complement strand
TCCCAATCAACCCGTTCAAGGTGGTTATCACCCCGCGGCTTATCCTCCTCAACAACCTGTGCCAAATGTAGCTCCGATCTCAGATATCCCTACCATGCCACGTGGTCCTTCAATTGCCAGTGGTGCTCTTCCCACTTCGAATGTTGCACCATTGAACCAAGGAGGTACAAAGATCGCTCAAAACCCATCCGCCTCGCCAACCGATACTATGGTCAACAGACTGGCAGAGGCTGAGCGAGCGGTGAAAGACGAACGCCGAAGTCAATGGCTTTCGATGAATCAATCACCCGCTTCATCCGTTCTTGCCAATCTCGGTGGAGGAGAACTTCCCGCACACCTCAGAAATGAGGGTGAAGCATCAAACCCGGCTGCAGAAATCATGGCCGGCGCGTTGGGTAATGCTGGTAAAGATGCGCCAAACGACGCTCTCTTGCGCAGAATTTCAGAAGTTGCCATTCGCCGTGTAGCTCGTAAACGAGGCGTAGCTGTTGAATCACCTCAAACAAAGTTGAATGAGGATGTCTTTGAAGTGAATGTGACGTTCATTGATGATGGCAGAGTACTTGACACGCCTGAAGATTTGGCACAAGCCTTTGAACACGCCATCCAAACCGAATTGGCTTTGAAGGGCTATGATCTGTCCACTTCAGTAACCATGTTCCGTTCGAGGGATGGGAAAACCGAGAAGATTGGTGAGGATGAACCTGAAGAGGATATGTTTGCCTGTGAAATTTGTGATGGTTTGGTGGCCGATAGCGATCCAACATGCCCACATTGCGGGGCTGTCTTTGAAGAAGAAGGAGAAGAGGCAACGGCTGCTCCATCCAGTCCGAAGAAGTCTGGCGGACCTCCTGGTCCAAAGAAGTCTGGCGGACCTCCTGGTCCAAAGAAGTCTGGCGGTCCTCCTGGTCCAAAGAAGTCTGGCGGTCCACCTGGTCCAAAGAAGTCTGGCGGTCCACCTGGTCCAAAGAAGTCTGGCGGTCCTCCTGGTGGCCCGAAGAAGTCCGGTGGTCCTCCTGGTCCAAAGAAGTCTGGCGGTCCACCTGGTCCAAAGAAGTCTGGCGGTCCTCCTGGTGGCCCGAAGAAGTCCGGTGGTCCTCCTGGTGGCCCTAAGAAATCTGGTGGTCCTCCTGGTCCGAAGAAGTCCGGTGGTCCTCCTGGTGGCCCTAAGAAATCTGGCGGTCCTCCTGGTCCGAAGAAGTCCGGTGGTCCTCCTGGTCCGAAGAAGTCCGGTGGTCCTCCTGGCCCCAAGAAATCTGGTGGCCCCCCCGGGGGTCCAAAACGTGGCCCTCCTCGATGAGTTGAGTGAGCGCCATGAAGCAGCTCGATTTTGGAAAAATCCGCTTCTCAGGAACCCTTCGTCCCTCTCAAATTGCCGCTTCTGAGATTATCAAAAAGCAGCTTTCCCAAGGGGAAACAGAACTGTATATCGTGGCACCTCCAGGGTCGGGTAAGACCATTCTTGGTCTGCATGTGTGGGCTGATCTCGTTCGGCGCCCTGCCCTAGTACTTTCACCAAATTCAGCCATCCAGGCGCAATGGGTTGCTCGAACATCGTTGTTTGATCTTGATGGGAAAGATGAGTTTGTGGGGCTGGATTCCGATCATCCTGGTTTGCTGACCTCACTCACCTATCAATCCTTAAGCATGGTAAGGACGAAGGGCGAAGATCTTGAAAACGCTGCCTTTGAACTATGGTCTGCCAAATTGCTTGAAATGGGTGAGGCCATTGACCAACTCTCCGCCGAAGCTTGGATCAATGACCTGAAATTCAACAATCCGAGTTATTTTGAGAAGCAAATGAAAGGCTTCAGGAAGAAAGCGAGGGATCAATTATCTGAAACAAGCGGAACCCTGTCCTGGCTCAATGAAAGTTCACGTGCAACCATTGAGAATTTGAGGGCTTCAAATATCGGGCTGATCATTCTCGATGAATGCCATCACTTGACAGAACACTGGGGTAAGGTGCTTTCTGAATTAAAAGAGATTTTCGACAACCCTGTCATCCTTGGACTCACCGCAACTCCGCCAAATCAAGAGGCGGTCGAAGATGCTCCTCATTATACTCAACTGCTTGGAGAAATCGATTATGAGGTTCCCATACCGGCTTTGGTTCGAGATTCAAATTTGGCTCCCTATCAGGATCTCTGTTATTTTGTGAGGCCAACGGTGCAAGAACTTGCTTACATAGGGGGTGCAGACAAAGAATTCCTTGAGATTGTGGATGAAATTTCACTTCCTCGAACGGATGAAAGCCGAGCCTTAGGTTTTCCTGATTGGTTATACAAAACTCTCGATGATCGGGAGATCCCCGGCCGAGAGAATCTAACTTGGTCTCAGTTTGAATCTTCTCTGACTGATTTCTCGCAAGCTGCTCGTGCCTATCTCGCTTTGAACAAGCGAGAATTACCAAAGGGTGTTCCAAAAGTGGCAAAGGGCGTCAATGATTTCAACGAGGATACCCCGCTCATCATTCTGCTTCGCCCACTGCTTGACCGATATGTTCGCTTTGGATTACGTCGTTCCTCGAATGACTCTGATCATGAATTAGCAGAACTTGTGACAAATCGGTTACGTTTACTTGGATACCAAATCACGGAAAGTGGGGCCCGCCCATGTGCATCACCGGTGAGTCGCATTTTGGCTTATGCAGGAGAGAAAACCTCTGCCCTCTCTGAAATCTTGAAAGTTGAATACGATGTTTTGGGACAATCCATTCGTTGCGTGGTCGTGACAGATTTTGAGAAAACATCCTCAACGGCCCTTGTCGAGGGAATTCATGACGATGAGGCAGGGGGCGCTATTGGGGTGTTCAAAGCCTTGGTCGATTGTGAATTGGGTGATCAGTTGGATCCTGTTCTGATGACAGGTAGCACCTTGTTGGTTGACGATGATATCGTTCAAGCCTTTCTTTCAAGAGCACGAGCTTGGGTGGAGGAGCGATCCTTAGCTATTCAATTTGAGGACCGCCCGTTTGAGCAGTTTCATCAAATATTGGGCTCGGGTTCAGATTGGGCTCCAAGGTATTACTCCACAATGGTGACCGAATTCTTCCAAGAAGGTTTTACAAAGTGCTTGATTGGGACAAGGGGCTTACTTGGAGAAGGGTGGGACGCATCTCGAATCAATGTTCTTGTCGACCTCACAACAGTGACAACCAGTATGAGTATCAACCAATTACGTGGGCGTTCAATGCGCCTTGACAAATCTTGGCCAGAAAAAGTAGCCAATAATTGGGACATTGTTTGCATTGCAGAGGAATTCATCAAAGGATACGATGATTACGACCGTTTTCGAAAAAAGCACACAAATTTGTTTGGTGTTTGTGATGATGGGTCCATCGAAAAAGGCGTTGGCCATGTTCATGCAGCCTTCACGGAATTACAACCTGAGGGAATTAATGAAGGCAGAGGAATGCTCAATGATGAAATGTTGCAACGTGCTCGTGGGCGTCCGAAATCAAGAAATTTGTGGGGCATCGGCCAACCCTTTTCAGCCACTTCAAGAAAGTCCCTTGAATTTAAGCCACAGGGAATGGGGAGTGATGGCGGAGGCCTCGGCTTCCAATTTGGGAAGCGACAAGACCCTTGGACCACCGATTCTTTGAATCGTTCAATCATCACTGCTGTTGCCAATGCGATGTGGGATGTTGGACTGCTTCCAAAACATAGCGAGTTGGGAGGGGGAGAACGCGGAGGCGGCTGGTACAGATATTTCATTGAAGGATGTACGGAAGAGCAATCAAGCATGTTTGCTGAGGCCCTAAAAGAAGTCTTTGGAGGTCTCGAGGATGCTCGCTATATCATTGGACGTTCATCGGTATTCTTCGATGAAACAATGCTCTCAAAATTCTTGCCAGAAATGTTGGCAAAATACGTGCGTAAGCGCCGACAATCATTGGTGATGTTTCATCGGGTACCCTCGTGCCTCGCGGATAAGAAGAAGAACGCAGCCCTTTTCCAAGCACACTGGAACAAAAATGTGAGTCCTGGAGAGGCAGTGTATGTTCACAGCAAGGATGGAAAATATTTGTTGGAACAAGCCAGAGAGCATGGACTGGTCTCAGATCAGAAGATGCATCTCAAAGATGTCTACGTCTGAATTCACCGAAGGCCAGCTTCTTTTAGCGATTCGAGCAACACTGCACCGAGTTCTGATGGGTCCTTTGCACACGCAATTCCAGCGGCTTCAAAGGCAGCGAATTTCTCTTCAGCAGTTCCTTTCCCTCCAGAGATAATCGCTCCTGCGTGTCCCATTCTCTTGCCAGGTGGGGCGGTTGCACCAGCGACAAATCCAACGATGGGTTTGGTTACATTTTCTGCAGCCCAAGCAGCAGCTTCTTGCTCGGCATTTCCTCCAATTTCACCGATCATTACGATGGCTTCAGTTTGAGGGTCTGCTTCAAAGGCAGCAAGGCATTCAATGAATCCCGTGCCGTTAACAGGGTCGCCACCAATACCGATGCAGGTGGATTGTCCTTCGTTGATGCTCATGGTTTGTGCAACAGCTTCGTAAGTGAGGGTTCCAGATTTTGAGACAATACCGATTCGTCCTTTGGCATGGATGTGTCCTGGCATGATTCCAATTTTTGCTCCACCTTGCTCACCTGGGGTAATTATTCCGGGGCAATTGGGTCCAATTAAACGCACACCTGGTCGATTATCAACAAAGGCTACTGCCTTGACCATGTCCAATGTGGGGATTCCCTCAGTGATGCATACGATGACTCCTTCGCCTTTCACTGAGTCAAAGGCATCAGCAGCTTCCATGATGGCTTCAGCCGCAAATGGCGGAGGGACGTAAATGACCGTGGCGTCAGCATCAGACTCTTCAATCGCTTCGAACATTGAATTCCATACTGGGAATGAGTTGCCTTGCAAGTCAACCGTTTGCCCTCCTTTTCCAGGTGTGCACCCGCCAACAATTTTGGTGCCGTATTCGACCATTTTGTCGGCATGGAACATGCCTTGCTTTCCTGTGATGCCTTGAACAAGCACTTTTGCGTCTTCTTGAATCCAGACAGCCATCAAGCAACACCTCCAATCAATGCAACAATGCGTTGAGCACCCTCAGCCAGATCATCTGCTGGATGGATGTTCAGATCTGATGCGGCGAGGATTGCCTTCCCTTCGTCCACATTTGTTCCAGCGAGTCGGACAACCAAAGGTACCTCTAGGGATAATGCTTCAGTGGCTGCAATAACGCCACGAGCGATGATGTCACATCGCATGATACCGCCAAAGATGTTGACCAATATGCCCTTGACATTTGGGTCTTCAAGAATAATTGAGAAAGCTGTTTTGACTTGCTCCTCATTGGCTCCACCTCCAACATCAAGGAAATTGGCAGGTTCTCCGCCGTAGAGTTTGATGACATCCATAGTAGCCATTGCTAGGCCAGCTCCGTTGACCAAACAGCCGATGTTTCCGTCAAGTTTGACATAGGAAAGACCGGTTTCTTTAGCTCGAATTTCAACGTCTTCCTCTTCGGAAAGGTCACGCAAATCGTCCCAGTTCTTGTGGCGGAACTCAGCGTTTTCATCAAAGGAAACCTTTGCATCAAGTGCGACGATTTCATCGTCAGCAGTTCGCACGAGAGGGTTGATTTCAACCATGGCACAATCGCTGTTCACAAACATGCTGTACATGGATGAGAGGCATTTGCCAAAGGAGCGCAGTGCGCTCCCGCTCAATCCAAGAGCCATACCAAGGTCACGCTTTTGATAGCCAAGTAATCCTGAATTAGGGTCAACTGAGACTTTGTGGATTTTTTCAGGAGTATGTTCTGCTACATGCTCAATGTCCATGCCACCCTCTGTCGAAGCCATGATGAGCACCGACTTCTTTTCTCGGTCAACCAGGAGGGCGAGGTAATATTCGTGTGCAATGTCGCAACCGGATTCAATATACAGGTTGTTGACGATCTTTCCTTCATCACCGGTTTGGATGGTCACCAAGAGGTTACCAAGGATGTTGGTGGCATAAGTTTCAACTTCCTCTCGGGAAAATGCAATTTTAACTCCGCCATCCATCACGTGGTCTCGAGTTTCGGGATGATACAATGTTCCTTTTCCTCGCCCACCAGCATGGATTTGTGATTTTACAGCGACGACTTTGCTTCCGAGGTCGTCGTAAGCCTTCAACGCTGCTTCAATGCTGGTGCAGTGAACCCCTTCCAAAACGGGGACTCCGTTGGATTTGAGCAATGCTTTACCTTGATATTCATGGATGTTCATGATGTTCTCCAAACACAACCAAAAGAAGGATGTCCTTCAATACTTTGTTCATGAGGTTAGCATTCGTGGACGCGTTCTTCATAAGAAAGTGGTCCGAGCCAAGTTCATGCAGGTCGTTGTTTTGGCTGGAGGTGTAGGTTCACGCATGAGGCCATGGACTCAAAGCATTCCAAAACCCCTGTTGCCCATGTTGGACAAGACCCTCTTGGAACATGTAGTTGGCTGCCTTCCCGAACACCTCGTCGATGAGGTCGTCGTGGCTGGTGGTTACAAAGTGGATATGATTGAGGCTTACTTCAAAGAACATGATGTTCCATTTGATGTACGGATCGTTCCAGAAGATTCACCTCTGGGTACCGGCGGTGCTTTGGGCAATTGCAGAGATGTAGTCAGCGGTACCTTTGCCTGTTTCAATGGGGATATCATCTCCTCTCTGGACGCATCAAATTTGCTCGACCTCCATCAACGTTCATCCTCAATTGGAACGCTTGGCCTGTGGGAGGTCGAGGACCCAACCCGATTTGGCATCGTTGGACTTGATGATGAACAACGAATTACTCGTTTCAAAGAAAAACCAACACCGGAGGAAGTATTCTCCAATCTGATCAATGCGGGGTCTTATGTTTTTGAAGACGATATCTTTGATTGGATGCCTCATGGAAAGCATTCTATAGAGCGAGACATCTTTCCGAAATTAGCTGCGGAAGGCTTGTTGAGTGGGCAATCCTTTGACGGCTATTTCATCGATGCAGGGACTCCCAATGCTTGGAACGATGGTGTTCAGGCTTGCATCAAGCATCATCGATATTCCAAAGGGCATGTTGTCGGTGATACATGGTTTGAAAACCCTGCTGAACGGCACCAATCTATCCTGCAATCGATGGTTTCACAGGGTTCCCGTGTGGACAACGCATCCATTGTTCGAAGCACGCTTCTACAAGATGTTCACATTGGCCAAGACAGCCAAATCAACAATTGTTTGATCGGTCGAGGCGCTCAAATTGGGGCCTCGTGCCGTTTGACCGACGTCATCGTTGACCATGGAGCATTCATCCCCGCCGGCACGGTGTTGGAATCGGGGCGATGGCCACCTGAACAAAATGCTTGAAACGCAGAATTCCGAACACTTTGGGATGAAACCTCAAAGCCTTGCACATGACCGCGAGGAGCATGACCCAACCACTGGTTGTAGTGAATTTCAAAACCTATGCGACAGCATCTGGAGAGGCATCTCAAGCCCTTCTTGCTGCTATGGAACGCCATGCAAACGGTCCAGCGAACTTTGTAGCCACCGTTTCAGCCTTCGATTTGAGTGCATGCTCCAATGATGCGACAGCCGTTCAAGTTTGGTCACAACACCTTGACCCTGTTGGATTAGGGGGTCATACTGGATGGCTCGAACCCCAAACCGCTCAAACACGGGGAGCTCAAGGAACCATCATCAATCACGCGGAGCACAAAGTTTCGTTGGAACATGTTGAGGCCTTATTGAAGATGCTACCCGATGGTTTTCCAGTCTGTGCATGTGCAGCCGATGTTGACGAAGCACGCGCTCTTGCTGCTCTTGGACCAACATACATCGCAGTTGAGCCTCCCGAGTTGATCGGTGGTGATATTTCAGTCACAACGGCAGACCCTGCAATTGTGACCAACACAGTCGCAGCGGTGAAAGAAGTGAACCCAGCAGTTCGAGTTCTTTGCGGTGCAGGCGTGAAAAATGGTGCAGACGTTGCAACAGCCCTCAAACTTGGAGCGGAAGGTGTATTGTTGGCGAGCGGTGTCACCAAAGCCTCAGACGTGGACGCAGTCCTCATGGACCTGATTTCTCAACTCTGAATATGGCCATCATTGCCCCTTCCTTCTTCGCCGTTGTTTGGCTTCAAAGAGTCCGTTCTTCGCAGGACAAGTTTGTTTGTGTTTGCATGTACGACAATGTTGTTCATTCTGGGCAAGTGGGAGGGAGTCAAATGAAGGGTCAGCGGCTATGCAACGACGAATCCATGACATTTCCTGAAGGTCGTGTTCAAGCAACGACCAAGATGCTTCAAGTTGGGTTGGATTTATCTCAATGGCCCTTTCAATCCACGAACGCTTGTTCCAGGTGACCGTTCGGAGTCGGAACATCGAAACATCATTTGGAAAACCTGGGTGGTTCAAGGCCCAATGGAGCATGAGTGTGTCCTCGAGCACTTCAGATTGTTCTTCACCTTTCGAGGCCCACCGAATTCGAACAAGGGACCATTTGTTTTGATGGAAAATGGCAATATCTGGCGTGGCATAGAGTGAGATTCTTCCAATATTTACTGCATCAAATCGTTGAAAATACGCCCAACGGCGTGGCTCATGGCGAAAAAGAGGACCAAGAACCCGGGTTCGTTTGAGCGATTCCATTGCGCCATGAACTGCTTGAATCATCCCCTTCTGTTTGGTTTGATCGACTTGAAGACGATGAAGCCAACATTCGTGTGTCAATATTTCCGAAAGACGACGATGAACATAATCCTCTGACCATGCCTTACTCTGGTATAGGTCCTCAAATCGTTCCATCATCGCCCTTCTTCCAATTCGAATTCTCAAGTCATTGGGCCGGTTCAGGGGCCGGTTCTTTGTTGGATGTTTGTTGTTGATTAACGGCGAACCTCGGTGAGGCTGGCCGTAACTATGTGCCCATGCTCTGGGACATGCGTTCATGAGCCGTTGACTGGTTTGGCTCCAATGATGTTGAAGAAGGTCCGACATGACCTGTACGAATTCCATCAACCGAGATAAGACTTCACGTTTAGATTACGCCGAGTTCAACGACATTGATGACCGTGTTCAATGCGACCCACAACGCCACTGGAGTGAGCACCCATCCGACAAATTGGGCAAAGACTTCACCACCAAACTTTCCGAAGAGCCTCGAGAATGGCCCTCCCCAAGATGAGACAATTCGTAAAAGCAATACCACAAATCCTCCGATCAATACGTAGAGGAGTAACAAGAAGAATGCCGTTAGCATACTTGTTCCTCCCAACAAGGCTGTTGCACCGATCCCTTGTGGGAATAGCGCCGGGAAACTGAGCCACCCGAACCAACCCAGCCAAACACCGAGCAAGACGTCTCGGTCCATGTCCACGGGGTCTCGCCATTCACGGAATGCCTTAGGAAATACAGAATGCATTAATCGTCCAAGTAAATCAGCTTCAAACGGAGCGCCACGCTTTGCGGTAAAGAAACACATTTCCAACATCCATGCCATCATGGCGATGTCAAGTATGAATCTGGCCGTTACCCCGACTGGTAGCAAAGCGAAGACTAATGCAGGAAGGTTGACCATCAAAATACCCGCTCCTGACGCTATGATGATGGAGCCCCAGAGCAATCCAGGGGGGAGTGGCTCTTCAGGGGCAGACCATTCCTCACGTGGCAATGCCAAGAACAAGAGGAAGAGGCCTGGTCCAAGAATCAATCCGAAATACGCGGTAGCGGAGTTTTGTCCTCCAGTCTCAATCGCTTCAACCGATTCGACAATGGTTAGCATGCCCGCTGAACCGGAGAATGAAGCGGTTACGTGGAAGGCCGGGTCGATGATGACAACAGCATCAGAAAGGCCCGTGGGAAGGCTTGAAGCGAATGCGTGGTCAACGTCAAGATACACTTGCCACGTTGCGTTCACGGCGGTTTGTAGGGAGGTCACATCTGACATTCGAGCATCTTCTCCTGTAACGATTTGAATCACCTTCGCACGGCCCTCGAGATTGTCTAAACTACGATTGAATTCATCGGCTTGTACCAATACGTTCTCAGAACCCGGCAAGACAACGCCAATGATGAGCGCATCATAGCCATCCATCAATTCAGAAATTTGAACGGTCGAACCTTCGTTTGGTTCAAGTTGACTGTCAATGACTTTTGTCGTGGGCTGAATGACAGCATCAGCACCGAGATTGGGCTGGTCAAAAGCGGTGGGTAGGGTCAGCAATGCCAATCCCAACAAAGCGACGAGGATTGGTACCGGTAACAACAATCCGCTGCGGAAGGCGTTGAGTACAAAGCCAAGCAGTGCCAAGAGTGTGGTTGCCGAGAGGATCAAAGCGGCGTTGGCAAATCCAGTATTCCCTTTTGTCACCTCAAATCGCAAGATACCTTCTGCGTGACAATCACTGTTGAGATCGCCTGCCATGGTGCGCATGCAAAAATTGAGATTCATTTCACCAACTGGTAGTGCCTTGGCTCCAGTCCATGCATACACGGTTTCATTGTTACCAGCATCTCTGACCATGCGGATTCTTCCTGCACTAGTTTCAACGAGGAATTCACCATCTCGTGTGGATTTTTCACCCGATTCAAGTGGCCCCCAAATCTCCCACCTTTCGTCCTTGAGGTCCTCCAAACCCCATGGAAGTCGATGGTCCAATTCGATGTGGGCCCGGCGAGCAGAGTCTACCGTGATTCTTGCTTCAGGTTGGAAGATGACTCCTTCCATGATGATGCCACCGCTGTTATGTTCGAAACCACCCCATTGGACTCTAGCTTGGGCGGGGATGCAACGGTGGTCGATGGATACGGTGAGTGTGATGGCGTCACCAGGCATCATGCTGATTGAAACATTTTGACGCTCACCGGAGAAATTCATGGCGTCGTTTTCCCCAACTTTGTCAATGATTTGTTCGACACTGCTGGTGTAGACTTCGCTTCCACCTATGTTAACGCTGTAAATGAGGGTTGTTGATGCACCTCCAAAACTATTTGCTCGAGTGCAAGTTTGTGGCCCTACGCCCCCATCAAGTGTTGCAGAAAGGTAAACGCTCATCATCACATTTGTTTCAATGGGTTCATTCACAGGCGGACTTGTGAGTGAGAATATTTGCACAAC
>Ga0209425_10006600_pt1 | contig 11096 bp, 12 predicted proteins | sample COG_05_FD_184749 | JGI IMG/M metagenome (GOLD analysis project Ga0209425, IMG submission 184749) | Pelagic Microbial community sample from North Sea - COGITO 998_met_05 (SPAdes) (version 2) | ecosystem: Environmental > Aquatic > Marine > Neritic zone/Coastal water | place: Helgoland, sampling... | reverse complement strand
GAGGGACCACGAGCCGGGCGACGGCGAGGAAGCCGGCGTTTCCAACGAACCTCGGTTCGTCGCGAACATCGACGACGAGAACGTCGTGCCGGTGGCGCCGATCGATTTCCACACGGAAGGTAAGGCGACCGTGGTGTTCGAGTCCATACCGGACCCCGAAACCAGGGCGGCGAACCGGGCCACGGGCGGATCCGCGGCTGACAACTCTTCGGTAAACTTTAAGCGCTTCCGGAAGACGGTTCACGGCCCGGACGCCGCCGCTCGTGAAGGCGGTAACCAGGGAAGGCGGGCTCGCGCGGGTGCCCCGAGCGCTAACCGCGGGCGCGGGCCGGTCATTCGGTACGCGGACGAGGTGTACGACGCGCTGCAGCAGTGGGAGGATGCTGACGTGGCGGCGATGCACGCGAGGCAGAGGCGTGACGCGGCGCGAGCCGAGGATATGTTCAACGAAAACGACGACGGCGGCGGCGGCGGCGCGAAGGGAAGGGCCAAGCCGAAGGCCAAGCCCCGCGCGAAAGCCGCCAGGCGATAGGACACGGAGACATAGACGGACACGGAGGCATAGACGGACACGGAGGCATAGACGGATACGGAGAGACGACGAGACGCGAATTGAAGCTAGCACCATCCTTTGATACGACCGAGAAGTAGCGCTACGACCTACCTTTGAACTTGTTCACCGCGGCGGCGGTCACCGCCGCCGCCGCCACGTTCGGTCGCACCGCCGCCGCGATCGCCGCGGGCTGCGCCTCGACGGCCGTGGGCGTCCTCTGCGCCAAAACCTCCCGCTTGAGCGCGTCGCGCTCCAACGTGGCTGCCGAGAGCTGCGCCTGGATCGCCTCCATCCTGTCCTTGCTCGCGACGGGTCTCGCGTGATTTTGAATCAGCGCCGGCGAGTTTGGCGCGACGTCAGCCATGATCTTCCTCGCGTCGTTCATCGCGCTGGACAGCGACGCCTTGTTGTTCGCGAAGAGCTGCGCCTGCTGCAGGACGCGCTGTTCGAGCTCCTTGGCGAGTCGCCAGGCGGCTTGCGCGTCTCGGCGGCTCGCCTCCATCTCTCGGGCGTGTTGGTTCCGAGCCTTCTCCTCGTCCGTCTGTTGCGTGGCGCGTATGGTGTTGACGGTGTTCTGCCACCGCAGCTTCTCACTCTCGAACTGCCCGCGGAGCTTGACGTTGTCCATGCTCGCCTTGGCGAGCTCCTCTTTGCGTCGCTCGAGCTGTTCCTTGCTGACGGTGAGGTCGATCTCAACCTGCTGCGCGGATCTCTGCAACGCCGCGAGCTCAGCCTCGACCCTCCCAAGCCGACCTTCGCGCGCGAACAGGTCCGCCCTGAGCGCCTTGAGGTCCTTCGTGTGCTCCTCGTTCGTGGTGGTGACGCGTCGCATCTCCGCGAGACGAGCCTGCAGGTCGCGCTGCAGCATGTCGCGTTCCTGCCGCACTACGTCCAGCTCCCCCTGCAGCGCCGTCACCTCCGACGCCTTGGCCCACTCCTGCCACTTGCGAAGCTTCGTCGCCTCCTCGATGGCGGCGGACGCTTTCGCGGACGCGGTGCCCACGCGCTCCCGCGACCTGTCCGCCTCGGCCATGTACCTCTGAACGTCGGAGAGCGCCACGGCGTGTTGCTGCCGGAGGTCTGAGAGCTGCGCCCGGAGCTTGCTCGCCTCGACCTCCCTCGCGTTGCTCAGGTCCTTGAGCCTGCGCACTTCGTCGTCCAGGTCATCCCTGTTCTTGGTCACGTCCCGGAGCTCCTCGCCTTGGCTCTTGACCTCCGAGCGCAGCCGCGTCTCCTCGGCGCGGACACCCTCCAGCTCACCCTCCAGGAATTCCAGCTGCTCGTTTGCCTCGTCCCTCTCCTTGATTCGCTCCTCCTTCTCCGCCTTTTCCGCGTCGTACCCGGCGATGTTCACCGCGAGGTCCTCTTTCAGCCCCTCGATCTCCGCCGAGTTGGATTCCACCACGCCGTTGAGCTCGCTGATCTCCGCCTTGGCGCGCTTCAGCTCCTTGTCGAGCTTGTAAATCTGCGACTTGAGCGGCGGAATGGTGTTGGCCTGGGTGAAGCCCCAGTCGACGATGTCGGCGGCCTTGACCCGGACGCTCTCGTTGCACTCGACCACGCCCGGCCAATGCGGCGACGTGCTGTCGAGGATCTGGGAACGGTGGGGAGGTGTGTGGGGTTGGGTTAGGGGACGTCTCAGTCAGGTCGGGGGGTCCGAGGGATTCGGTCAACGCTTGTCGTCATGAGGGGCGCGGGGTGCTCACTCGTACCTTGAGCACGGCGAGCTTATCGTGGAGCCTCGTGGTGGCGGTGAGAAGCGCGGTCTTGAGACCGGGCCAGTCCACCTCCAGCCCCAGCTCCTTCTGGACCGCCTCCGCCATGGTCGTAGAGGCACACGCGTCGGACGCGTAGCGCGTATGATGATGAGGGTCGCGATTTCGCGAAACGGCTCCAACGGAATTCCCAAAACACGATGTCTAATTCCAGTCAAATACACGCTACTATTTACTCAGTGCAGACCTGTAAATTCTAACAGCTAACTATAACTCGGCCCCATTTCTCAGTACGTTTTGTTTGCTGCCGAAAGATCCCCGTTGGTGATTTTTATCCAGAGCGCCAGTTTGGATCTGCCAGTCGTCTCGGCACCAGGTGGCGCCATGGCGCACGTTCTCGGCGTTTTCACCCACACCGCGCCCCGCGTCCAGCTCAGGGACAACGGCGGTCTTCGCGATGCGTCGAGTAAATCGCGACGCGCCCCGCCCAAGGTCTCCAACCTTACGACGCGGGCGATCAAGAACCCGTTCGCCAGGTTGGTTTATTTTTATTTTCGTACGGGCAATTAGACATACTGACATCGTGTTTTGTTCGCCAGGGACACCGAGCAGGCGAAGAAGGGCGCCGACGCGGTGGGCGACGGCGTCAAGAAGGCGGCCGACGACACCGCCGCGGGTGCCAAGGGATGGTGGGATAAGGAGGTCATGGGCGCCAAGAAGGCGATGGATCGCAAGGCGGGCCAGACCCCGGGAAAGGACGTCTACGCCGACGTACGATGCACGCTGGAAGAGTCGGTGCTGGGCGGACAGTCTCAAGTCACGTACCCTCGGCGACTGATCTGTCCAACCTGCGACGGGAAAGGGCGGCTGCCGCAGACGTTCATCGACTGCGACAAGTGCGAGAACAACTGCGGGTTGATCACGAAGGAATGCTCCGCGACGGTGACCATCCCGCCCGGCGTTACCAGCGGTGCCACGCTGCGGCTGAAAGGCGAGGGCGATCAAGGAACTCCATCAGACGGCGATCTTTACGTCAAGGTGGCGGCGGAGTCCGTGAACAAAGGCGGGTTGATCCGCAGGCAGGGCGCGGACCTGTACACGGACGTCGTGGTACGCTTCCCCAAGCGCGGCGAGGATACCGCCGTGCGGGTGCGCACGGTGGAAGGGGACTGGGGTAACCTCAAGGTGTCCGCTGATGCGAAAGTTGGATCGGCGCTGCGCATAGCGGGTCGGGGGGCGCCGACGACTGCGGGCGGTGAGGACCGGGGCGACCATTTCTTCGTCATCACCAAGGTGGCGTTCGACGAGGACGTCATCAAGAGCGTAGATGAGGGCGACGGGAACTAGCTAGGTGTCTGTTGACTTACACGCTTACATCCTCTTACAACGCATCCGACGAGAGCGCCCGTCTGGCGACAGATAAGCACTCTGCTGAGTCAGATATTTTCTAAAGTTACTCCCGAGGGACGATCGACGGGCTTTCCACCGCCGGCGCGTCACTTCTTGGCATCCTTCTTCTTTTCGATTCCCGCCGCTTTGGCGTAGTGGTCGGTCACCTGGTCGATGTCGCAGCCGAACTGGGCGTAGCACGCCTCGAGGCGGTCCCCGTCCAGGCCGTCGCACTCCTTGATGGCTTCCCGAATTTCCTCGTAATCGCAGAAACCTTTGTACCCTCCCCCGCCGGTGGTGAACTTCGTCTTGAGCTCCTCGTGGATCTCGCCCGACTTTTTGCCGTGCACGCGGACGGACGATGAACGGGAGAGCTTAGCCTGGCGGCGGGCCACGCGGGGCGCGGCCGTGGGGCGGAGGGTGACGGCGAGGACGGTGGCGGGCATTTTGCGCGCGTGATTGTTGTGTCACGGTTGGCGAATCTTCAATCGAGCAGTCGAGCAGTCGAGACTCTCCCGGGCTTTTCGGCCACGTCATTTCATTTCGAACTCGCACTCGACTCGGCACCCGACTCTGAGATGATGCGCCGATACCTCGTGGCGACCCTTGCGCTCGCCGCGGTCGCATCCACGGCGGCGGGCAGCGTCTTCGCGGGCGACGATACGGACCAAACCCTGCGTCGCATGGGCGAGGGCGCGACTCGTCTCACGGCACGAATCGTGGAGAAGCCCCTCAATCTGAAGAGCCTCCTCGCCTCATCTCCCGGCGAGCCCACCCCGTTCGAGCACTCGTCCGGGTACTTCAAGCTCAACCGGACCAAGTCCGCCGAGATGTTCTACTTTTACTTCAAGTCCAGATCCACCACGCCGTCGAAGGACCCGGTGGTGCTCTGGATGACGGGCGGACCGGGATGCTCCAGCGAACTCGCCGTCTTTTACGAGAATGGCCCGGTGAGTTTCTTTTTATGTTCTTTCATACGGGCAATTAGACTGACGTCATGTTTTATCTACAGTACCGCATCACCCCCGAACTCAAGCTCGCCGTCACCGAGCACGGCTGGGACACCGTCAGCAACCTCGTGTACGTCGACCAGCCCATCAACACCGGCTTTTCCTACAGCGACGACCCATCAGACGCGGTCCACGACGAGGCCAAGGTGGCGGACGACATGGTCCAATTCCTCGCCGAGTTTGTCCAGGTGCGTTTCTTTTAATCTTCGTACGGGCAATTAGACTGACGTCGTGTTTTGTTCACAGGCGCATCCGGAGCTGGAGGGCAACGACTTCTACGTCACCGGGGAGTCCTACGCGGGCCACTACGTACCGGCGGTTGCCTACAAGGTGTTCCGCGCCTCGCAGTCCGGCGAGTTCACCGGTCTGAAGCTCAAAGGCTTGGCCGTCGGCAACGGCCTGACCATGCCGGAGATTCAATACGGAGCTTACGCGGACTACGCGCTGGGACAGGACATGGTGGGCCCGATGGCGGCGAGCGCGGCGAGGACCGTGTATCCCGCGTGCAAGGCTGCGATCAAGCGGTGCGGCGGCGGCGTGGACCCGGACGGGCCGAGCCCCGAACCAGACGCCAAGAAAACGGCGTGTATGACAGCCGTGGCAATCTGCCAGACGATCCCGAGCGGCCTCATGGCCGTCGCCGGTGCGTTCATTTTAACTCTTACATCTCGTAAGTGTGGGCGATTGACACTTAGACTGACGGCTCCACCTTTGTTCATCTCTTATTACAGGGAACTTGAACATCTACGACGTTCACAAGAAGTGCGTCGGGTCGCTGTGTTACGACTTTTCGCTCGCTCAGAAGTTTCTGAACGACCCGGCGGTTCGTTCCTCCCTCGGCGTCGGCGACCGAAAGTGGGAGATGTGCAGCGGTAAGGTGCACGAGGACATGATGGCGGATTGGATGCGTAACCTGGAGCCCACCATTCCGCCCATGCTTGAGAGCGGCCTTCGCGTGATGATCTACGCCGGGGAGAACGATTTCATCTGCAACTGGCTGGGCAACCACCGGTGGGTAAAGGCAATGGAGTGGAGCGGTCGTGCGGCCTTCAACGCCGCGATGCCTCAACCGTTCGTCGTGGACGGAACCACCGCCGGCGACGTCACCGAACTTGAAGGCTCGCTCTCGTTTGTCAAGGTTTCGGAGAGCGGTCACATGGTTCCCATGGATCAGCCGCGGAACGCGGTGGAGATGCTCCGAAGGTTCATCAACGGCGAGGCCATCGCCGGCGGGGAGTGGAAGCCTCCTGCCGCGGCGGCAATCGATCGGAAGGTGGACGCGGTGCGTGTGGGTTCGCGCGCCGGCCCCCGCCGCGCGATGCCCACCGCCGCGTGAGAACAAATGAACGAATGAACGACGACAGTGACATTTTTTTGTGAACAACAACAACGACATACTCTCTCAATCCTCGAGCTTCGCCGCGGCCATCGCGTCCGCCGCCTCCTCCACCTCCCCCGAGTCACCCTGCGCCTTGGCGATTAGATCCTTGATGAGTTTCTTTACGCTCTTGTGCGCCACCTTGTACGGAGTCTCGCCGTCGTTGTCCTTGATCGTGAGATCCGCCCCCGCCGCCGCGAGCGCCTCGACGCACTCCTTCTCCCCCTGGCACGCCGCGTAGTGCACCGGCGTGTCCCCGTCTTTGCACACCGCGTTCACGTCGAGGCCCTTCTCCACGAGCGTGTTCAGCATGGCCAGCTCGCCGCTGAACGCCGCCTGGTGCAGCGGCGTCCACCCGTTCTTGTTCGTCTCCTTGATGCACTCGGGGTTCTGCGCGAGGCACGCCGCGAACTCCTCCGCGTCGCCGTCCTCGATGCTGCCGAATATCGGCGTCTGGGTGCTCATCTTAGGCTTGGGCTTGCGCTTCTTCGGGGCTGCTTTGTAGCCCGGCATGGTGTTCTTCCGCGTCAGTTGGTGTGGAGAGCGGCGTGAAGTGTGGTGGCGTGTCGGCGGTGTGAGTCGGCGGAGTCCGCTGAAACTCCGAAACAATTTGCTCATACGAAGAAATTAGAAATGAGCGAATAGCTCGCTTCAAGGACAAATGTATGTTGCACGTGAGTCAAATTTGGAGCTAATTCGGTGGATGGCACGCCGTTTCGGACCTGAACTTTCCGGTGAGAACTTTATCCAAACCCGATGATGACGTCTCCTCATCCGCGCCACTCACTCCCGAAGACGCATCGCACACGATGTCCTCCGTCGTCTGCCTCCGCACCCCCGCCCTCGCGCTCCCCGCGCGTGCCGTCCGCGGCGTGCGCACCTCCCGCACAGCGGCGGTGACCCCTGTACTCGCGGTCGCCCGCCCCGCCGGCGTGAAGGCCTCCACGAACAAGCGCGATGCCGATCGCGCGGCGCTCGAGGTGTCCGCGGTGCCCGCCACCTCCGCGCTCGCCGCGCTCACCTTCTTCGCGATGCCCGAGGCTGCGCAGGCGGCGGTCGACCCACTCGCGTCCGCGTTCGCCGCCTACGGCCACTACCTCGGCCTCGTGCTCGTCGTCGCCACGCTGACTACTGAGAAATGGCTCATCAAGCCGGAGATGACCGAGGACGAGGCGCAGAAGCTCGTCATCGCCGACTCCGTCTACGGCATCGCGGGCGTCTTAGTGCTGTACACCGGGTACCTCCGCGTCACCCAGTACGGCAAGGGCTGGGACTTCTACGCCCACGAGCCCATCTTCTGGGTCAAGATGGGCCTCTTCGCCGTCATGGGCAGCTCCTCCCTCTTCAACACCATCAAGATCGTCCAGATGGCGGCGAAGAAGGCCCAGGGCGAAGAAAACTCATCGCTCATCGGTGAGAAGCTCAGCGCGAGGATGCAGAAGATCGTCAACGGCGAGTTACTCGCCATCGGATCCATCCCGCTCGCCGCGGCCACCATGGCGCGAGGTATCGGCTACGGCGACGGAGCCTTCCCGTGGCAGGCGGGAGCCGGCGGAGTCGCGCTGGTGTCCACAGCCCTCACCGTCAAGTACGTCAAGGAGGCGCTCACCTGGGAGGACGAGAAGGTGGCCGAGAAGGTCGAGGCGTGAACGCGTGCGTTGAAGGAGAGAGAGAGTTGTCTGAGTGTTAGCTAGCCCGCCGCCGACGTGCGAATTAATTTAAACGCAAATTAATTTATCCGGTGACTCACCGGAAGAGCGCGGAGGGTTTCCCGCCCTTCTTCTTGGACTTTTTCAGCACCGCGCGCACCCCGTCCTCGCCCCGAGCCCTCAATCGTTTCGCCTCCTTCTCCCGCGCCGCCTCCTCCTCCGCCGCGCGCCTCGATCGTTCCGCCGCGTCCCGAGCTGCTCTCGCGTCTTTTCCAATTTTCTTTTCGTCTCGGACAAAGACGGCGACGAAGAAGCCCTCCATGTCATCCTCGAACTGGTCCGCGCGGATGAGGCACTCGGCACCCGCGACGGCACCCTCCACCCCACGCCTCGGCCACCCCGGCATGGCCCCGTGCAGTTTCCACCCCAGCTCCGTCGCCCGGGGAAGCGCGCGTTTAACCACTCCTTCGTTCTCAACTTCGTGGACGCTGCACGTGCTGTAGCTGAGCCGCTCCGCCGCCGGGAACGTGAGCGCGTGGAGCAAACACTTGAGCTGGAACTCCGCCAACGCGTCCACGCGCGCGTCCGGACGCAGGTGGTGCCCGTGCACAGCTGTGTCGGCACCCCCGTCGGCACCCATATCGCCGACCACCTCGCCCCGCGCGGCGGCTATGAGGTAGTCCCCGCGCGTCCCCGCCGTGCCGCTGCCCGAACACGACGGATCCAACAGCACCGCCCTCACTCCCGCGTACGTCGGGTCGTGCGGGTCCAGTTTCAAGAAATCCGCGCACTTCGCCTCGACGATCGCGCTGGACCCGGTGCACTCCGCGTTGGCCCTCAGGCGCTTGAGTCGAACTCGATCGGCGTCGAAGGCTCTGACTTTTCCGCTTTTTCCGACGAGCGCCGCGAGGTGCGTCGTCTTGTTCCCCGGCGCCGCGCAGCAGTCCATGACTTCCCACCCAACACGCGGCTCGAGCGCCGCCGCGGGCAGGCAGCTCGCCTTGCCCTGCAGGACAATCTCGCCGTCACGGACCATCGGGTGGTCGTGGAGGTCGGTGCCCGGTTTGAAGACTAATAAGTCACAGACGTGCGGGTCCCGTCGCGGCACGTAGCTCGCCAACCTGCGCGCCGCCTCGTCGGTGGACAGCTTGAGAGTGTTCACGCGTACGTGGCGGCTGTGCGCGGGGACCGCCGCCAGGGCCGACCCGCCGGGTTGCGACAGTAAATACCCCTCCGCGTCCTTGGCGCCGTTCTCCTTTAAGACGCATCGCAGCGCCGTGCGCAGTGCCTTGTCCGCGCGGAGCATCGCCCATTCCTCCCATGGCTGCTGCGTCGATTGACCGCTTCTCTTCTTCCCGGTGTTCGAGCCCGCGTGTTGGTGTTCTTCCTCGATCCCCGCGCCGAAGAGAAGCTCGTACGCGAGCACGAGCGCCAGCGACCTGGGCACCCTGGGCTCGTCGACCTCCATCGAGGCGCCGAGTCTCGCGTAGAATCCGTCGGCGGCGGCGGCGTCATGCCCATCGGCCCCGTCGGCGTCCCTCGAAGTGTTCCTCCTCTCGAGTCCGTCCGGCGCGATGGCCACCCCCGCACGCTCCAGCGCGAGCCTGGTGATGGGCACGTGCTTCAGAGTCTCGCACACCAGCGCGTGCGTCGGCCGCTTCAGCCGCACGTCGTCGCGGAGGGTGAGCGTCTTGATGGAGGCGCCCCCTCTCTGGCTGCCGTCCGCCCCGAGCAGCTTGGCGACGATGAGCGCGGAGTCGAGCCACGCGAGGCGAAGCCGCGACTGGGGTATCGACCGTTTACCCATCTCCTTCGGCAGATGCCGTCGACCGAACCCTACCCCTCCGCGGTGGGTACCGCACCACCGCCCCGCCGTGTGCTGTGGTGACGAAAGTTGATGTGAAGGACGGAGGAGGTGCCGAGTGGATTTCGGACAACGGCGCCGGTGCGAGTGAGGGGGACGAGAGTTCGAAGTGCCCGGTCTAACTAAATGCCCATACGATACCGACCGTTTTATTCCAAAATTCTCCCGACCCTTCTCCGTTTGGCGCCTTTTCGTAACGAAAAGGCACACCGAAAAGGCGTTCACACGTTTAGATCTCAAAAACCCGAAGTTTTACGTCGCATCGCACCAACGCACCGCACACCGGACCCGTATCCAGACCAAAAACGTCGCGATGAAGACCCCCACTCATCCCCTCGATGACCTCACCGCCGCCGAGATGACCGCCGCCGCGTCCACCGTCAAATCTGACCTGCTCTCCACGTCCGAAGACGTCGACGAATCACACGAGATTCGCTTCTCTTACGTCACACTGGCGGAACCACCCAAGGCTGCGATGAGAGCATACCTCGCCGGCGAAGGACCCGTCCCTGCACGCCAGGCGGAGGTCATCGCGACGATCGTGCCGAAGATGGACGCGTACGTATTCGTGGTCAACCTCGGCGAAGATGGCGCCTCGGTGGCGTCCAAGAGCCTAGTCCCGGAAGGATGCCAGCCACTGTTCTCCCCCGATGATTGCTTCCTCGCCGAGGAGATCGTCAAGGCGGACGACGCCGTCTGCGCCGAGCTCGCCGAGCGCTACGGCGTGGACCCGGCCGATTTCGACACTTGCCTCGTCTGCGACCCGTGGAGCGTGCACGTCGCCACCCCGGACTTCGAGCCCCTCAAGTGGCGGCCCGACGGACGAGCCGCCCGGCTCATCCAATGCTTCCTCTACTGGCGGAACGACGAGGCTGATAACCAATACGCCAAACCCGTCGACTTACTCCCGGTGGTGGACCTACACGCACGGAAGGTGATCAGCGTCAGCAAGCAGCCCGGTGCGACGCCTCCCAAGATCGGGTTCAAGACCAACGTCAACTACCACCGCGCGTCGCTGGAGACCAACGCGTACCTCCCGACCAAACACCGAACGCCGATGAAGCCGCTCGACGTCACGCAACCCGCGGGGCCCAACTTTGTGGTCACCGAAGGCCGCGTCGTCGACTGGGACAAGTGGTCGATGCGCCTGGGTTTCAACTACCGCGAGGGGCTCGTGATTCACGACGCGACGTTCGAGGGCAGGTCCGTCATGCGACGCGCCAGTCTCGTCGAGATGGCGGTGCCTTACGCGGATCCGAACCCTCCGTTTGAGCGCAAGTGCGCCTTCGACGTGGGCGACTACGGGCTGGGGTACTGCGCCGATTCGTTGGAGCTCGGGTGCGACTGCCTCGGCCACATCAAGTACTTCGACGCGGTGCTCTGCGACTCGAAAGGTACGCCGTACGTCACCAAGAAGGCGATCTGCATGCACGAGGAAGACATGGGGGTGCTTTGGAAACACGTCGAGTACGTTTCTTTTTATTTTCGTTCCCATGGGCAATTAGAATGACTTCAAGTGTTTTGTGACAGGTACCGCA
>Ga0209425_10006598_pt1 | contig 11097 bp, 11 predicted proteins | sample COG_05_FD_184749 | JGI IMG/M metagenome (GOLD analysis project Ga0209425, IMG submission 184749) | Pelagic Microbial community sample from North Sea - COGITO 998_met_05 (SPAdes) (version 2) | ecosystem: Environmental > Aquatic > Marine > Neritic zone/Coastal water | place: Helgoland, sampling... | reverse complement strand
TTGATAGGCTGGATGTGGAAGCGCAGTAATGCGTGCAGCTGACCAGTACTAATAGCTCAATTGGCTTGATTTATGCACTGAAAAAAATTTTTTTAAATTTTATTATTATTTAAAATTAGATATTATATCTTATTAATCAAAATCACACTTAATGAATGTAGCTGAAAAATTCGTAAGCATATTAAAAAAAAATAAAATAAATGATGTATTCTTATATCCTGGTGGAACAATAGCACCAATTATCAATGCTTGTGAAAAATTTGGAGTAAAAATACACAATTTTAAGAGTGAACAGGGAGCAGGATACGCTGCAATAGGCGCTTACAAAACAACAAAAAAACCACAAATTTTAATGGTAACTTCAGGCCCAGGTGTAACTAATGCAATTACCCCTTTAGCAGATGCTTTTTATGACTCTATACCTTTAATATTAATAACAGGACAGATAGGTACTAAAGATTTGTCAAAAAGAAAAAATGTAAGACAGAGAGGTTTTCAAGAAGTTCCAACACTAGAATTAGTTAAAAAAATTTCTAAAGACACTATCTTAATAAAAAATAATTTAGCTTTTGAAAAAAAAATACAAAATTTACTCAATTTTTCAACCTCTGGAAGACCAGGACCAGTCGTAATTGATTTTCCAATGAATGTTCAAAGAACTGCAATTCGCAAGGGAGAGAAAAAATTAGAAAAAAAACAAAAATCAAAAAATAAAATAAATATTAAAATTTTAAAAAAGATTAATAATTTAGCGAATAAATCAAAAAAACCATTACTTCTTTTAGGTAATGGAGCTAATGATAAAAAAAATTTTGATCTTATAAATAAATTAGTTAAAAAATATAATTTTCAAGTTGTAACAAGTTTGCTTGGAATTGGTTCTTACGATACCAGAAAAAGTAACCATCATGGTTATATAGGGCATACGGGCCATATAGCAGCGAACTTTGCTGCTTACACTTGTGATTTTTTACTAGTTTTAGGCTCTAGGCTTGACCTACGACAAACTGGGACAGAAGTTAAACAGTTTTGTCCAGAGGCTCACAAGGTGATGGTTGACATTGATAATAATGAGCTTGAAAATCCTAGAGTAAAAATTGATTTTAAAATCAATCAATCAACTAATAATTTTTTAGTTAATTTTCTAAAGTTAAAAAATAAAAAAAATAATTTGCAAAAAGTTAATTCTTCTTGGTTAAAATTTCTAAAAATAAAAAAAAATTTAAACCTCGAAGATGAGTTTAATGTTAAAAAATATACAAACCCAAAAATACTGATTAACAAAATATCAAATAAATTTAAAAATAAAAAACATAGCGTTGTAACAGGTGTGGGTATTCACCAGCAATGGACAGCAAGACATTATGATTTTAACGAAAATGTTGATTTCCTAACATCTGGGGGGCATGGCACTATGGGGTTCGATATTCCGTCCTCAATCGGAGCATCTATAAAAACAAAAAAACCTGTAATTTGTTTTGTAGGCGATGGTTCAATAATGATGAATGTTCAAGAATTAAAAACTATTAGTGAAAAGAATTTAAATATTAAAATCATTCTTTTAAATAATGGAAGGCTTGGAATAGTTTCGCAATTTCAAATAATCACTTTTGGAAATGACCCAACAACAAAAATGTTTAAAACTCCAAATTTTAAAATTCTATCAAAAGCTTTCGGTTTAAAATATATTAATATTAATAATACTAATGAAATAGATACCAAAATTAAAAATATAAATAAATTTTTTGGTCCGGAGTTAATAGAAATTAAAGTAGATTATAAAGCCGATGTAACTCCAATGTTATTAGCGGGTTCAAAAATGAATGAATTGTGGTATTCAAAATACTAAATATGAAAAATATATTAATCACTGGTGGAAGTGGAGAGATAGGATCAGAGATAATTTCACATTTATCTTTTGGGAACAATAAAATTTTTTTTACTTATAATAAAAATTATATAGGTTCGCAAAATATTTGTAAAAAAATTAAGAAATATAATAATAATATTTTTTTTTATAAAGTTTCAAATAATAATCAAAAAGAAATAATTAGAACTATAAAAAAAATAAAAAAAAACCACGGACCAGTAGATATTTTGATTAATAATGCTGGAAGATCTCAAATAAAAAATTTTACAAAAATAAGAAAGGTTGATTTAGATTTAATGATTGATGTAAACTTAAAAGGAACCTTTTTTTGGTGTCAACAAGTTATCAAAGATATGATAAAAAATAAATATGGGCGCATTATTAATATTGCCTCAATTGGTGGACAATGGGGTGGCACAGAACAAATTCATTATGCAATTTCAAAAGCTGGAATTATTTGTCTCACAAAATCATTAGCTAAAACTTTTTCAAAAAATGGAATTTGTACAAACTGCATATCCCCTGGTTTAATTGATACTAGAATGATAAAAAAAAATAATTTACTTAAAAATATAAAACTTATACCATCAAAAAGAATTGGAAAAACCCATGATCTTCTGTCAGCTATCGACTTTTTAATAGATAAAAGATCATCTTATGTAACGGGACAAACAATTAACGTTAATGGAGGAATGTTTTTCTCTTGAAAAAGTTAATTCTTCTGGGTGGTAACTTTGAGAGCATTCCTACAATATTAGAGGCAAAAAAAGAATTTAAAGTAATTGTTGTTGATAAAAATCCGACTGCCCCAGGCTTTAAACATACTTCTTTAAAAATATTTGAGAGCATTTTTGACTATAGAGCGATCATTAAAATTTTAAAAAAAAAACGGTATGCTCAAATTTCTGGAGTATTATGTGCCTCCACAGACGCTCCTATGAGTGTATATGAAATAGGCAAATATTTAAAATTTCATTATTATTCTTACAAAACAGCAAATTTTTTTTCAAATAAATATTTGATGAAAAAAGAATTAAAAAGAAAAGGAGTGTTAGTACCATGGTTTAAAAAAATTACTAATTTGAGCGAAATAGAAAATATTTTAGAAAAAGATAAAAACAAAAAATTTGTCCTTAAACCATGTGATAGCCGAGGTGGAAGAGGTATTTTTTTGATAAATTACAAAACAAAAAATCTCTACAATTTATATAAAGAAACAAAAAGTTTTACAAAATTAAATTACCTTATAATAGAGGAATTTATTGAAGGTGAGCAATATAGCACTGAAACAATAATTTATAAAAACCATTATTTTACACCAGGATTTTGTAGAAGAAATTATAATAAAACGAAAAAATATTATCCAAGCATTATAGAAAATGGTGGAGATCAACCGATAAAATTAAAAGAAAGTATTAAAAAAAATATAACAAATCTAATTCAAGTTACCGGAAAAATTTCAGGATTAAAAAATGGAATAATTAAAGGAGATATTGTTTTGTCAAAAAATAAAAAGGCTTACATAATTGAGGTTGCTTGTAGACTTTCTGGAGGTTGGTTTTCAAGTCATCAAATACCTCAAGCCACTGGTGTTAATGTTATTAAAGCTGCAATAAAATTATCCTCTTTTCAAAAAATTAATTTAAATAGTTTACGGATTAAATATCAAAAAGCAGTTGGTATAAGATATTTTTTTCCAAAAATTGGTAAAATTAAAAAAATTTTTTTACCAAAAAATTTAAAGACAAAAAAAAACATAATTAAATTGATGTTTTTTAAAAAAAAAGGAGATGTTGTTCAGCAAGTAAGATCTCATCCTGATAGAGTAGGATTTGTAATCTTAAAAGAAAAATCAAAATCGCAATTAATGAAAAAATTAAATTATTTTGTTAATAGGGTAAAAATTGATACATTTAAAATTAACTAAACTGTAATTTTTGATTTAAAATAAGAGAAGATAATTATATAAAAATTTAATTCATTGAGTATATTATTTAAATGACACAATTTATATCTGAAATTTCTAGCAATCATAACAGTAATCTTAAAAGAAGTTTAAAATTGATTAATGTTTCCTCGAAAATAGGATTTGATATCGTCAAATTTCAGTTATTCAAAATTGACAAACTCTTTTCTAAAGAAATATTATTCAAATCAAAAAATCATAGAGATAGAAAAAAATGGGAGTTAAAAGAAGAGTATATCCCCATCCTTGCCAAGGAATGTAAAAAAAACAAAATTAAGTTTTGTGTTACACCTTTTTATCTTGAAGCTGTAGATATTATAAAACCATATGTTGATTTTATCAAAATTGCTTCATATGAAATTTTGTGGGAGGATTTATTAGTAAAATGCGCCAAAACAAAAAAACCAATCATTATTTCAACTGGAATGGCAAATATGAAAGAAGTTATCAATGCTGTTAAAATTTTAAAAAAAAATGGTGCAAAAAAAATTATAATTCTTCATTGTGTATCAAACTACCCAGCTAAATTAAAAAGTTTGAATTTGTCAGCGATCAGCACATTAAGAAAAAAAACAAAACTGGATATTGGATGGTCAGATCATTCAGCTAAAAGTTTAGTTGTATATAAAGCTATACAAAAATGGAAAGCATCCTTTGTTGAGTTGCATATCGATTTAGATGGGAAAGGGTTTGAATATAAAAGTGGCCACTGTTGGCTTCCAAAAAATGCAAAAGAACTAATAAATTTTGTAAAACAAGATAAATTAGTAGATGGAAATGGAAAAAAAAAACCTAATTTTGAAGAGATTAGTGAGAGAAAGTTTAGAGCAGATAAAATAGATGGATTGAGACCAATAAGAAAATATAGAAAATAAAATTAGTTTTTCAGCATAAAATTTATGTTTATCGATTTTCTGACAAAGTTATCAAAAATATTTATTGGTTCTACACTATGCCAACTATAATCATTCCTAATAAACCCAAATAAACAATTAGATACAAAGGGTGTTTTAAAAAGGATTTTGTTATTTTCTTTAAAATCTTTTAATTCTTTTTTGTGCAAATGCGTATTTGAATGATTTGAAATTTTGCTATCAAAAAATGTAGTGCCATAATTTTCGCAGTTGTCTTTGTTAGGAAAATATAGCATTAGGGATAAATATTTCCTTTGAGAATCAACGTGAGGAACAATACCTCCTTTGTTTTTGATAAAACTAAAACTATATTTAACATATATTTCTGAGAAAAATAGTTTACTAGCTCTCTGATTGTAAGTAAAAATTTTAGGAATTCTTAAATATTTTATTTTTCTTTTTATATTTTTTTGAGCAGCAACATTTTTTAAGTAAAATTTTCTTGTAAAAAAATTGAAGAAATCGTTACTAAAAATAATTTTTTCAAACTCTTTAATTACGTCTCTTTGATCTTCATCTTCAAAAATGATATTTTCTGGATCTAAGGTATATTTGCCAAAATTTTGATCAATTGATAGCTCGTTATTAATTTTTGGAAAATACAAATTAATTTTTTCGTACAGATCATCACTTAAAAAATTATCTATTCTAAAAATTTGAATCGGATTATTGAATAAATATTTGATTTTTTTGTTATACATTTTTAAATATGGAATATTTCTTAAATAAAATATACACATGCAATTAATGGATTCAAGAATTAAAAAATATTACGATATTGCAAAAATAAAACTTTATCCAATTTGCAGAAGTTTGACAGGAAATGGGACTAGAGAAACCTTAAAAATAATTAAAAAACATTTTCCTAAACTTAAAATTTTTAAAGAGAAATCTGGTAAAAAAGTTTTTGACTGGAATATACCACCTGAATGGAATATACAAAATGCTTATGTGATAGATAAGTTTGGAAATAAAATTATAGATTTTAAAAAAAATAATCTTCATATTGTTGGGTATTCAATTCCTGTAAACAAAAAAATAAAAAAAGACGAGTTATTTAACCATCTGCACTCAATACCAAATCAGCCAAAGGCGATCCCATATATCACTTCATATTATAAACGATATTGGGGATTTTGTGTTTCTGATGAGAAGAAAAAATTATTTCAAAAAAAATATAGCAAAAAAGACAAGTTTAAGGTCGTCATAGATTCAAATTTAAATAAATTTGGTTTCTTAAATTATGGAGAATTATTAATCAAAGGTAAATCGAAAAAAGAGATTTTGATATCAACATATATATGCCATCCATCAATGGCTAATAATGAGTTATCTGGCCCAATAGTTTCAATGTGTTTAATCGATTTTTTTAAAAGATTTAAAAAACTAGAAAAAACATTAAGATTTATTTTTATACCTGAAACAATTGGATCAATTACTTATCTAAGCAAAAATTTGAAAAAATTAAAAAAAAATATAATTGGTGGTTATAATTTGTCATGTATTGGTGATGAAAGGAATTATTCTTGTATGTTTAGTAAATATAATAATACTCAGGCTGATAAAGCATTACGCCTTGCTTACAAAAAATTAAAGATTAAATTCAAAAGTTATTCATTTTTGAAAAGAGGTTCAGATGAAAGACAATATTGTTCTCCTTCAGTTGATCTTCCTGTAGCTTCAATTTTTAGAACTAAGTATGGTGAATATCCAGAATATCACACATCTCTCGATAATTTTAAATTAGTAACAAAAAAGGGTATTTTGGGAGGGTTTAATGTTTCAAAAAAAGCGATAGAAATTTTATTAAAAACTTCAATACCAAAAAATAGAATAATTTGTGAACCTCAAATGGGAAAGAGAAACCTCTATCCAAACTTATCTACTAAACAACCAAAAAATGAGACTAGAAATTTAATGAATTTTCTTCAATATGCAGATGGAAAAAATTCATTAGAAGAGATTTCAAAATTAATCAAATTAAATTTTAATAAAACTAAAAGAGTCTATGATCAGCTTAAAAAGAATAATTTAGTTGATTAAAATTTTTTGTAATGAATAAAAAAAATGATCTTTACAACATTTTCAAAAATTTAAAATTTAAAGAAGATTTTTTAATAATACATAGTGATATTTTGTCATTTTATAAATTTAATTTTACTTTAAATAGTTTATTTAAAATTTTTAAAGATACTTTTGGAAAAAATAAGACACTTATATTTCCTACATTTAATCTTAAAAATCAGAAAAAATGGCATTTAAATAGATCGGTATCAGAGTCTGGATCTATGTCAGAATTTGTTAGAAAAAATAAAAAAATTGTAAGATCTCTAAATCCAATACATTCTATAGTGGTTTATGGTTCCAAAAAAAATCAAATTCCTATTGATAAATGTTATTCGTCATTTGGACCCAATTCCTGTTGGGAGTGGCTGTGTGAAAATAAAAATGTTAGAAATATTTCAATAGGCATTGGATTTGTTGGGGGTGCAACTTTTTGTCATTATTCTGAGGAAAAAGCAAAAGTTTTTTACAGAGAGTATAAAGAAATAGATACCTTAGTTTATGACTCAAAAAATGAATTGACAGATAAAAGATTTACTTTCTTTGCAAGAAAAAAAGGATTTAAAAATAATTGGATACGTTGTGAAAAGTATTTAAGAAAAAAAAAAATACTTATAGAGCATAAAAATAAATATAATATTCCTGTATTTAGCATGAATACTTCATTAGCTACAAATCAAATATTAAAAAAAATTTCTAAAGACAAAAAGTTTTTAATTTAAATTAATTATTATTTTTTTAATTTGATATAAGAATGTGTCAGTCCTACACCAAAACCTGAAATAACTATTTTTTTTGATTTTTTAAATAACTCAAAATGATTTTTTATTAGTAATGGTATTGATGAAGAAACAAGATTTCCTGTATTTTCATACGAAAGAGGAATTTTAATATCCTTATTAATTTTTAAAGTTTCCTTTTTTATTAAATTTAAAACAATTTTACTCGCTTGATGAGAAAAAATAGTTAAATGTTTTTCTTTTTTTATTAATTTTGATAACATTGGGATTACATCTTTGATTGCAAAATTAACTAACTCCGGCCCTTTCATGGAGATAATTTTTTTGCCATTATTGTCCTTGAAAATTAAATTATCTTCAGTATTAGGTATGCTTTCACTGAATTCATTTTCAAGTAACCAACCTTTCTTATCATATTCAATTATTGATGCTGACGCCCCATCTCCAAAAAGTGGTAGAATAGATTTGTCAGAAGGTAAAATAAATTTTGAATAAGTGTCGGAGGTTATAATTAGAATTTTAGATTTTTTATTATTACAAATAAATTTATGTGCTAGTATTAATGCATCAACGTAGCCACTGCACCCACAGTTAAGTGGAATATTAAATGGTCTACTAATTAAGTATTTCTGAATCCCTGACAAAACATAATGACCAATTGAGGGAAAATAAACACTAGGTGTATTTGTTACAGTTATAAGATGAGTTATATTAATTTTTTTTTTATAATTTTTTATACATTTTAAGGCAGCTTTAATAGCAATACTTTCTGTATTTTCATTATCAAGGCACACTTTTCTTTGTTTAATTCCTGTTAAGTTAAATAATGTATTTTTTTTTAAATTAAATTTTTTGTCTAATTGTGAATTTTTGACAATCTTTTTTGGTAGGTACAATGATAAGTTTTTGATATTAAATTTTATATTTCCCATGAATTTTTATTATTGGCTTATGTAATTTTTTACTTAATATTATTTTTTTAAAAATATTAATCATAATTTTAGTGTCAATAAATGAATTCAGATTTTTAAATTTACCAGGAAAATTATCTATCATTTTTTTTGACATCTTATTCTTAACCATACCTAGAGATATTAGGTAGAAATTATGTTTTTTTTTTTGTTCTTGATTTAAAATATTAACAGATTTATTTAGTAATGTTTTAGCTAATGAATAATATGCATTGCCAACTTCATTTAGTTCAGCAGCTATTGAACCAACAAAAATACATGAGGAATTATTTTTCAACATTTGATTTTTGTATAAAAAAGACCATATTTGTATTGGTATAACATAATTTATTTTAAAGATTTTATTCATTAATTGTATATTGATAAAACTTAGAACTGAAAATTTTTGATATCCATTAAAAAATATTATTTTATCAAACTTAATTTCTTTTAATTTTTTTTTAAAGTTAACGAAATTTTTTTCATTGTATTCCTTAAAAAAATAATGATTTTTAAGAGAATTTTTTTTTCTACTTAAAGTAAAAATTTTTATTTTTTTAAGTTTTTTAAGTTTATCAATTAATTCAGTAGCGATTTCGCTAGAACTACCAACAATTAATAAATTCATTTTATATTAGCGGATAAAAATTTATCTAAATCTGATACAGATTTTAAAGATCTCAATTTCTGTACATTAATATTTCTTTTTTTATATTCATCTTTTAAAATAGTTATTACAGTTATCATTGACATGGAATCCCATGTAAAATCATCTAAATTTTTTGTTGCATTAAGTTTTTTTTTATTATTTTCATTTAAAATTCTTTGAATAATTTTGAGGTTTTTCAACATAAGTTATTTCCTTAATATTTTAATATCGACTATATAATTAACTAAAAAAAAGATTAATATATTTATACACACATGATTTCAAAAAAAATACTTAAAAAGATATTATTAAAATTTGGTATTTCTACTTATGGTACGGTAAAAAAAAAAGAAATACTTAAAATTATTGATTTACTAAGACCGTTAAATTTAGGACTTGATTACATAAGATTAGGTGGGAGTTCTGATGGATCTTATGTGGTACCAAAAATTCTTGATGATATAAAATTTTGTTTTTCTGCTGGTTATGGAGGTGATTGTTCTTTTGAAAAAAATTTGGAAAATTTAGGTATTAAATCTTTTCTGGCTGACTATTCATTTGATGCGCCGACTGAACTTAGAAATTTTGAATATCAAAAAAAGTTTATAAAATCTTACTCATCAAATAATTCAATAAATGTAAATGATTGGATAGAAGCAGGTGTACCAAAAGATCAAAAAAAAATGATTCTACAAATTGATGTTGAGGGTTCTGAATATGAAATAATTCACGCTATTACTGAAAACAATTTGGAGAAGTTTGATATAATAGTAGTTGAATTTCATAATTTGTTTTTAGTAAATAATCAAATTTTTTACAAATATTTTCTTGAATGTATCCAAAAATTGAAAAAAAATTTTGAAATTTTTTACTTACAACCAAATAATTGTTGTGGAGTTTCTGATTTTGATACAGTTATATTTCCTAACGTTTTAGAAATAACCTTTTTAAATAAATCAAGAATAATAAAAAAAGATAAATTTAATTTTAAAAATATAGAAGTAAAAAATTTATCAACAAAAAAAAAAATAATTTTACCAGATTATTGGTATTAATTTTCAAAAATTATGTTGCAAACAATTAGAAATTTTATAAAAATTTTTTTTATTACTTCAATTTTATATTTATTATTTGATTTTTTTTTTGGTAATTATTTTATAGAAAAATTTTATTGGAAAAAAGATGAAGCAAATTTTAGAATTGAGCATGATATTTATCATCATACCATAAAACCAAATTTTAATGGTAATGCTTATTTTGGGGGAAAAAAATATAAGCTTTGTTCTGATGGCTCTGGTTTTAAGAGTAATTGTAAACATATTGGGAAAAAAAAGAAAAATTTTGATATAGGTTTTATTGGAGATAGTTTTACCGAAGGCCTCGGCATCCAATATGAAGATACTTTTGTAGGAATCATTCAACGAAATTTGAAAGATAAAAGTGTTGCTAATCTTGCAGTGACTGGATATTCAACTTCAGTTTATTACATTAAAATAAAGACACTTCTTGAAAGAGGATATAATTTTAATGAAATTATTATTTATATTGATCTCAATGATATTCACAATGAAGCAAATGCATTTAAAATTGTAAATCACAAGGTTGAACCTATAGGAAAAAAAAAACAAACTGTTGATTATTTAAATGATAATGAAAAGAATAAGGATCGTAAAATTAAGAACTTTTTTAGAAAAAATTTTAAATTTACTTATGAAAATTTACATCTGATTAAAATGTTAATATACAGATTTAATAATAAAGATATTTTTCCTTATGTTACAAATTTAGATATGGCTTCGTGGCCATACGATAAGAACTCCAAAGGTTATGGGGGACTTGGAATTGATGGCTCAATTTATAAAGCAAAAAAAAGCATAATTGCTCTAATGGATTTGTTAGATGAAAAAAATATTATGTATTCCATTGGAGTTTATCCTTATCCAC
>Ga0209425_10006593_pt1 | contig 11100 bp, 10 predicted proteins | sample COG_05_FD_184749 | JGI IMG/M metagenome (GOLD analysis project Ga0209425, IMG submission 184749) | Pelagic Microbial community sample from North Sea - COGITO 998_met_05 (SPAdes) (version 2) | ecosystem: Environmental > Aquatic > Marine > Neritic zone/Coastal water | place: Helgoland, sampling... | reverse complement strand
AGATCTGTCGGCCGCGTGTCCACGCATAGAAAATGTGAGCACAATAAAAAGAAGAGTCAGTACGATACAGCGCTTGAACATAGGAGAACCTGCTTGTGGTCTAGAAGAAAGCTGTATCTGATTCATTTTTTTCTCTCAGACACAACAGATACTGTTTCTATTTATTACTTGTTTCGTGTATTGCTTTGATAGCGTGAAATCCGACATTCTGTTGCTTTTGGGCTTGCTTTGAGACAAAAGATCTCGTCTTTCATGGTACTACATATAGGTTAACAAATGGCCTGGCACGTCTGCCTCATGCCGCAAAGACCATTTTTTTATACAGTTCGTCTTCCGTATCCGGAAACACCTCAAACACATCCTGTGCTTCACTCACATCTTCAGTCGCGTGAAATAGTTGTTTGCCCCTCCGGAATATCTTGTATGACTTTTTGAACCCATTTCCTTACATGATCACGATAGCTACTTGGGCGGTGCATCCATAAATCAGTATGTGAATGCAGGTAAGGCCCCTCTGGGATTGTAAATATGCTGTGTACAGGAACATCAAGGAACGTAAAGTCAGCAAGCTTAAGGTATTCGGCGAGGAATTCTTTACGAACTGCTGTTGCTCGCTGTCCACACACAAGCACGGGTCGTCCTTGAAGTCGTGAGAGACGATGAAGAGCCGATTGTCGGTCACTATCCGGATATGGCCATTGTTTCACGCCATCAAAATGATCATGAGTGATGACAGCCTTCCAGAGCCGTGCGATTTCATCGTCAGCAAGTCCAATGTAACTCGTTGCAATTGCACCGCGAGAGAATCCACAAATCAGTAGGTTGTCGAGATCACCACCAAATTCGTTACAGATGTGACCAATATTTTGTTTGCAGTACTGGATAGTTGCCTCCCGATCACCCCACCACTTGACAGTATTGCGTTCTTTATCCACGGCGATGTATGGCATGACAATCCATATGAACTGGTTGCCACCACTGATTCCATAACCAAGGTTGGCATCCTTTACTTCACCACTTCCCCGTCCCGGTAGAAACTCGTTTCCGGTGTATTCAACAAGGACAGGGTATTTTTTTCCGGGAATCCAGTTTCGTGGAAGATAGAGCGAGTGATATACATTCGTGCCACGATATTCAGGCGCCTGTTGCCAGACACGTTTTCCTGCTGCTGGTGCCTCGTGAGTCATTGGTGGAGTCACGAGATCAGCTGCCTGAATTCCTATACTCGGAGCAGTTACAGCAACGAAAAACATGGTTCGCAAGATCATGTCAGATTAATTCGTTCCGTTGGCGATCAAGATATCCAATTTTGAGTGTATCGTCCTTTTGACTCCTTTTGAATCGGAAGTACCATCTTAGGGCAGGCTGCATGTTTTATTGCCTGAAAAAACAGGGTGTAAAACCAGAGCAGTAGCAGCTCTTTTTTATGAGGAAACTTTTTCTATATGTGTGCTCAAAAAAAACGTCGATCGTTGGCTGAAAAGGCTGACAAGTACAAATGCTATCTGAAGTCAGTCCAATCTCCCGAACATGAAGTGGAATTTTTTGATAAGGCATTCAAAGATGAATTTCATCGGAAGCCAACCACATTGCGTGAAGATTTTTGTGGCACCTTCTCAGTGTGTTGTGAATGGGTGAAGCGTGGCAGACAACGTACGGCACTCGGTGTTGACCTCGATCCAGAGCCATTAGCATGGGGAAACAAACACATCCTTTCAAAGCTTCAGCCAGCGCAGGCTTCACGAGTCCGCATCCTTGAAAAAGATGTTCGCGAAAAAACACGGCCGGCTGCTGACGTTCTTGCAGCTCAGAATTTTTCTTTCTGGCTATTCAAGACACGAAAAGAACTGTTGGAATATTTCCGTATTGCCAGATCAAACATGAGTCGTCAGAGCGTCATGGTCATGGATATGATGGGTGGTGGTGACTGCTATGCAGAAAATACTGTTGAAAAGAAAGTTGTGAAAAAAGGAAAAAAAGGTTTTAGCTATCACTGGAAGCAGGTTCAGTTCAATCCGGTGACACACGAGGCCGATTTCTCAATTTCATTCAAATTTGGTGATGGTAGTAAATTGCAAAATGCCTTTGAATACAACTGGCGTTTCTGGACGATTGCAGAAGTTCGAGAACTCCTTGAAGAAGCTGGTTTCAAGAAGTCATACGTCTACTGGGAAGAAGAAGACGAAGATGGCGAGGATACTGGTGAGTGGATCAAAGCCGAACAGGCTGAAAGCTATCCGAGTTGGTTGTGCTATATCGTTGCTGTAAAGTAGATTTTTGAAAGCGACGGACATCTTTTTCTGCCTTCGTACAGATCAATGTCCTGTAGAGAACCGGCATGTCTGTAGTCATGGAGGATGCCCGTCATCGAAATCTATGAGTGATCATCTCGTGATAGAACCTGTTGGACAGTATGCGTCCAAGTGGGGTGAAGGCCCACGTTTCTGGGATAACGCACTGTTTTATGTAGACATTGAAGGCCACGCGATTATTCGCCTGTGTCTCGATTCACACAAAGAGAATGTATGGAACGTCGGTGAACGAATTGGGGCAGTTACTCCGACACACGATGGTGGTCTGTTATGTGCTGGAGATTCAGGGATATTTAGCTTTTGCCTGCAGGGGGGTGAGAAAAAAATTCTTGTCGACCCCGAATCTGACAAAAGACCAGATAATCGTTTTAACGACGGTATGTGTGACCCTTCAGGAAGGTTTTGGGCTGGCACAATCAGTACTACAAAGCAGGTGGGAGATGCATCCCTCTATATGTTTGATCGTGAGGGGCAGTTGCACAAAAAGATTCCTCGTGTAACCAACTCGAATGGAATCTGTTGGAGTGCTGATGCGTCCTTGATGTATTACATTGATACACCGACCAAGAAGGTTTTGGCATATCCTTTTGAGAATGAAACTGGAAATCTGGGCATTCCAAAAGTTGTTATCGACACTCAATCAGCGGAAGTTGAGGGGTCGCCAGATGGCATGGCAATCGATGTTGATGGAAATCTTTGGATTGCAATGTGTCATGGAGGTGCCGTGATTCAAGTTGATGCACAAACGGGAAAGATAGTAAAAAAGATTTCTTTCCCGTGTGTTGAAACAACCGCCTGCACATTCGGCGGTGCTCATTATGACAGACTCTTTGTAACAACCGGAATCCACAAGACTCTGAGTGAGCCTGATGCAGGAAAAGTATTTGTTGTAGATGGTCTTTTAACACATGGCCTGCCAGTGGTTCCTTATAAAGGGAGCATTTGATGGAAACGTATTTCAGGTAAACCTGAGGGAGACGTAGGAGTCGTATAACAATGAGATATATCATAGTTGTGTATACGCTGCTTTTTTTTGCCCACGCATCAACTGGCACCGCACATGAACTCACACTCGAAACGATTCCTGGACACGGGTGCTGGGTTGATCCCAGTGTGAACAAAAACCGTCTCGAAAGCTTTCGAGTCACAGCATGGTTTGAACCACAATTGCTCGGTGATGGGCTCGCGTATCAGCGGCGGATGGTGTCATTGCACGATACAGGGCGTCGGGCTCTTCGGGTCGATGTCCGAAACGTTCTGAAAGAGGCCAATCAATTGGCTGTCGAAAAGGCTGGTCCGGCTCTCAAGGCACTCGAAGCATCCGACGTCATTCAAGACGTTACATATCATTGGATTGTGAACGGGTTTACCTGTACGACAGATAAGAATGGTGTTGAGGCAATCCAACAAATTCCCGGTGTGCGATGTCTTTTCTTTGTCGGTCCTGTCCGCAAGAGAGACATTCTTGTTGTAGAAAATGTGCAACCAGAACACGAACACGAACCAGTGCCATTTCAGTCAGATGACGTGACTCCTGCCTGGTATATCAAAGCACTCCGCGCCGATAAGGCATGGAGTACATATAACGCAACAGGGGAGGGCGTACTCAATGTCATTCATGATGGCAACTTTGTTGTCTCACCGACTATTCTTTCAACCCGATATCGGAATCATTCTGAACAAGCCAATGGACTCGATGATGATGACAATGGCCTCATTGATGATTTACATGGCTTTGACTTTGACCGTCAAACTGGTGATTTGCTTCGACGCGGGTCAGATGACATAAACACGATCGATAAAAAACTTTTACACGGTCATCAGTGTGCGGCCATTATTTGTGGCCGAACAGCGGGAACGCCTGCTCGACAGTTTGGTATTGCACCGGATGCTCGCTGGGCGGGTGTGCTTGCAGGTCAATGTTTTGAACAAGCGATAGAATGGGCAATCGATCACGATGCTGACACGTATAGCATGAGTTTCTCACGAGCAAATCTGGGTGAGTACCGATCACACTGGAGAAAAGCGTGTGAGCATGCTTCCCTCTGTGGTGTCCACCTTGTCTCAGGCGCTGGGAATTATGCAATGGAAGAGTCGCCTCAGTACAAGCCAGTTCCTTTGCAAATGCCCATTCCACAAGACATTCCTTTTGCCGTGTTTGCTGCTGCAGGTGTTCAACGTGATTTGTCCCGAACACCATTTTCCAGTCAGGGGCCGGTAGAGTGGAAGACGCATCACTATCAAGATGGGAAAGTGAAGAAGCCAGAGGTTGCAGCTTTTAATTCTCGGTTGCCATCCATTCAGCCCAACGGTCGTGTATTCAATCAAGCAGCGAGTGGAAATTCATTTGCTGGGCCCATGCTATGCGGAACGATTGCACTCATGCTTTCTGTCGATCCGGATCTGCATCCATGGGAAACACGACAGATTCTTATTGATACTGCACGTGATGTTGCCGACGAGGGTTACGACTACCAAACGGGGCACGGCTTAATCGATGCAGAAAAAGCAGTCGCAGTTGTAGTTCAGAGACTGAAGAGCCGGGCGGTCGATGTGGAATAAGAGGACATATACTGCTGGTTCTTTAGTATCTGTCACGAATGGAAATGAGAGGGAATTCCAGTGCGTTTACTCTGTTACATGATGACGGCATGGATCACGTGTTGTTTTGTGGGGACAAGACAGATCGATGCGGAGCAGCCGCACATTGTTTTCTTAATAGCAGAGAGAGAGTACCAAACGGAACAGACACTCCCCGATTTCTGTAAGCAGTATGTACGTGATGGAAAGAGTAGCTTTGTCTACGCAGATCCGCATGAGCCCAATAAATTGATTGGTAGTGAGGCAGTTGATACGGCAGATCTCTTGGTTGTGAGTGTTCGCCGAAGGACATTGCCACCACAACAACTCAATAGAATTCGTCGTTATGTTGAATCCGGTAAGCCAGTCATTGGTATACGTACGGCGAGCCACGCTTTTTGTTTACGCAATAAACCGCCAGAAGCTGGCTTTGCTGCATGGCCAGAATTTGACAGCACAGTGTTTGGAGGAAACTACACCAATCATTACAAGAACTCGCTCATCGCAACGATCCAGAGAGTGAATCCATCCTCTCCCTCAGCAGAATCTCTCTTGTCTGGAATAAAAGAACTTCCATGTACCTCGGGTGGCTCGTTGTATTGTGTTTCCCCACTTCAGGAACAGGCAGAGGTCGTCCTGCAAGGCACGGTTGAAGGGCATGGCCCCGAACCTGTGGCCTGGACATTTCTTCGCACAGATGGAGGCAAGTCATTTTATACCTCGCTTGGACATGTCGATGACTTTCATGGACACGTTCTTCCGCATCTTTTATCAAATGCCATCAAGTGGTGTCTCCATGAGTGAAGCGTGTACATCCCGAGCCCTTCTTTTTTCTCTTGTAGTTTTGCTTCAGTGCTGTGCACCAGCTTTTTCTGCGCCAGAGGTTGAGTGGGTGACTGGGTGGGGAACGGAACACGAAGACCATGTTTTTGAGGGTGTCGACATAGAAGGTGGGGGTTTTTGTGTAGTCGGAAAATGTGGTGCCTCAGACTCATCAACGGCAAATGGATTTGTGATGAAAATTGATGCCACTGGAGAACAGGAATGGCTGACAGTGCTAGGGAAGCAAGGCTTCCATGACGAAGCCCGCTGTATTGTTGAAGTGCACGATGGTTTTATCGTTGGTGGGACAACCGGTATCTCCGAAAAAAAATCAAAAGCGTGTCTTTGGAAGATAAGCCAGTCCGGTGCAGTTACCTGGAAGAAAATTCTGGATCATAAGAAAAATGGTGCGATTCGGGGACTCGATATTCTTGATCCAGAATCATTTGTTGCCACTGGATATGTCGCGAGTGATGAGATACGTGTTCCGTTTATTTCAGATGAGTCCACTGGCATCCTTCTTGTATCAAATCAAAGCGGTGACATCGCCTGGCAAAAAGAAATGCCATTTTCACAAGGGGCAAAGGTCTCTTATCAGAAAGAATCCTCCACCATAACTGTCTGTGGCACAGTCTGGCAGGAATCTTTTGAAAGTGAACACCAGGATGCTTTCCTTGTTCAGTTTTCACGCGATGGAGAAAAAATACATCAGCATCTGTATGGAGGCGATGATATGGAACAGTGTTTTGACTTCGATGTGTTACCCGATGGATTTGTTCTTGCTGGACACAAAGCAAGCCATGAGAGTGGGAATTGGGATGTATGGCTGGTAAGAACCGACAGCGAGGGGAATCTGCTTTGGGAGCAAACGTACGACCAGTTGTCGAATGGAACAAGTAAAAACATTTTTGATGAGTGTTATGGAGTGAAGCAGACATCTGATGGTGGGTTTGTGCTTGCCTGCGGGTCTGGTATCGAGCCAGATCGCGTTTCTGACGAAGACTCACCTGACAACCTATGGGCTGCGTGTTTGCTGAAAACTGATTCTCTTGGACAGCCATGCTGGACCTATGTGTTTCACCAACCGGCAAGCGGGCACAATGCCTGCGAATGGGTTATTCCGCATGGTGATGAGAAGTACCTGATGCTTCTTGATAGTGATCACCTCGGTGAGGCAGAACCATCGAATGTTGGATTGATTAACGTGTCCGAAAATTAAGTGATGGTTGTCACATGACACTTGTATTGTGTAACCCCAGTATTAAGCCCGTGATGACATTTCTTGTCCTGGTGAGACACGAGATCAAAATTGTGTCAACATAGTGGGTGTACATTGCCACATGCTCCGTGACTGAAGCAGAGGAAGAGAGAACTCCATGCGTATGATGTTTCTACCTAATGATGTTATGAAGCCCAGCACGAGAAACATTTCAAGAAATCTTAGCGTCACAGTTGCCGTTCTATTTTTGATTTCAGCTTCATGTAGTTTTTTATTTGCTCAGCGGCCCGGTGGGCGTCTAGGTTCTCGCGGGCGTTCAGAGGCATCTCTTTCAGAGCCATATCGTGGCATTCGTTCAGGTGGCACACTTGAAGAGGGTCTCTTTCGGATTGAGTCTACAGGTGTTTCCACGCAGCCAGTTGTTGATGCAGCAGTTACGTTTTTGAATGGGCTCAACGACGAACAACGAAATCGCACCACATTTCCTGTCGATGATATTGAGTGGCGGAGTTGGGATAACAGGCACTTTTATAAGCGACGTGGTGTTGGCTTTGACGAAATGGATGAGCAGCAGAGGAAACACGCTTTCGCACTTCTGAGCGCGAGCCTCAGTGCCAAGGGCCTTACATTGTCGAAAGACATTATGAAGCTCAATGGAACCTTGGCTGAACTTGCTGACAATTTTGATGAATACGGAGAGTGGCTCTATTGGATAACCATCATGGGAGATCCTTCATCAACAGAACCATGGGGGTGGCAGATCGACGGTCATCATCTCATCATCAATTATTTTGTTTTGGGCGATCAGGTTGTCATGTCTCCAGTTTTTATTGGGAGTGAACCAGTCCATGCAGTTTCAGGAAAATTTAAAGGAACTGTTGTGATGCAAGACGAACAGGATAAGGGCCTTGCCTTCATGAGATCACTCGACGAGCCCCAGCAAAAGAAAGCGGTTCTCAGTCAACTCAAAGAGCAGAACAATGCGGTCGCACAGGCGTATCGAGACAACATTGATCTTGAGTATGCGGGCTTGAACGCAGCGACATTATCAAATGATCAAAAGGATTTGCTTCTCGATGTTGTGCATGCATATGTCGGGACAATGGATGAGGGACATGCTGCAATCAAAATGCATGAAGTTGAAGAACATCTTGATAACACATGGTTTGCATGGGTTGGTGGAACAGCAGACGACAGCGTCTTTTATTACAGAATCCATAGCCCAGTGCTTCTTATTGAGTTTGATCACCAAAGACGGGTCGCACCGTTTCGATCAGAGAAACCGTCACGAGATCATATTCATGCGGTTCTGCGTACACCAAATGGAAATGATTATGGCAAAGATCTTTTGCGACAGCATATCGAGCAGCATCACACGACAAACTAGCGGTTGCTCCGTCACTCGTGTTGGTCGTTTGTTTGAACAAACAACTGGTTGAATGAAGTAGTGTTTGCCTTACCGTCATTCACCCGTTCGCGGCGTCTGTTTTTCTCGGTAATCATTGAGTTCTTGTACGGTGTCATGCAGACCAGGTCGGCTTAAGAGACCATCGGCAAAGAATCCTTGCTTCACTCCTGCTTTCCCAAAGCCTTTCGGTGTGTCGACGGGGTTACACCAGAAAACACCAAGTATGTAATTAGTATTAAGAGCAGCTTTCACATACTCAGCGTATGCTTTCCCAGCAGCTACAGAATCTTCAGCAAGTTTCCATGCAGAAATATTCTTGTCACCATCCTGAAATCGGATGGCAAAGTCACATAAGAGGATTGGCTTGCCAGTACATCTATGAATTTCATCAAGTTTCTGTTGCGGAAATGATTCCATAAAGTAGGGCTGAATAGCTATGGCATCCACGTATGGAAGCATTTCCTCGACAATAGCAGGATTGAATGTTTGGAATGAAAAACGATCACCAAAGATCAGATGATCGGGGTCGTACGTTCTGTTCGCTGTGCCAACGATACGAAAGTATTCGCGTGCGATGAAACGAAGAAAGGCTTCGTCCTGTGATGTGGTTCCGTCATCTTTCCATGCCTTTACAAATTCTTGGTACGCCTGTTGCCCAGGTGTATTTGCAGGGAGTGACTTCATAAAATCCACCCAGTTGTTGCCGGTCGAATTATCGAGAGGCCAGGCACCGAGGTCAGTCCAACAATAGCCAATAACGTTTTCAGGATTTTGAAGGCTCTTTTCGCAACTAGCCTTCACCTCAACCTCGAGCCGCTTTTGTTCTTTTGGATCAAAAATATCAATGAAATGAAAGCTTCCGGCATCTCGATAGGTCGAAATAGGAACAAGATGGTTCCAGCTTTCAAGGTAGGGCATGTCACCTCGCAGCTGAGGAGGACAGCCGTATCCGTAGGCGTTGAAACCAAGCCGCTTACAGGCAGTGGAAAACTCTGTGAAATCAAACGCATTACGATTGTTGCTGGCATGTGTAATGCCATGAGCAAAGAATGGATTACCGTGTGAGTCCACCAGCCAATCTCGACCATCAATTGTGGCAAGACTGATGGGTTTTGATGGAGGCGGCTCTGCTTGACTGGAATCTGCACAATTGCAAATCAAGATAAAGCTCAAGACTGGAAAGTAAATTTTCATAATACAAATCAATCACTTTGTAGGAAATACTTTCGGAGAAGATATCAAGATAGTCTCATTGGATTGTCGCTGGAATAGCCTTTGAGGACTCGACAAATGCCAAAAGGTCGAGAATATCTTCAGCTGTAAAGGTATCGAGTAATCCACTCGGCATGCTGGAAACGTCAGCAACCTTTCGTTCCTCAATCGCTGACTTTTGAATTCGCTCAATGTTCTCCGGTCGAAGCAGGTTCTGTACGATCTCTACATGGTCCGGTGTTTCATTGACCACTAAGCCAGTCAGAAGACGACCATCATCAACAAGGATCATCTGTGTTTTAAAATCCTTATGAATCTCTTGAGACGGATTCACAAGCTGCAAGAGAAGCTCAAATAATTCATCTCTGCTCTGATTGGTATTCATGAGGCAACTCTCAGTCTGCTTTCAACACACGAATGAAGCCGCTTCTTTGTCCGAAAGAGTGCCTTTCGTACCGCTTCAACGGTCATACCAAGCCGATCCCCAATTTGCTTATATCCAAGTTCATCTGTAAATCGTGAGTTCAAGACAGCGCGGCCGCGATCAGTAATTTTTTCAAGGCAATGCCGTATGGCATCGCGCCGAGACGTTGACTCATCATGTTTTCTATTTATCTGAAATTCATCAAAGGCTGCATCAACTGCATCGTCCAAGAGTCGTTGTACAAGTGACACGTCTTGCTGATACCGACGTTTTGCACGCAGCACCTCGAGTCGGACAATCGAGCGACACCAGGCCAAGATCGAGGTGCCCTCCTGAAACTGATCATGTTTATTCATGACAACAATCATTGCTTCCTGCACCGCATCCTCTGCTGCTGCAAAGTTCCCAAGAAGTGAACGTGCGTAGGTAAGTAATTCGGTACGACACCCGAACGCTGCATGCACGACACGGTCTTTTTTACTTTCATGGTCACCCATCGAGGCAGTTCACATTTCTTCAGATTCAAGTATGTCTTTTACAAATTCGGTTGTGATGGAATCTTCAATTTCCGGCAAGTATTCCTGTACGTGGTACTCTTCTATTGGAGTCAATGGATCGTGGGCAATGTTCACGCTGGCAAGTCTAAGCAGCGTACACACAGGAATGACGAGCACCTTCCTCAATACATTCCCTTCCTTCAGTTTTGATTGCAAACAACGACTACTCAATACCGTCTGCGTTCACCGATCGTGGACATCTAATTGTGCGTCTATATATAGAGGCCCTTTATTTGAAGGCCCTTAAAAAGCCCCCTATTTGTGAAAATCGAACGTTTGGCCTTCAAAACAACGTTATTCACGTGGTTTCCCCCGAAAACCGGGGTGACTAAAATCAAATGAAGTGAAGTTGAGGAAAATCAGTTCACTTCTCCTGACTGATTATTGATCAACTGGATTTCAGACGAGTGATTCAATATCGAGTCGTTCGCGCGCCTAGAAGGCCGAATCTGGTTCTGTTCATTCTGTTGAAGTACTTAAAAATTTGAGCGTAAGCACGGCACCCATTCCTTTGAAATTATCACGGTTCACACATTTGTTGTCTCGCAAGCTGGGAACAGCCATAG
>Ga0209425_10006592_pt1 | contig 11101 bp, 13 predicted proteins | sample COG_05_FD_184749 | JGI IMG/M metagenome (GOLD analysis project Ga0209425, IMG submission 184749) | Pelagic Microbial community sample from North Sea - COGITO 998_met_05 (SPAdes) (version 2) | ecosystem: Environmental > Aquatic > Marine > Neritic zone/Coastal water | place: Helgoland, sampling... | reverse complement strand
GTTCCAAAAGTGTCATTATTATTTTGAGTGACGAATCTAAATGTTAAATTTGCAGTTTTTCCTAAAAGTGACTTTATACGCATAGGGTCATCAAGACCCGGGAGTTCAACTAAAATTCTATTATTGCCTCTTTTTAATATATTGGGTTCATTTGTACCAATCTCATCAACTCTTCTTCTAACTATTTCTAAAGCTTGGTCTTGTGAAGAGGTTTTGATTTCAATAAGTCCATATTTTGAAAGAGTTAAAGTAAATTCATTATTTTGTATTTCTACATCAAACTGGTGAGATTTATATTGATTATAATAAGGGTTAATATCACTTTCTTTATCAAGAAAAAAAGTTTCAACTAACTGAACATTATCATTTGATGTATTAAATATTATTTTTTTATTTTCTATTCTCAAATCATTAAAAGCTATTTTCTTATCTTTTAAAAAATTTCTAATAACAGTTGTTGTATTTTGTAATTTTTGAACTTCAACAGGTCCATTATCAATCTCAAGTAAAAGATATGAGCCACCTTGTAAATCTAAACCTAGATTTATCTTTTTTGAAATAAAGCTGTCTTCAGAGTTCTGAAAATTAGAAGCAGCAATAAAAATAAAAAAAATTGATACTAATGAAACTAAGGTAATTCTTAATTTGGAAAAGTATAACACTTTAGTTAAATGTTATTTTTTTACTTCTGGGGAGTTAAGTAATCCTTGGATACCTGTAGATTTGATAATTTCTACTTTAACGTTGTCAGCGATTTGCACTTCAACTTTTTCATTATCAATAATTCTTTCAATTGTCCCAATAATACCAGCAGACGTTACAACCTTATCTCCTCTTGATAAGTTTTCTACCATAGCCTTATGTTCTTTAACTTTCTTTTGCTGAGGTCTTATTAAAAAAAAGTAAAAAATAACAAAAATTAAAATTAGTGGTATAAACTGACCTATTCCTTGATCCATATAACTCCTTGATTAAAATGAATTCTTACAACATCTATCAAATTAAAACAACTTTAAATCTTATGAATTTTCTCAATATTATTCATGTATGGCTTTAAAACTTCAGGTATAACAATTGAGCCATCATCTTGCTGATAGTTTTCTAATATTGCAACCAAAGTTCTGCCTATAGCTAATCCACTACCATTTAGCGTTCCAACAAAGACTGTATCTTTGTTATCATTTTTATATCTTGCTTTCATTCTTCTGGCCTGAAATGAACCACATGATGAACAGCTTGATATTTCTCTATATTTATTTTCTGATGGAAGCCAAACTTCAATATCGAAAGTTTTTTCTGCACTAAATCCCATATCACCTGTGCATAAAACAATTTTTCGATAAGGTAACTTTAATAAATCTAAAATATTTGTTGCACAATCAGTCATTCTATCAAGTTCAGGTAAACATTTATCTGACTCAACAATACTAACCATTTCTACTTTGTAAAATTGATGCTGTCTGATCATTCCTTTTGTGTCCTTACCATAACTACCTGCTTCTTTTCTAAAACAAGGTGTAGAGGCAACCATTCGCATTGGAAGTTTTTTTTTATCAATAATCTTATCTTTAACTACATTAGTTAAAATAACTTCAGCTGTAGGAATTAAAAATTTTCTATCATTTGAATCATCTAATTTAAGTTCAAATTGATCATTATCAAACTTTGGCAATTGACCAGTACCAAACATTGTAGAATCTGTGGCTATTAATGGAGGTGAAATTTCTTCATAACCATTATTATTTATATGAGTATCAAGCATAAAATTTGATAGCGCTCTTTCTAACAAAGCTAATTTATCTTTAACAAAAACAAATCTAGATCCAGTAGTTTTTGTTGCCAAATCAAAATCTAACATATTCAAATCCTCACCCAACTCATAGTGAGATTTAGGTTTAAAGGTAAATTTTGGAATTCTTCCTGATTTTAAGACTTCTACGTTTGAGTTTTCATCCTTACCAATTGGAACATCTGATAAAGGTATGTTTGGAATAGAGGATAGTATTGACTCCAGCTCATCCTTAATAACTATTTGTAATTTGTTAATTTTTTCAATTTCAAGTGATATTTTTTTGGATTTTTCAAACAGAGATTTTTCTTTAGATTTAGAAATATCTTTTTTTTCTTTTTCTAGAATTTCTCTTTGTTGGATATATTTTCTGTTTTTTTCATCTAAATATAATATTTTATCCACATCAACATTTAAATATCTTTTAATTAAAGATTTTTTAAAAAAATCTACATCATCTCTGATTTCTTTAATGTTATGCATTTTTGCTATGTTTCTTTTCAATTATATTTACAGAAAATATAGATAATTCATACAAAATCAATAATGGTATTGCTAGACCAATTTGAGTAATTGGGTCTGGTGGTGTTAAAAGTGCAGCAGCTGCAAAAATTATTACAACAACATATTTTCTTCTTTCTTTTAAAAATTTAGCATCAACAACCCCAATTCTTGCCAAGAGACTTAGAACAACAGGTAACTGAAAACTTATCCCAAAAGCAAAAATTAACTTCATCACTAAAGAAAGATATTCGTTAACTTTAGCTTCAAGTTGGATTGGCAAGCCAGTTGAGACACCAGTACTTTCAAATGAAAGGAAAAATTTTATAGCTAATGGCATTATTAAATAATAAACTAGAATACCTCCTAAAAAAAATAATATCGGCGTGAGAACTAAATAAGGGATGATTGCAATTTTTTCATGTTTGTAAAGTCCTGGTGCAATAAATTTCCAAATTTGCATCAAAATATAAGGACAGGTTACAAAAAATGCAGCAAAAAAAGAAACTTTTAAATAAGTCAGAAATGTTTCTTGTAGTGCTGTAAAAATTAATCTTCTGTCAGTACCACTATCTTTTACAGCTTTTGCAAAAGGTTCAACTAGAAAGCCATAAAGATATTCAGAAAAAAAATAACAGCAAATAAAAAAAATAAATAAAAATATAAAAGAATGTATTATTCTTTTTCTTAATTCAGTTAAGTGACTAATAAAGCCCCCTTCATTTTCAGACTTTGTCATTATCTTTTTTATTTTCTGTTGGTTTATCTATTTCTTCGGAATTTATATCAAGATCAGCTACTTCATTTTGTATATTGCTAATGTAACGTTTTGTAGTTCCAATCCATGACCCAACTTTTTTTAACATAAAAGGAAAATCCTTTGGACCAATAACAACGATGGCTATAGCAACTACTAATAAAATCTCAAACCAGCCAATAGTGGGCATTCGATTTATTCTTTGTCTTTAGTGTCTTGATTATTTTCAGAGACATTTTTTGGTTCAGGTTCATCTGTTATATCTGTAGCCATGCCTTTTTTAAAGCTCTTAATACCTTTTGCTACATCACCCATTAAACTAGAAATTTTTCCTCTTCCAAATAAAAGGACAACCAAAATTACAACTATTGCTATTTGCCAAATTCCAATGCTCATACTTTTTTATACATCTTTTAAATTCGATTTTAAAGAAATTTTTTAATTTTCTTCATCTGGACTAAGAGTTCCACTAAGCATCTCATCTATGTTTTCATAGATGTTTTCTTTTTTTTCTTCCTGTTTTTCTTTATAAAATTTACCAGTTCCAAAAATAGCATTATCAATATTAGTACTATCAATTAAGCCTGCAGAACTAAGCTCGTCAACAGTTGGTAAATCAGATAATTTTTGTAAACTAAAGTGACTTAAAAAGTCATTAGTTGTTGCATATTGTATTGGCTTACCGGGTACATCTTTACGTCCTTGTGGTTTAACCCAATTTAGTTCCATCAATATATCAAGTGTATTGGTTCCAAAAGCTACACCTCTAATTTCTTCAATCTCTGCTCTTGTAACGGGTTGATGATAAACAATTATAGCCAATGTTTCAATTGCAGCCCTAGATAATTTTTTTTCGATAGTTTTTTCTTGAGCCATTAAATTAGACAAAGTTTCAGAGGTTCTAAACGACCACCTATTAGAAATACAAACTAAATTTATACCTCTTGTAGAGTATTCAACTTGAAGTTTTTCTAATGTTTTTAAAATATCAATTTTTTTTGAAATTTTAGATTCAATTGTTTCAATATCAAGAGGTTCTGAGGCGGCAAATATAATAGCTTCAACTTCTTTTTCACTATCATTTTGTTTTTTAGGAAATTTTAATATATTAATCTTATTATCTTTGTTAATTTTTTTCATTTAATTTCCTTAATGTAGATATCATCAAATAAATTTTTTTGTTTTATTGAAAGGTTTCCTTCTTTAACAAGCTCAAGGGATCCAGCAAATATTCCAGCCTTACCGGTTGTTTTATATTTTACACTATCTTTAAAGTTTCTTGGAATTAAATCGTTTATATTTTTCCAGTCAATCAATTTACCAAAAAATTCTTTAATGCGTTTAATCCCATCTTCTGTAGTAAAAACTGGAAGTTTTGGGATGTTCATTCTTTGAAAATCTTTTGTCATTATAATATTTGAGTATGATTTTAATAACTCATAAAGGTTTAATTTATACTCTGTACTATAAATAGACCTAATGCTCCCTTTAATTCCTCTTAATCGAATTTCTCTACCTAATCTTTTTCTATTTAACATTTGATCTGATAGTAAACGTATTAATTCTAACTTTTTAAGTTGTAATTTTAATTGTTCAGCAACTTCTAACACCTTAAATTCTTCCTCTGGATTTCCTGGCAATAAAAGCTTTGATTTTAAGTATGTTAACCAAGTTGCCATTAACAAATATTCAGAAGCTACCTCTAAATTGAGATCTTTTTCTTTAGTAATATATTTGTGAAACTGATCAGCCAATAATGTTATAGAAATGTTTTCAAGGTCAACTTTTTGAGCTTTAGCTAAATCAAGTAAAACATCTAATGGCCCTTGATAATTATCTAGATCAACACTAAAATTATTAGAATCAGTATTAGGCATTCTAAATATTATCTTATAATCCTATATAATTGTGATGTTTTTTTCATTATAAACTTAGTTATTAAGGGTGAATGGATAGCAACCTCATTCATTTCCCTTAAATTTCCATTACAATGGAGAACTAAATCACAACCTGCATCAAAAGCTTTAAGTGTGTTTTCTTTAATTGAGCCTTTTAAACTTTTCATAGATATGTCATCTGACATTATTATATTCTTAAATTTGATATAATTTCTAATAAGTTGGATTATCTTTTTTGAATGTGTTGCTGTATTAAACTTGTCAATATCCGAATAAATGACATGTGCAGTCATTGCAAAAAGGCTGTTTTTATTCTTAAACGTATAGAAGTCATTTTTCTTTAAATATTTGAGACTTTTTTTAATTGTGGGAGTTAATTTGTGACTATCGACTTTAGCCAATCCATGGCCAGGTATATGTTTTATGACTGTAGCTATTTTATTTGTATGAAAGAGGTTAATGCAAATATCTCCGATTTTAGAAATAATTTTTGGAAATTTTGAAAAAGATCTATCACCAATTATAGTGCTGGTACCTTTAGATTTAATATCTAGAACTGGAAGTGTATTAATATTTACACCAATAAATTTCAACAAGAATGATGTTTGATCTATAAAAATTTTATAATATTGATAAAATTTTTTTTTATCTTTTTTGTAAAGATGGCCAAAAAATTCTCCCGTTAGAGGTTTAGCATTAAAGAAATTTTTTAGCCTATTAACACGTCCACCTTCTTGATCAATTAAAATGGGATAATTTTTATCTTTAAAAATATTTTTTATTTGACTTGTTAATTTTTTGGCTTGTTCTAAAGATTTAATATTTCTTGAAAATAAAATTATTCCCCATGGTTTATATTTTTTTATAAAAATTTTTTCATTTATAGATAATGATGTAGATTTGATACCAATGATAAAGCTTCTTCTGTTATTCATTATTATTTATCAACTTCCAAAAATTATAATCTTTTTTATCTTTATTGACTGTCCTTTCCACATATTCGACAATATTCGAAGTATTATTTTTTAATAAGACAACATTTTGAGAATACTTAGAAATTTTTTTATCTATTAACTTAAGTGATCTATAAGAATTTTTTTTATTATCATCTGAAAAATAATATTTTAAAGACAAAAATAAAAATAAAATTATAAAAATTAAAAAAAAAAGATATTTTAATTCTTTAATCATTACATTTTTTCTGGCGTGTCAACACCAACTATATTCATACCAGATTTTATTACACTAGACACAACTTTTAGTAATAATAACTTGTCATCTTGTATTTTTTTTTCATCATTAATAAATCTTTTACTTGAGTCTTCCTTACCCAAGTTCCAATATGAATGAAACTCTGATGAAAGCTCATAAAGATAAACAGGTATTCTATGAGGTTCCAATCTTAAACTTGCAGTCTCAATACACTTGGGCCATTCTGCAATTTTTTTCAAAATTTTTATCTCATCTTTGGAATATTTAAATTCATAATTTTTTATATTCAGATCTTTATTAATATCTAAATCAACATGCCTAAAAACTGATGATATTCTTGCAAAACAATACTGCACATAATAAAGTGGATTATCTTTTGACTTTTCCTTAACTTTTGTAAAATCAAAATCTAACTCAACATCACTACTTCTATTAAGCATTATAAATCTTGTTGCATCTTTGCCAACTTCAGAGATTAGATCTTCTACTGTAATATAATCTCCCTTTCTTTTAGACATTTTAAATGGTTTGCCATCTTTAATTAACTTAACAAGCTGACTAACTTTACAAACTAACTTTGTCTTACCATTCGAAAGAGCCTCCACAACTGAAGTAATTCTTTTTATGTACCCTGCATGATCAGCTCCAAGTATGTTAATAAATACATTATAGTCTCTACTAAGTTTATTATTATGATAAGCTGCATCACTTGCAAAGTAAGTCCATGAGTTATCGGATTTCTGTAAGGCTCTGTCTTTATCATCACCAAAATCAGTTGATTTAAATAAAAGCTGATCTCTTTCTACCCAGCTATCATCTTTTTCTCCTTTGGGTGCCTTAATTTTTCCATCGTATACTAAGTTTTTTTCTTTTAAATTTTGAATTACCTTTTCAACCTCATTATTAAGAACAATTTGAGTTTCGCTAGTAAATTTATCATGAATTATTCCTAAATTAGAAAGATTAGTTTTTATTAACTTTAAAGACTCTGCTACAGATAATAACGTTAACTCTTTAGATACGTCATCAAATTTATCAAATTTTAGATCTTTATTAGTTGCAATAATATTTTTTGCGATATCTATTAAATAATTTCCAGGATAAAGGTCAGGATTATCGATCGGAAACTTTTCATTATGAAGAATTTCTCTAGCTCTAAAGTAGACAGATTTAGTGAAACTTAGAATTTGGTTTCCATAATCATTTATATAATATTCTTTTGAAACAGTATGTTTATTAAAGATTAATAGATTGGATATTACATCGCCTAAAATTGCTCCTCTACAATGACCAACATGTAAAGGACCAGTTGGATTAGCTGAAACAAATTCTATAAGATATTTATTTTTCTTTTTTTTGGTATTGACACCAAAGTTTTTTTGATTTTGATTTATATTTTTAACAAAATTATTCCAATATATCGGTTTAAATTTAATATTTATAAAGCCAGGTTTTGCTACAGAAATAGTTTCTATTTTTTCATCTTCATTTTTAATTAAAACCATTAGGATATTTGCTATATCAATTGAAGATTTTTTATTTGCTTTAGAGAGAACCATAGCTACATTTGTTGAAATATCGTAGTCAAAGTTTGATGGCGGTATATCTACGTTAATTCCACTTAAAGATTGAGGTAATTCTAAAGATTTATCTTTATTTAATTTTTTAATTAAAATTATTATTTTATCTAAGTAGAGATCAAAAATATTCATTAAATACCTTTATTCAAATTAATTGCATATCTGTCTGTCATTCCTGAAATAAAATCAGCAATTGCCCTATTGGGATCATTCTTTAATAGGTCAGCAGCTATAAATTTTTTGGGTTTATTCTTAATCTTATAAAAAAGTTTACTAATAATTTTTTTTCCATGATTATTTTTTAATAATACTTTCTTATTATTGTACATTTTGTTTCTTAAAAAAAACCTTACTTCTTTTTCAATCTCTAAAAATTTATTAGAAAAAGATACAATAGGTTCATCTAATTTATAAACATCTTTTAAAGATTTAATTTTTTTAATTTTTAAATTATTTTTAGTATTTTTAATCAAATCTCTAACCATTAGATTAATTGAGTCTCTTATAATTTGATATATCAAAATATCTTTATCATTATTTTTAATATTTTTTTTGTGAGATTTATAAATATCTTTAAAAAAATTAATTTCAATCAAGTCATTTAAATTAAACATTTTTGCTCTAATTCCATCTTGTATATCATGATTATTATAAGCAATATCATCTGAGATTGCTGATATTTGACTTTCTAGTGAACCAGATCTAGTAAAATTTATTTTATTTTTAAAGTTTTTTAATCCAATTAAACTATTAACTGTTGAAAGATCTTTTACTGGACCGTTATGCTTTAATAATCCATCTAAAGTTTCTAATGTTAAGTTAAGACCTTTAAATTTTAGATATTTATGCTCAAGGAACATAATTATTCTTAAAGTTTGAAGATTGTGATCAAAACCTCCAAAATTATACATGCATTCATTCAAAGCTTTCTCTCCGGCATGTCCAAATGGTGTGTGGCCTAAATCGTGAGCTAAGCTTAAAGTCTCAGCTAAGTCATCATTTAATCCTAGATGTTTTGCTATGGATCTTGCGATTTGTGCTACCTCAATTGAATGTGTGATTCTAGTTCTATAATGATCTCCTTCAGTATTAACAAAAACCTGAGTTTTATGTTTTAATCTTCTAAAAGAAGCACTATGAATAATTCTATCTCGATCCCTTTGAAATGGTGTTCTGTAAAGTGAATGAGTCTCTCTAAAAATACGACCTTTACTTTTAGAAAGAGCTAAATTTGAGTAATTATTCATACTTTAAATTAAATAAATTGATATTATATTAGTAATATCAGTGTTGTTACATGATTAAAGAAATTAAATTTACAGATAAAGCTATAAAACAGATTAATAATTTACTGTCCAAAAAAGATCCTGGTTCTTTTTTTAGAATCGCTATTAAAGGTGGTGGATGTTCAGGTTTCCAATATGAGTTCACTTTTGACAAAAAATTATCAGCAGATGATTTAAAACATGAAAACATTCTTATAGATAAAACTTCAGCAGATTTATTAAAGGGATCAGAAGTTGATTTTGTTTCAGAATTAATTGGAGATCAATTTAAAATTACTAATCCACAAAGCAAATCTTCTTGTGGTTGTGGTGTTTCATTCTCCATATAATGGTTATTACATCATGGAATGTTAATTCTGTTAGAGCAAGAATTGAAAACATTAAAGAATACCTTCAAAAATTTTCACCAGACATTGTTATGATGCAAGAGATAAAAACTCAAGATGAAACCTTTCCTTACGATGATTTTTCAGCTTTAAATTATGAAAGTCATGTACTTGGTCAAAAAAGTTATAATGGTGTCGCTATCATCTCTAAACATAAATTAGAAAATATTAGAGTAGATTTAATTAAAGATAAATTAAAACAATCTCGCATTATTTCAGCAGAATTGAAATATAAGAAAAAAAATATTCAACTAATTAATATTTATACACCTAACGGTAATCCTGTTGATACTGAAAAATATACTTATAAAAAGGAATGGTTAGATAGTTTAATTAAACAACTCAAATCTCTTTTCAAAAAAAATGAAAATATTATTTTAGCTGGTGATTTTAATATTCTTCCCTCAGCTGAAGATGCTTACAATATTAAGGGATTTGAAGATGACGCTTTATACCGACTTGACATAAGAAAAAAATATAGAGAAATGATTAATCTAGGTTTTCATGATGCGTATCGTCATATTCATGGAGAAAAAGAAGGTTATACCTATTGGGATTATATGAGGGGTGCCTGGCAAAAAAATAACGGGTTAAGAATTGATCACTTCTTAGTTTCAAATTCCTTACTAAATATAGTTAAGAATGTTAATATTAACAAAGACCCTAGAGGAAAAGAAAAACCTTCAGATCATACACCTATTGAAATTGAGTTAGCTTAAAGATTTAATTTTATTAACAAGTTCTTCATTAATATTTCTTGGACCTTTATCTAATCTATTTTTATGCCTTCTTTCACCTGGAAGTCTAACACCCTCCATAGCTGACATTTTACTAAAAAACTCATCGGCGTGTTTATCCCAACCTTTACCAGAAATTTTCTCAGGAGAGATTGCTATAATAAATTCACCACCACTTGGAGGACCACCGTCATTATTATCTTTAGCAGCAGTTTCAAAACTAAAATTTTCACCAATCAATGCACCGGCTAATAATTCAACCATCATTGCTATACTAGACCCTTTGTACCCTCCAAAAGGAAGTATAACTCCACCATCAGCAATTTCTCCAGGATTAGTTGTTTCTTTGCCCTCTTTAGTTAAACCTGTTCCAAGAGGAACTTTATGTCCTTCTCTTTTTGCAATCTGAACTTCACCCATTGCCATTGAAGCTGTTGCCATATCGTAGACGACTGGAGTTTTACCAGGTCTAGGCCAAGCAAAAGAAATTGGATTTGTACCATATAAAGGTTTAGTAGCACCCGCTGGTGCAACAGCTGGTTTATAAGATGTGCAAGCTAAACCAACAAGACCTGCTTCTGCAATAGCTTCAGTTTCGGGCCAAAGTGCTGCCATATGATGTGAATTTTTTATAGCAAGAATTGCTACGCCATTTTTTTTTGCCAAATCAATAACAGCAGGTAATCCTAAACTTAAAACCATAGGAGCAACTGCATTATTACCTAATACTTTGATAATACTTGGAGCAACATTTTCTAATTCAGGTCTTGCTTTACCATCAATTTTTTTACTTTTTAAGCCTGCTACATAAGCGGGCAATCTAAACAAACCATGAGAAACAGAACCATCTCTTTCGGCTCTCATAATAGTATCTGCTAAAATACTAGCATTTTCCTCATCACAACCATTAGCTAGTAATGTTTTTTTAGCTAATTCTAAAATTTCATTTAATGTT
>Ga0209425_10006586_pt1 | contig 11103 bp, 10 predicted proteins | sample COG_05_FD_184749 | JGI IMG/M metagenome (GOLD analysis project Ga0209425, IMG submission 184749) | Pelagic Microbial community sample from North Sea - COGITO 998_met_05 (SPAdes) (version 2) | ecosystem: Environmental > Aquatic > Marine > Neritic zone/Coastal water | place: Helgoland, sampling... | reverse complement strand
CAGTTTTAGAGTTTTAATACTACTCCCAAAATATTTATAAAGGAAAAAGTTCTCTTAGTGAGAACTTTTTTTGTGCCTTTATTTTTCAACTTTTTAAAAGTTATATATTTATATACGAACAATTAAAATAAAGTTATATGGCAAATTACGATTTTCCTACCGAAGTGATATCACTACCATCACAAGGTAAATGTTATCCAGAGAGCAATCCCCTCTCAAAAGGTACAATAGAAATAAAATATATGACTGCGAAAGAAGAAGAAATTCTTGCTTCACAGAATCTTATTCGAAAGGGGGTGGTACTTGATAAGTTATTCGAAGCAATTATAGTAGATAAGGATATAAACTTAGATGATATTCTTATAGGGGACAAAAATGCTATAATGTTAGCCGCTCGTATATTGGGTTATGGACCTGAATATATTATAGAGGTTGCTTCTGGATATGATGAAACAGAACAAGTAACTGTTGATTTATCAAAAGTACAAACAAAAGAAGTTGATTTTTCAAAACTTAATTCAGAAAATTTATATGAGTTTACCACTACTGATGGAATAGAATTGGAATTTTCTTTATTATCACATGGAGATGAAAAGAAAATTGATGCTGATGTAAAGGCATTGAAAAGATTAAATAAGAGTAAAGATTCGGTATCATCCGAATTAACTACTAGATATAGATATCTAATTAAATCTGTCGATGGTGATTCTAATGTAGCATCAATTACTAAATTTATAAATAATAGGTTTCTTACCAGAGATACCAGAAAGTTTAGAGAATACATTAACGAAATACAGCCTGATATAAAAATGGAATTTGAATTTGAGAATTCAAATACAGGAGAGAAGGAGGTAAAGCCCATACCAATGGGCGTGGGGTTTTTTTGGCCTTCCGCGTAATTACGCAACTATATTACATCAACAAATTTTTGAGTTATGTTATTATGGTAATGGATATATTTTTAGTGATGTGTATCAAATGCCTATACATATTAGAAACTTTCATTTCAGACAATTGGGTGATGCAAAAAAGAAAGAGAATGATAATATGAAAAAAAATCAAAAATCAACTGGTTCTTCTCCAAAAGGACCAAATGTAAGAGTGAGGAAATAATTCCTCACTTTTTTTTTACTCTATATTTATAGTAGTATAAATAGGATAATCATATGAAACTTACAAACGAAGAAAAACAACTATTTTCTAAAATTAAACAAAAGCATAATCTTGCTGAAAGCTGGTTGATGAATATCTTCAAGAAAAGATTGAAGAAAGGTTTAATCAACGACCCATCTATAAAACAAGCTTTAACAAAGGCAGATAAAGAATTAGATGATTTAAAAAATCATATTAAAAAGATGAAAAAATCAGGCCAAAAAATACCAAAGTGGCTTAATGACTTTTCATAATAATTTTTAAGGAGAAGTAGTGGCTAGTAGTAAAAAAGAATTAAGCGAGATAAAAAAGTTATCCGAATCAATCGGAAAAAGCTTTGATGAATTAGCTGAAAAATCTGATAAAAGAAATAAATCTTTACAGAAAGAAGCTAAGACATATAAAGATATATCTGATACAGTAGATGATATTGATTCAGGTATGAAAGCTATACTTGCAATTGAAGAAAGAAGAGCCAAAAATAAAACAAAAGAATTTGGTATCAATAATGCAATTGCAGGTGATATGGAAAATATTGCTAAAGGAGCTGAAGGAGCTCTTACTGCTGAAACTAATAGATTAGGAATAGTACAACAAGTTAATACAGTAACAGATGATATAGCTAAATCATCAAATGACCAGGTCGATAGTATCAAGGATATGATAAAAGAAGTACCTGTACTTGGAAATATGTTCGCTAAGTTAATACCTAGTGATTTTATAAAATCAGGTATAGATGCTACATTTGGAGCTTTCAAAAAAGGATTTTCACAAAACTTTAAATTAGCTGATATAAAATCTAAAGGATTTTCAAAATCATTTTCACAAGGATTAAGTGGTGGTATGGCATCGTTTTCGAAAGCAGCTGCTAGAATAGGACCAATGTTAGCTGGACCTCAAGGAATAATTGCTGCAATTGTTATATTACTTGGATTGGGGTTAGTTGCTTTATATAAAGTTGAAAAAGCAGCAAGAGCTTTCAGAGATGAAACAGGTTTATTAAATTCACAAACCGAAGAATTAAATAATAAATTAAATCAAACTTATATGAGTACTGTTGCACTTGGTGCAAGTATGGAAGATGTAAGTAAAGCTGCTAGTGAATTTACAAACGAATTTAAAGGATTAGAACAACCATCTCAATCAGTATTAGAAAACATGGTAGTTCTAAACAAAAACTTTGGAGTAGGAGTATCAGAAGCTTCTAAAGTAAATAAAATATTCCAAAATATGGCTGGGTTATCAGCTGAACAAGCACAATCATTAGTTGCTTCTACTGTTCAGATGGCTCAGATGGCAGGAGTTGCTCCAAGTAAAGTAATTAAAGATATTGCTGATAATACAGAATATGCTTACAAATATTTTCAAGGAAATAGTCAGGAGTTAGCAAAAGCAGCGGTAAAAGCAGCAAAACTTGGTACAAATTTATCTGAAGTAGGTAAAGTAGCCGATGGTTTATTAGATTTTCAAAGTTCAATTACTAATGAACTTGAAGCAAGTTCTATTCTTGGTACAAACTTAAACTTCTCACAATCAAGATACTTAGCAGCAAATGGTAAGGTACTTGAAGCACAACAAGCAATGGTTACTCAAGTAAGTAAACTTGGTGATTTAACTAAACTTAATACTTTTGAACAACAGGCTCTTGAACAAGCTACTGGTATGACTATGGAATCTTTAGTTGACCAACAAAGAATTAGAGAAAGATTCGGTAAATTAGATGAAGAAAGATTAGGTTCTGCTATGGCATTAATGAAATCTGGTAAAGACCTTTCCAAAATGACAATATCAGATTTGGATAAACAAACAGCAGCCATGGCAAAACAACAAGAAATGCAAGGTCAATTCGAATCAATGGGTAATCAAATAAAAGGAGCTTTTAGTGGTATTATACAAAGTTTAATGCCTCTTGGTACTTTCTTAATGGCTTTACTTTTACCTGTTTTTCAAATTGCAAAAGGATTCTTTGGGGCTATTGGAAATGGTATCAATAATATAATGCAAGCACTTACACCAATAAAACAAATATTTACAGATATTTTTGGTGAAGGTGAAGGGTTAGGACAAGTATTTGAATTCATTGGAAAGATATTATCATATGGTATTGTATGGCCATTATCAATAGTTGCGAATGCTATTAAAATATTCGTAAGTGGATTAATGGGTATATGGAATGTTCTAAAAGGCATCTTTACTCTTGATTTTGGTTTAATCGTAGAAGGATTTTCTGGAATTGGTGAAGCTATATTAAGAACATTATTAGCACCTTTCGCAGTTTTATGGGAATTCCTTAACAATCTATTCCCTTCAATTGGTGATTGGTTTATGAACTTATTCTCAAACATTGGAAGTTATATATCAAGTACCATTGGAAACCTTCTACCAAGTTGGGCAAGTAAATTAATTGGTCTTGATACGAGTTCAGATAGTGGTGGTGGTACAGAACCTGTAATGATGGCGGAAGGTGGTATTGTACAATCTCCTGTTTCTGCAATAGTTGGAGAAGCTGGTCCTGAAGCAGTTATACCACTTGACAAATTAAGTGGTGGTATAGGTACGGATATGAGTGGAGTTATTGCTGAATTGCAATCATTAAAACAAGCATTCTTATCTAATAAAGATGTTTATATGGATAAATCATTAGTTACATCAGCAGTTACCAATACTCAAGAGAGAAGTGGTAGAGAAAATAGATTTGGATTACAAGGAGCTTAAGATATGCCAACAATATTAGAATTATTTCATAGTAGTGGTTTAAAAGATTCAGTTAAGACTGATACAGAAACTCTTGTCGAACAAGAAACAAGTGGTATTAGAATCAAATCTGCAGTTGAACTAAACAATCCTTTAATATATGGTAATGAAGCAACTCGTATCGCAATAAGAAGTACACCTTCAGTTGAAAAGATGAGAGGAGCTACCGGTGGAGAAGGTGGAGATGGTGGATTAATAGGAGCAGGTTTAGGTGCAATTACTGGTGGAGGATTTGGTAGAGCACTTTTTGGTGGACAAGTAAATTCTTTATCCGAAGCACGAGATGGTGTAAATTCTAAATTAGGTATTCCTGGTTCTCCAATACCAACATACGTTGATGGTACTGGTGGATTACAAAAAGGAAAAGAACCTGATACCATGATTACTCTTGGTAAAATAAAAAACGATGCAGCTGGAACTGAATTTGGTAAATTTCTAAAACAAACAGGTGGTGGTAACTTTAAAACTATTGGAAGAAATATTATTGGACAGGGTATTTCTCTTGTTAAAGATAAATTAAGAGATACTTTATTTGGTTCTCCTTTATCTACTGGTGAAAACTCTCCAACAAATCAATCATATGAATATAGTTCATTTGAACCATATTCTTCTACAATTCGTAATGTAAAAAATAACGAACCTGAAAATGATAAATTACAACTTGTACAATCACAGGCAAAAGAAAAAATAGATTCATTAAAAAGTAAAACAAAAGACTTACTTCAAAAAAATAAACCTGTTGGTGAGAAAGTTGAAGATAAATCAACATCTGATGAAGAACCGTACTCTTTAGTAAATGAACAGTTAAGAGTAAATGATAGTACTGAAACAAACTTATCAGTTCCAAGTGAGGAATCAAATGATGAAGTTAAAAAAGAAATTAACAACAAATTAGAAAAACTTAAACCTGTTGGTGAAAAGCTTGAAGATACATCAACATCTGAAGAAGAAACTTATTCAACAAGTAGACAAGATTTTGTTATAAAAGATAGTAAAGAAACAAATTTATCTGTTCCATCAAAAGAATCTGATGATGAAAAGAAACAAGATAATTTAAATCAAGAAACATCAAAATTACCTTTAGGTGAAACAGCTGAAGATAAATCTACATCTGATGAATCTACATATAGAGAAAATGTAAGAGACCAACAAGTAGATGATAGAGAAGAAGGAACTTTTTCACGAATAGATTTATCTAAAATACCTGGAAATAATGTAGATAGAAAACCCAAATTATTTAGAACTGCAGGTGGCCCTTCTGATTTAGGAATTGCAAACAATAATGCATATGATGATGAGGTTGGATATACATCTACTGTTGGTAAATCGACTCACGAACAAAAAGGTTTAAGTTCAAACAATGGAGATTTCATAAACTATGTTGGTGTTCCTACATCTGAAGGATATAAAGATGGTGATACTGTATATAGTAAAAAAGAAATGGAATCTTTAAATTTGATTCCACTATGGATTAGTGGGTTAGATTCATCATATCCAGTATTTTTTAGAACATTAATAACAGGACTTACAGAAACAGTTTCTCCAAGTTGGAATTCTGGTCAATTTGTTGGTAATCCATATAACTATTATACCTATACAGGAGTTGAAAGAAATGTTTCATTTAATTTAAACTTATATTGTATGAATCAATATGAGTTAATGAAAAATTGGGAAAGAGTTACATATCTTACATCAAAGGCATATCCAAGTATAAAAGATAATTTAGTAAATCCACCATTTATAAAATTTAGATTAGGTGATATATATAATAACAAAACAGGATTCATAGAATCATTATCATATACTATGCCTGATACTGGTAATTGGGAAACAGAAACAGATGGTTCTTTACTACCAAAGCTTATTGATGTTGCAATGACAATTAAATTTGTTGAAGTACCTGGTTCTGAACTTGCATTGTATTCATATGTTAAATCAGAAGAATCAAGACAAAAAATTAAAGAAGAACTTAACTCGGAATCTGAAGAATCAGTAAGTGGTGCACCTGTAACTAATAATAGTAATGGTGGTGAACAACCACCTGTTTCAATAGATAATACAGGACAGATAACTGAGGAAGAACCACAAGAATCTAATTCATCACAAGCAAATTCTAATGGTATAACAAATATAAATACTGGTAAGAAAGAACCTACTCCTAAAATCAGTAATGATACCAAAATGGATGGTACAACAATGGTTACTTTATCATCAGAAGCAGATACAACCTCTGATGAAAGATATAAAGAGATTAAAAAAGTAGTTACTGATATAAGAGCTGCACAAAAATTATCAAGAAGATATTCAAGTCCTAATCGTTATTTATTAGAATTAAAAAAAGAAAAAGAGGGAGTATATTATATAAAGGATGAATTGAAAGAAAATGGTAATAAGATAGAAGAATGGGCATATAAATTAACATATTCTTATGGTGCATATCCATCAGGTAGATTGGCAACATGGGGATTTCAGCCTTGGAAACAATATTTAAATGAACAAGGTAAAAGAGGTGAATCAACTGCAATAGAAAGTGTAGATATTGCAGGAGGAGAATATTAATTATGGCAAGTAGATATAGAAATAACGAAACACAAAAATTAAAAGATGGTAGAAATGTATATCGTTCAAAGATATATCCTAATATTCCACCATCTGATAAGGATATTTATGTTGTTACTCAAACAGGTGATAGATTAGATACACTTGCTAATCAATTTTATGGTGAATCTTCTCTTTGGTGGATTATTGCCTCGGCCAACAATATACATGATGCAACTTTTGCAGTTAATGACGGAACAACTTTACGAATTCCACAAAACTATACTAAAATTATAAACGATTTTGAAAAATAAAAATTATGGGTTTCTTTCCTCAATTATCAAACGTATATCCAGAATTACAAGAACTACTCGAATCAAGAGCTAATAATAGCAATGCTCCTTGGAACAATCAAGATGTTTATAAGGGTGGAGTTAGTGGATTATCAACATGGATTAGAATAGTATCAACTGTTGATGCAGGATTGGTAATGGAATCAGTTCATTCTCCTTCAACATTTGAAAAAAGATATGGAAATTCTGATAAACCAGGTATTCTTGGTTATGAATTGGATATGAAAACACCAGTTGAAATAGATGGAATTGGTAGAGGATTACGACCATCTCCTATTTTGACAAGTTTAAGTGTTGATGAAAAGGCAGAAGGAGGTTCTCGTTTATGTTCATTTGATATTCAATGTTATACTCAAGAACAAGTAGATAAACTAGCACAATATCTTTTAGAACCCTCATTTCATGTATTGGTTGAATTTGGTTGGAACGTATCTGATGCATGGAAGCAACGAATTGGTGGTGGTGATGCAATAGACCCGTGTGATGTTGTTAAATATGATAATTGGTCAACAATAAAAAAGAAAAGAGCAGAATCTAAATTTACATACGATGCAATGTTAGGTATCATAACAGGTGGTGGTATTACTTTTGGAGATGGAGAAACTTACAACTTATCTGTACAAGTAACAGGTATTGGTAACGTTGCTGAGTATATGCAAACACATAGAGGAGCTAATAGAACTGATACTGCAAAAAATAATAGTGGTGAATCATTTTCACCAAAAACAATTGCAGCTGATGCAGAAGATAAAGAAGTTGGAGTTGCTTTATTTAAACAAATGTTCAACGCATTACCTGCAGCAAAAAGAATACCAAAAGTATATAATTGGTTTCAAACAGGACATACAGAAATAAGAGATATAAATAATGCTGTATTTAATAAATGGGCATATGAGGGAAACTTTGTAAATTTTGATGAAGTTGTTAAGGATTATTTACAGAAATGGTTAACCAAAGGAAGAGCGATTAGAACAAAAAGTGGAGAATCATTAAAAATACCATCTGATGTTAATTTATTTGATGAAGAAAGGTTCATACGATTTGAAATGGCTGTTGCTATTTTAAATGCATATCCTATTGATTTGGCACCACACTCTGCTGGTGCTTGTACGAAACAATCAAGAAGTTTAAAGATTAATATAAGAGATACATTTATTGGAGGATTTCCTCATATGTTTAGTACTGATAAATCTAAATTATATATACCAAACACAACAGCACCAAATTTTAACTTAAATAATGTTTTAACTAAGTCAGATGAAATAGATGATATAGAATATATAAAGTTTAATGCATTAAATAAAACTGAAAATCAATCAAATTTACATCCTAAAGTAAACGAAGTTCCAAGTGATGACCGTTCTCAAAGAAATGGTAGTGCTCATGACCCAGCTACTGGTCAATCAAGACCTGTTCCATATGCTTTTCCATGTGAATATGATTTAAATTCAAGTGTTATTTCATATACTTGTGATAATAGTGTATTACCTGTTATAGAAAATAGAAAATTTTGGGGATGGTTGAAAGATTTATATATAAATTTTGATTTCTTTTGTGAATGTTTAAGTAAACCAAATTTAGTAGTTAGAGATGTTCTTTATGATATGTTAAATGGAATGAGTGGAGCATGTAATTCAATATGGAAATTTCAAATACAGGAAAAGGCTTTAACTAACGATGATGATGGGCCTATGGAATTAACAGTTTCGGATATGAATTTTTTAGGAAAAGTAAATCCATATCCTGATGGTATGGCCATTTTTCAAGCACGAGGTACTAAATCTCCATTTATAAAATCAGATTTTTCAGTAGATACACCAGGTGCAATGATGTCATCTGTTGTTCAGAAGAAAATGGCAGATGGAACTTTGGATGGTTCTAATGAAGGACCAAGACCTTTATTTGGAAACGTATTTTCAACAGATAAAATTGATAGAGCTGGAACAATTTTATTAGCAGTAAGAACTTCAAAAGAAGAAAAAAATAAAGAAAAGGATAAAGAACCTACTGGTAATACTCCAGGCTCTGATACTGACTCAAAAGAAGATGCAAAAGCAAAATCATATGAATTATTTGCAGAAAGAGCTGGTATATTTTCAAAAATACAAGATAGAGAAGGAAAAATTGATATAGCGGATACAACGATAGATTTAAAATCTAGTAATGATGGTGTGATAGAAGATTTGCTTACAGTAGGAACTTGGAATGACCCAGCTGCATTAAAACAAATAGAATTAATTGACAAGGGTTTAGTTAAAGGAGCACCTAAATCACAAACTAAAAAAGAAGCTCAAAAACAAAATCCACCTCTTGGTTTGGCAGAATTTAATTTTGATATACATGGTGCAAGTGGATTTAAAGTAGGAGACCAGTTTAGAGTAAAAGGGTTACCAAGTAAATTTGGAGCTCCTTCTCTTTATCAAGTAGTAAAAGTAGACCAAGCTTTATCTACTGAAGGTTGGACTACAAGTGTAAAAGGTAAATTACGAATAATAGGAGAAGAATCAGATGAATAATAATAAAAAATATGCTAGTTTAAATAGAAAGCCTCAAAAATTTACCAAAAAAATAAAAGCTTTTATTCCAACTCCTAATTTCGATAATTATAAAAAAGGATATATACAAAGATATTTTGTACAACAATCAAATGATAAAAATTCACCTATATATGAATTAAACTCAACTGATATATCTTCATATCGTAGAAATGCATATTATATAACAGCTACATTAAAATGGAGAATTTCTGGTCCACTTGAAACTCAATATAATGATATAGGAGAAATTAAAGATAAAGGGATAAAAGAATCTAATAGAATTTCAATATTATTATTAAAAGATTCAATTCCAAGTTTAAAATTTTATCTTAGAAATTTAACACAATTTTATAAAAGTTAATATATATAAATATACAAACTAAATTAGGTTATATGAGTTATCTTACACAAGAAGAAAAACAACAAATTTCTTTTGATTGGAGATTTAGAGGATTTTCTACAATACAATTACTTACCGAAGAAGAAGCAGATGAAATAAATGATGAGTTAGAAAAACTTCGTAAACAAAGACAAGAAACCACAAAAGAAGATGGTTCTGAATGGGGTGAGTGGGACCCATTTTCATACCCACATAAAATATCAGATAAAATTTCTAAACTATTTACACATCCTAAAATAATAGAAGCCGTAGAGTATGTATTAGGTGATAAAGTTAATGGAACCCAAACTTGGGCATACTTTAAACCACCAGGTCAATTGGGTAGAGATATGCATCAAAATTCATTTTATACTGGTTGTAAACATAATGAGTATGTAAATATTGCATTAGCATTGGATAACCATGATGAAGAAAATGGTGCGGTATGGAATTATGAGGGAACTCATAGATTGGGTATATTACCAATCGAGGTAGATGAAGAACGAGTAAAAACAAATCCTAAAAATTGGTCAAATGAACGAGGTAAGCCTTGTATAATGCCAGAAGGACATGATTTTAAAAAAATACAAGGAAATACTCGTAAAGGAGAAATGGTTTTACTTCATTCACATACAGTACATGGTTCAGAACCAAATCGTTCAAATAGATTTAGAAGAAACTTTTTAGCTGGATTCTCATTAAAGAAAAGTACTTTTACACAAGGTACACATATGAAAAGAGAACCAATAGATGTATATTCTATTCAAAAAAAATATTGGTAGTATATTCTAAAACTTCTTATTTAGAATTAATATAAATTAAAAAATAATTCACTTTTTATTAGGTTTTATCGTTTATTTTTCGTATATTTACTATGTAAATAATTAATAACATAAACGTTAAAACTATGAGTAAATTTGAAATGTGGTTAGATGAAGTTAACCAAAAAAGAAAAAAGTATTGGGATAGCAACTATTCCTACAAACCCTACACTCCTCTTACTATTAAAAAAGGACAAAAATACATGAAGATTATGGACGAAAGTACAGTATGGGCTTTTGTTTCTATGTGGGAAGGTGTTTTAAAAGGTTCATTTATATGTAAGGGTGATTTATTAAAACCAGCTTCATATAGTACTCCAGCTAGACACTCAAGAGGAAACATCTTTGATGGAACTGATAAGTGGGAATTCTTTGGACCAAAATATCTATAATATGAAAATACCTAAAATAACAAAACCTTGGAGTAAAGAAATGTATGATTACAATGATTATGTTGCTGAATTCATGAAGATGGAAATTGAAACACAAATCAATGATAACAAAGATAATTGGGATACACTCAATGAACTTATAGATTTGTGTGGTGAAGTTAAATACGGCGATGGATA
>Ga0209425_10006583_pt1 | contig 11109 bp, 11 predicted proteins | sample COG_05_FD_184749 | JGI IMG/M metagenome (GOLD analysis project Ga0209425, IMG submission 184749) | Pelagic Microbial community sample from North Sea - COGITO 998_met_05 (SPAdes) (version 2) | ecosystem: Environmental > Aquatic > Marine > Neritic zone/Coastal water | place: Helgoland, sampling... | reverse complement strand
AAAATTAAGTGACATTGTTGAAGTATGGTTTGATAGTGGATCTACTCACTCATTTGTTTTAGAAAAAAGAGAAGATTTAAAATGGCCAGCATCGATGTATCTTGAAGGTTCAGATCAACATAGAGGTTGGTTTCATTCATCCTTGCTTGAGTCATGTGGAACAAGAGGAAAAGCTCCATTTGAATCTATTTTATCACACGGTTTTGTTGTTGATGGAAAAGGATTAAAAATGTCTAAATCTCTTGGAAATGTAATTGCTCCTGAGGATATTTTAAAAAAATATGGTGCTGATATTTTAAGAATTTGGGTAGCATCATCAAACTATGCAGAAGATTTAAGAATTGATCACTCAATTTTAGATCAGCATGCTGAGTCTTATAGAAAAATTAGAAATACATTTAGATATTTGCTTGGTAATTTAAATGATAATTCAGAAATGATTGATTTAAAAAAAATTAATCTTGATGAATTGCCTGAATTAGAAAAGTTTATGTTACATAAAATATATACTCTCAACTTAAATTTTAAGAATTATTTTAAGAACTATGATTTTCACAATCTATATAAAGAATTATTAAATTTTTGTACTGTAGATTTGTCTGCTTTTTATTTTGATATAAGAAAAGACACTTTATATTGTGATCCCAAAGAATCAAAAAAAAGACAGTCAACAACAGTATTATTAAATATTATTTTAAATTCTTTATTAAAATGGTTTGCGCCAATTCTTTCGTTTACAACTGAAGAAATATTTAAACTCTTATCAGATAGCAATAAAAGTATTCATTTAGAAAAATTTTTAGTTATTCCTGAAAGCTTTAAAAATGAAAAAATAAACAAAAAATGGCTAGAGCTAATTAAAGTTAGAGATATTTGTAATGTCAGTATTGAAGAAAAACGTGCAAGTAAAGAAATTGGCTCAAGTTTAGAGGCTGCACTAAATTTAAAGTTAAACAAATATTTCTTTGAATTAGTAAGTAATGTTGATCTTGCTGAAATTTGCATTACTTCTTTAGTTACAATAGAGGAGAACAATGTAGAAGATATTATTGTTGAAACAAGAAAAGCTGAAGGGGAAAAGTGCAAAGTATGTTGGAAAATAAGTAAAGATCCTTGTCAAAGACATGGTAAATAAATTTTTTAATAAAAATTTTTTTGATATTTTTTTAATAATAATAATTTTTCTTACTGATAGATTGAGCAAACTGTGGGTTATCAAAAATTTAAACATTAATAAAGAATTAGAAATAATTTTTTCTCCTTATTTAAGTTTTAACTTGATATGGAACAAGGGAATAGCTTTTGGATTATTTTCCTTCGAAAAAATAAGTAGTTATAATTTTTTAACAATCATAATTGTGATTGTTACGATCATAATTTTGTATATGTTGTTTAAAAGTAAAGGGATTGAAAAATATGCCTTTATAATGATATTTAGTGGATCATTAGGTAATATTTTTGACAGATTGTATTATTCAGCAGTTCCTGATTTTATAGATATTCATTATCAAAATTTTCATTGGTTTATATTCAATGTTGCTGATATATTTATTACCCTAGGTGTTTTAATATTAATTTTAAGAGAATTTATCCTTAAGAATAAAGATCAATAATGAAGAAAATTTTATTAATTATTTCAATAGTTGTTTTTTTACATGGGTGCAAGTCAGTAACAGAGGGATTTTCTCTAAAAAAAGGCAATAATGCAGACGAGTTTTTAGTTGAAAAAAAAAACCCTTTAGTTTTGCCACCAGAATTTGACGAACTTCCAGTTCCAGATAGTAACAAAATATCAAATGATAAAACTGAAAATGAAAACTTTAAAGTTACTTTAGACATCAAAAATAAGGACGAAAGTCAAAATAACAATGATATCAAAGCAAAGTCTACTGAAGAGTCTATCTTAAAGAGAATAAAGAAAAATGATTCTAACTAAGAATATTGTTTTTAAAAAATATAAGATAGGAAAATCAAAAAAAAAAATAAAAATTTTATTATTAAATTTACTGAAAGAAAATAATCAAATATTATTTTCATTAAGCAAATATTATAAAAACTCCTACAATAAAAAAAAAATTAATAAATTAAGAAAATACTCCACAATTGTTTTAATAGGAATGGGTGGCTCTATATTGGGCGCTAAAGCAATTTATAATTTTTTAAAAAACAAAATTAAAAAAAACTTTTTTTTTATTGATGGGTTTGATTATTACAAAATAAAAGATATTTTTAAAAAAAAAAAGCTTAATTTGATTATTTCTAAATCTGGTAATACTTTAGAAACAATAGTCAATTCAAATATTTTAATAAATAATAAAAATAAAAATATTTTTATTACAGAAAAAAAAGAAAGTTACATTAGATTGCTAGCAAAAGAATTAAAATCTGAGATTATAGATCATAATAATTATATCGGGGGCAGATATTCTGTATTATCAGAGGTAGGGATGTTGCCAGCAGAGTTAATGGGGCTTCATGTAAATAAATTTAGAAAACTTAATCATCTAATCAAAAGCAAAACTTTTACGAATTCATTGATAGAAAATGTTTCTAGTATTTTAAATTTTACTAGAAATAAAAAATCAAATTCAATAATTTTAAATTATGATGAAAAATCATCTGATTTGTTTTATTGGTATCAGCAATTGGTTGCAGAAAGTTTAGGAAAAAAAAGTAAAGGGATTCTTCCAATAATTTCAACTATGCCTAAAGATAATCATAGTTTGATGCAATTTTATTTAGATGGAATAAAAACTAATTTTTTTACTTTCTTTTTTGTAAATGAAAATTCATCAATAAAAATTAATAACAACAAATTATTAAAATCTCATTTATACTTAAAAGATAAAAATCTTACAGGCATATTGAAAGCACAATTTATTGCTACACAAGATGTTTTTAAAAGAAAAAAAATCCCCTTTAGAAGTTTTGTTGTTCAAAAAAGAAACGAGGAGTCTTTAGGAGAATTATTTACTTTCTTTATTCTAGAAACTATTTTGTTAGGAAAAGCTTTAAAGATAGACCCTTATGATCAACCATCTGTTGAACTAATTAAGATGGATACAAAAAAAAAACTAATCAATTAATAATTGCCTATTATAATTTTAGAGATACCATAATTTCTAGTATCAAGAATGTTAAGTTTTTTAGTAATATTAACATTATCCTTTTTGTGTCTGTGAATTATTAATATTCCATTATTATTTAAAAGTTTTTTTTCAATAATCTTATCAATTAATAAATTAATTTTATTTTCTCTGTAAGGAGCGTCTATAAAAATAATCTCAAATTTATCATAAATTTGTGTTGATAACTTAAAGTAGTCAAAACAATCTCTTTCAATTATTTTACAGCTATTGTTGGAGTCTAAATTAGCAATGTTTTCTTTTAATACTTTTAGGACTTTCTCATAAGTCTCAATAAAAGTAACATTTTTTGCTCCTCTAGAATGACATTCTAGTCCAAAAGAACCTGAGCCAGCAAATAAATCTAAAATATTTTCATTTGATATAGAAACATTAAATTTACTAGAGTGTTCGATAAGATTAAATATTGACTCTTTAACCATATCTCTTAATGGTCTAGTATTTTTATCAGTGGGAGGAATTATTTTTCTTCCTTTATTTTTTCCACTAATAACTCTCATTGGTCTATAACTTTAAAGCCAATATCTTTTCTATAAAATCCATTCTTCCAGTTAATTTTATTAATTAAATCTATTGCTTTAATTCTACAATCTTCAAATTTTTTAGCTCTAATTACAAAATTTAATACTCTTCCTCCGTTTGAAAAAATTTTATTATTTTCATTTTTAGTACCAGCATGAAAAATAAACTCATTATCTTTAAGATGAATCTGATCTAAATTTTTAATTTCAATTTTATTTTGATATGTATCAGGATATCCTTTTGAACATAATACTATACAAAGACTTTTGTAATCATGCCATTCTATTGAAATTGACTTTAAACTTTTATTTATACATGCACTAATTATATCTGCAAAATCAGTTTTAAGTTTTGGTAAAATAGTTTGACATTCTGGATCACCCATTCTTACATTGTATTCAATTAAAAATGGTTCATTTTCAACAATCATAAGTCCTGCATAAAGAAATCCTTTGAATGTAGTGCCTAATTCCTTCAAAGCTTTTAAAGTTGGATTAATAATCTTATTCAAAATTTTTTCATTTAATATTTTATTTTCTAATCTTGAAGGAGAGTATGCTCCCATGCCACCAGTATTTTTACCTCTATCTCCTTCATGTACTCTTTTATGATCTTGTGCCGTTCCAAACTGAGCATAAGTTTCTCCATCTGAAATTACAAAAAAACTCATTTCTTCTCCATTTAAAAATTCTTCGATTAATATTTTATTTGCTACCCCAAATTTACCATCAAAAATTTCTTGAACAGCATTAAAGGCTTCGTAAATATTTTTGCAAATATAAACTCCTTTACCTGCGGCTAATCCATCAGCCTTGATTACTATAGGAAGATTGCATTTTTTTAAAAATTTTTCAGCATCATCTTTATTTTCAAAAATTCCAAAATTTGCAGTTGGAATATTAAATTTTTTGCACAAATTTTTTGTAAAAGTTTTTGACCCCTCTAATTGTGATGCTATTTTGTTTGGTCCAAATACTTTAATATTATGTTGTTCTAGGTAATCAACAACACCATCTACCAATGGTTGTTCAGGACCAACAATAACAAAATCAATTTGATTTTTCTCAACAATTTTTTTAATTTGATAAAAGTCATCAATTCCAATATCAATATTTTTAGCTATTAATTTTGTGCCAGCATTACCTGGAATGCAGTAAATCTCTTCTATTTTGCTTGAATTTTTTAGAGACATGCAGATTGAATGTTCTCTTCCACCGCTTCCTATTATGGCAACTTTCATATATTAATATATAAACTAAAAATGTTGAAAAAATTAGCTAAAATAAAATATTTGCCAAATAATTTTGAGATTATTAAGAATGGTGATCATGTAGTATGTTCAATTAGTGGAAAACAAATTTCTTTAGATAATCTTACTTATTGGAATGTTAAGTTGCAAGAAGCTTACTATTCTTATGTTGAGGCATCTCAAAAAAGAGAAAAAGATTAATAAATTATTTCCATCTATTATGAGTCCAAATCCATTGGTCTGGATTTATTAAAATCATTTTTTCTAAAATTTTGTTTAATTTTATAGTAATTTTTTTTACACTGTCGTTCATTTCAAATGTTAAAGGTTCATGAATTTTTATTTTAAAATTATTATCTTTTAATCTTTGAATATACAATGGAACAATCTTAGCATTAAACTTTTTAACAAACTGAGCAGGTATAGTTGTAGTTAGAGCTTTCTCATTAAAAAAATCACATTTGATTCCTTGAGAAACTCTTTGATCTATCATCAGTGCAATAGATGTTCCATTTTTAAAATATTTTAATAATTTTTTAGTACCTGAAATACTTTTTTCGACTTGTTTTTCGCATATATAATTTTTTCTTATATTTTCCATAATTGGATTAAGATATTTATTGTTTAATGGCCTATATAATGCTGCTAAATCAATACCTGATTTTTCAATATGCATTGCCATCAATTCAAAATTATTAAAATGTCCAGAAATGAAAATTACAGGTTCTGAATTTTTTTTGATTTTTTCTAATACTTCTTGATTTTCAATAATGATTTTTTTTGATATTTGTGAATGGTTTTTAAAATCTTTTAAAAACATGTACTCTGCAAAAATTTGCCCATAATTGTACCACATTTTGTTTATAATTTCTTTTTTACTAGTAATATTTGAATTACTTAAGGCTTTTGACAAATTTTGTAAGCTAATTGAATTTGATCTGAAAAAGCGACCAAATATTAAAAAAATTTTTCCAGATAAGATTGATGAATATTTTAAGCCTAAAACTTTATAAATAAAAAATAATGAAATAATAATTAGGTATTGTAAAAAATATTTTATATTATTCATATATTTTAGATTTCAAAAAACTAACAAATTGTTTTTCATTTTCAATTTTTAATTCAACTTTTAAAAAGTTTATATTATTTTTTTCTATTTGGGGTATTTTTACATAGTCTTTTTCAGTAGTAATTATCTTTGCACCAATTTGTTTTGCTTCTTGTTTGATTTCTTTAATATTTTCTATGTTATATTTATGGTGATCAGGAAATATAATTTCTTTTATTATATTTAATTTATTTTTAAGTAGAATTTTTTTAAAACTTTTGGGATTTCCTATTCCAGAAAATATAATATATCTGTTATTTTTTTTAAAATGTGTTAAGTTTACAACATTAAAATTAGTATTAAAAATTTTAATACCTTTATTGAGCTTCTTTATATATTTTGTAATCTTATTTGCTTTTGTTTTATCTCCTTTTAAAAAAACACAATCATATTTTTTTAAGCTATCAACTTTTTCTCTTAATGGTCCTGATGGAATTAAAAAGTTGTTACCAACCCAATTTTGAGCATCAAAACAAACTATTTTTATGTCATAATCAAGAGTTTTATCTTGAAGGCCATCATCATAAATAATTGCATCATATTTTTTTTTTATTGCCAGAAGATTAATTCTTTTTCTATTTTTACCTGTAATTAGTTTTGTTTGTTTCTTCAGAATTATTGTTTCATCAATTTGAGATTTATAGAATTTTTTACCAACAACTGCTCTAATTTTTAAATTTTTTAAAATTTTATATAATTTAATCGTGGTTGGTGTTTTTCCTGTACCACCAACGTATATGTTGCCTACACAAATAGATTTAATATCTTTATTTATCTCTCTCTTTTTTAGATCAAATACTAAATTACTTATCCTAATAAATATAGTTAATGGATATAATAAATAAGCAATTAAACTTGTTTTTTCTAAATCCCAAAATTTTGGCTTTATAAATTTCATTATTTTAAAAAAATATTAATCTCTTTATAAGTTTTATTTAAAATTTCTTTTCCAATTAAATTTAATTTAAGTAGCATTTCTTTGGAATTATCTTTTTTGTAAAAGAGTTTATTTAATCTGTTAGTTGCCTGTGAGATGCTGTTAATTTTTGATGATATTTTAATTTTATTTAGATATTCATATATCTCTTTAAAATTTTCAATGTTTGGTCCGTGTAGAATATTGCATCCATACCTTGTTGCTTCTAAAGGGTTTTGTCCACCATGTTTAATTATTGAACCACCTAGAAAAATATTCTTACAAATACAGTATATAGATTTAGTTTTTCCATAAGAATTAACAATATATATGTCTGTATCTGAACTTATTTGTTTTTTTGGTTCATGAATATGAGTATTTAAGTTTAGTTTCTTCATTTCTTTTATAATTGATTTTGTTCTGTCAACATGCCGTGGAATAATTATAGTTAATAAATTTTTATGTTTTTTTTTCAATTGTTTGTGAATTTTTCCACAAAAAATTTCTTCACCATTATGAGTGCTAGATGCACACCAAGTTTTTTTTGAAGAAATAAATCTATTAATATCATTATATTTTATAATTTTTTCACTTTCAGATTGTGAAAATTTTAAATTTCCAATTGATTTTATATTTTTAACTCCTAATTTTTTTAGGTAGTTTTGAGAATTGTTGCTTGATGGTAAACAAAGATTAATTTTACCAAATATATATTCAGAAAAATTATATAAATTTTTCCATCTCTTGAATGTTTTTTTTGTTATTCTTCCATTTAAAAGCACAATAGGTATTTTTTGTTTATCTAAATTTATAATTGTATTTGGCCATATTTCCGAATCTATAAAAAATGCTACAGCGGGTTTCCAGTAACACAAAAATTTTTTTGATAGAAAATTAGTATCTACATGAAAAAATTGATGTACAGTTTTCTTAAACTTATATTTTTCAATTATTTTTGCGGAACTTAAAGTATTTGTTGTTATTAAAATTTTCTTTACTCTATTATTTTTCTCAATTTTTTCAATTAAGGGTATTATGCTTTGTATTTCCCCAACACTTGCACCGTGAAACCATACTAACTTTCCAGAACCTCTTTTTTGTGAAAAAAAACAAAATTTTTCTTGAAATCTTTTGTAGCTTTCCTTTTTTTTTATTAATCGAAAAATTAATATTATGGGTGAAATCGCAAAGACTATATTTATTAAAAATCTATAAATAATTAACATTAAGATTTTTTGATTTGTTTTTCATAAAAGCTTTTATAAATATCAGAAGAATTCAAAAGAGTTTGATGATTTCCTTCTCCACAAATTTTTCCCTTATTAATTACATAAATTTTATCTGAGTTTAGTATTGTTGATAATCTATGCGCTATAACAATTGTTGTCCTTCCTTTGGTCAGAAAGTTAATAGCTTTTTGTATTTTATCCTCTGTTTCTGCATCCAACGATGAAGTAGCTTCATCTAATAAAATTATTGAGCTTTTTTTTAACATAGCTCTTGCTATTGAAAGCCTTTGTTTTTCACCACCAGATAATCTAACTCCATTTTCTCCAATTAAAGTGTCATATTTTTTTGGAAGTTTTTCTATAAACTCACTTGCAAAAGAATGATTGCATGCCTCTTCAATTTCAACTTGTGATGCTTTTGAATTCGCATAAGCAATATTATTTTTAATAGTGTCATCAAATAATGTTGTGTCCTGACTAACTAAGGATATATTTTTTCTTAATGAATATGTGCTGGTATCATAAATTGATTGATCATCAATTTTGATATCACCTTTGCTAGCATCGTAAAATCTGGGTATTAAATTTAATATTGTTGATTTCCCCGCACCACTGTGACCAACTAAAGCTGTCATTTTACCACCTAAAAAACTTAAATTTACAGATGATAAGATTTGTTTATCTGAATTTGGATAAAAAAAATTAACATCTTTAAAATCAATATTTCCAATTTTAAAATTTAAATCTTTAGCGTTATCTTTATCTTTAATTTTTACATCATCATCAATTATTGGTAGAACTCTTGATGCACCTGCTACACCTTGTTGTACAGCGATGTTTAATGTTGCTAGAGATCTTACTGGTTGATACGCTAACATCATTGCAGCAAGAAATGAAAAAAAATTACTTACTTCAAGTTCTTTTGATGAAACTAATTTTGCAGCAACAAAAATTAGAAAAGCTATCATTATACCTGTTAAAATCTCCATTATTGGGGAAGCTCTATTAAAAACTATGGCAATTTTTCTCGTTGATTCTTTTAAGTTTTCAATAAAATTTTTAGCTCTTTCTTTTTCAAAATTTTCTTTTTGAAATATTTTGATTAGTTTATGATTTTTAAAAATTTCTATTAAATAAGTTGTTAAAATTCCAGCTCTATTCATTTGCTGAGTGGATACTTTACTTATTCTTTTTCCAAGTGTTTTGGCAGCGACACTTGCTAGTGGAATCATGATTATAGCTATTAATGATAATTTCCAATTTTGATAAAACATTACTGATAATAGACCAATTAATGTAAGGGAATCTTTAAACAAGTTTAATATAGCTGTGCTAACCAAGTTAGTAATTAGATTAACATCATTAGTTAAATTGGAAATAAATTGACCTGAGTGTTTTTCATCAATTAACTGAGTATCTGCTTTTATTAGTGAAGCAAATATATCAGTTTGCATGTCCTTTTTTACCTCTTCAGACACACCTATCATAATAACTTTTGCTATATATAAAGAGGTCCCTTTAACAATAAATGCCAAAACTATCAGGCCTGGTATAATAATCATAAGCGAGTGATTTTGATCTATGAAAAGATTTTTAATTGCAGGATCAAGCAAGTAAGCAACTGCAGATGTACTTCCAGCTAGTAAGATTGAAAAAAAAACAGATAATAAGATATTCTTTAAATATTTTTTTGTATAGCTTTTATAGAGACGTTTTAAAATTTCTATTTTATTCATATCAAATTTTACCCATGATTAACCCTAAAAATACCATTAATCCTAATAGATTATTTGACTTAAAAATTTTTAAACAATTAAATGGAATTTCTATATTAAGTTTTCTTAGTTGAAAATAAAACATTTGCAAAACAATCAATAAAAATATCGCTAGACTAATTTTATTTAGACTCATTGAATAACCAACTATTAATAAACTTATTATAAAAATTGAATAGCATGAGAATAGAAAAATATTTGGTTTGTTTTTAAATTTTATTGATGTAGATTTTAGTCCTATTATTTCATCATCTATAATATCTTGATATCCATAAATTGTATCATATCCTAGTGTCCAAAATATGGCTCCAATATAAAAAATTATTGCAACGAAGTCTATTTGACCTTTTGCTGCTGTCCAACCAAGTATTAGTCCATAATTGAATGTAATACCTAAAAATAGTTGAGGCCAATAAGTATATCTTTTCATAAGAGGGTAGGTAAAAGCAAGTGGCATAGATCCTAAAGCTAAAATGATAGTGTATTGATTAAAATTTAATAAAATTAAAAGTGACAAAAAGCATAGAGTTGCAGCATAAAAAGAAGCTAATGTGACAGAAATTTTTTTAGATGCAATTGGACGATTTTTTGTACGAAATACTTTTTTATCAAATTCTTTGTCCCAGATATCATTTACTATACAACCTGCTGATCTCATTAATACAGAGCCCAAAAAAAATAAAGTTAGGAAAAAAAAATAATTTTCTAAATTTGTAGAAAAATCATATGCTATAGTTAATCCCCAGGCGCATGGCCAAAACAACAGCATAAAGCCAATTGGTCTCTTTAACCTTGTTAGTTCAATAAATAATTTTATTTGGTTCATAATTTACTTGTAAATAACAAAGGCTAGATTCATAATCAAATTGATTCGCATGAATATAGATTACACAGTTACAGCCCTAATGTTTCCAGCTATTCCTCTATTAATGAGTGTCTATAGTAATAGATTTCACTCTTTAAGTATGTTGATTAGAGAACTCCATGATGAGCATGTTTATGAAAATCACATTCCCCATGAATGGAAAAAACAATTCATCAATTTAAGTGGACGGATCACTCTATTACGTTGGACAATCATGTTTGCTGCTTTTGGATTTTTGTTCAATATGTTAACTGTGTTAGGCCTATATTTAAATGAAGTTTTTATTGCCAGATTAATTT
>Ga0209425_10006580_pt1 | contig 11112 bp, 7 predicted proteins | sample COG_05_FD_184749 | JGI IMG/M metagenome (GOLD analysis project Ga0209425, IMG submission 184749) | Pelagic Microbial community sample from North Sea - COGITO 998_met_05 (SPAdes) (version 2) | ecosystem: Environmental > Aquatic > Marine > Neritic zone/Coastal water | place: Helgoland, sampling... | reverse complement strand
AGGCCCGCCGCGTTGGCCGCACGCGTGCGCGCAACCATCCAATTGACCGCGAGGTTCGGCGCGATATCAGGATAGGACGAACTCACCGAGATCCCAATTCTCATTATTTTTTTACCCCTTTTACGACCCTTATTTCTGCCTTGCCCTACCCCGGACCACAACGGCTTACAATTAAATAGCGTCAGAACGGCAACGGCTTGTCAGATGCCTCTGTGCTTTTACACTTTCACACTTTCACACTTATGGTCGCAAAACCATCGGCGAGGCTCAGCTTTTTCATCATCACCACCCATAAAAAAACCAGCTGCAAAATGTTGGCAGCTGGTTTTTAATTCACCATGGAATTGTATACCGCTTATTCTACTCGGCTAATGATTGCGCTGCCGCCTTCTGTCGCGCCTTGATTCATTATAATCGAGTCAACAACCACGGAACCCTGGCTCACCTCAGCCAAATTGTAGGTCATGGCTGCAACAAAACTATGGTGCGCGGCGTGGTAGCCTGAATCTGCGATCAGCTGTAATGCAACCTGATCATCCGATGCTGATGCAACTCGAAACTCAGGTTCAGTACCAAGAGAACAATAGTGTTTCACCACCAACTCTCCTTCATGTTCGGTATAGGTCGTTAGCATCTCGACACCATCCTCGACCAATTTTTCCGTCATCGTATTGCCGCCTGAAATCAATCGGAACTCCGAACGCGTATCAACCACCTCGCCTGTAACCCGAGTTAATTTACCTTCCCACGTACCGACCATCTGTTTCATTTTATCAAAGGCAGAATGGTGTTCAGCCGCCGCCGGCACAGTGGCTATAAAGCCGATTATCACAATGAGTATCAACATTTTTTTAATCATTTTAATTTCCTATAAGCTTTTTAAGCCCCTCACCCTTGCCCCAGAAATAAGACTAACCTTCCATCGGTCAAGGCTCAATATCAATTTTGATCTGCTCTACAGATAAGCCTTCACCACCCGTGCCGAGTTAGTACACGCATCATCGGGATGTCGAAAAGCCGCTCCCTAAAATCATTAGCGATGCATTATTACCGACTGCCCGGTTGGTCTTCTCGGATCTCAACGAATTTCATGACGGACGCCCAAGCTCAACCTGTCATAGAGCCTTAGGACCTTTGAACACTTACCAAAGGTGGCGCTAAACCCAGAAGTTCTCAACAAAAGATCAGCCTAAAGAGCCGATAAAGCGATCGGCGACACGCATCTTTAGCCGCTTTAATTCCAGTGGCCTTAAATCAAGACAATACAATCTTGGGTAGCTCAATGAAGGTTAAAATCTTAATCCGCGATAGAGCCAAGGGCTCGCCCTCCAACCCAGCACTCGAACACGCGTTAGCTAAAGAGCCTAGATTGAGGCGTGGAGGGCGCATCTGGCGCTACGGCAGATTGCGTCATCCGCGCACATTCAACTCAACCACAAGCTCAATATTGATGGGCTGCAAACCTGCCTATGAACCTTCCGAGTTCTACAACGCCTTAGATTTTTATCAGGCCTTGCGCACCTTGGATCGTAGCAGACAAGCCTGATGCGCCTTGACTGACCTTAACGGGCAAATCCAGCATCGTCATCAAACATTGAAAATCGGCTAGATTGCCCGGCAACCGCACATTGATCTGCGCTAAGCGCCCTGCTGGCACGAGATCATGACTGGGATGCGGGCTCTGTCCCCACTCGATAAAAAAAGGCATTGTCGCACCATAAGCATGCCCTTCAAGGAACAATAAACGCCAAGACAAATGCGCGCCGTCTGGGGTTTCGCGAAACATGTCGAGCACGCTGTATTGATACCCTAAGCCATTTAATCGAGGCACAAGGTCATCAAAACTATCGCAGCCTACCGCAAAGGCTCGTAACCTAGGCGCCTTGTACCCCAAAAGTTTTTCACCAAAGGTGCCTTTGAGTTCCTGAGCGGGATCCGGCGCGATCACTTCAAGGTAACACTGGTGGGCCAACCCCGCTATCGCGTTACGGGTGCCCTGCCCTGCATGGCACCCCCCATCTATTGCCGTTGCATCAAGCTTGCTTGTCACCCAGGCTTTACCTAATTCGAGATCACATGCCCCCACCATAAGGTGGTCAATTGTGTAGATAGAATTTGTTACCTCTGACCGCATTCGCTTGTTCCTTTACACTTGTCCAACTGAGTGAGCAGGCTCTACTGGCACTCATCGCCGTTTGATTTGAACGGACTTCTTTGCTCTCTTACACGCGCAAGGGATGAGTGGATTCCGCTAGTTGTCATCGAGTTAATGATTCAAATGCCCTCGACACCCTTAAAAGATTTACACGGGAGATGTGCATTTTCAATTAAACTTACAGATCCTCCTGCATTGATACTGCTTTACCGATGAAAAACATTTTGCTGCTGATTAGCTTCCTTTTTGCCATCTCGCCACCGCTTTCGGCGAGTTTAGACTATCAAGTACCCGTCGCAGAAATTGCGGCGCTGGCTAAGGCGCAGTTAGCGCCAAGCGTGCGCGTCAACAGCCAAGGCAGCACACTGCTGCTGCTGTCGCGATCGCTGTACCCCCCCATTTCAACATTGTCTGAGCCTGAATTACGACTCGGCGGACTCCGGGTGAACCCCCAGAAGAATATTGGGAGTCGATTGCGCTACTATACCGATATCCAAGTTCAGTCTCTCGACCCTGATCGATCGCACCAGACCGAACAGCTAAGTGCAGCCCCACAATCGGCGGCGAAGCCAGTAAAGGGCCTACCAGAGCGGCCGAAGCTTGCCTATTTTTCCTGGTCGCCCGATGAAAATGCAGTTGCTTTTACCCACACTGGCGACGACGGCGTCGAACTTTGGGTTCTCGACCTAAAAGCGGCCCTAGCCCGGAGGCTCTCTAAAGTGCGCTTGAATGCGAACTTAGGCATACCCTATACCTGGACTGCCGACAGCCAAGCCATTTTGGCCAAAGTTGTTCCTAAGACGCGCGCCGCCTTAATTGAAGCCGAAAATTCAGTGCCAACTGGACCGACCGTATCGGACAGTCAAGGCGAAAAAGCTCAGAACCGCACCTACCAAGATTTACTCAAAAGTCCGGCGGATGAATTTAATTTTGAGCAACTCGCTCGATCAGAGATCCACCGGATTACGCTGAGGGGGCGAGCAAAACCTTGGCAAGGGGCAGGCCTTTTTGCCGAGATGAGCGTCTCGCCCGATGGTGAATACGTCATGGTCACCCAGATCAAGCGGCCATTTTCGTACTTAGTCCCTTATTACCGGTTTGCTGCAGAAACCAATCTCCTCACGCTGGCCGGGAAATCGGTGGCCCAATTAATTGATCGTCCAGTTGAGGAGGCGCGTCCAAAAGGTTTTATGGCAACCACCAAGGAAAAACGCGCCTTCGAATGGCGAGCAGACCAAGCCGCCACCATTACCTGGGTGCAAGCCCTGGATGGCGGCGATCCTAAACAGGACGTTCCCTTTCACGACGCGCTACTGGCGCTCGCGGCCCCGTTTACTGGCAAGGCCACAACCCTTATCAAGACTCAGAATCGAATCCGGCAGATCCATTGGGGCAATGCCACAACGGCGATCGTAGATGACATTTGGTACGACAACCGAAACACCAAAAGCTACGTTTTCAACCCCGGTAACGCTGAGGCGGAGGTCGTCACGCTGTTTGATCGGAATTTCCAAGACGAGTACAGCAACCCTGGCCGCTATGCGAAAACGCGCAACGGTTTCAACCAGTCGGTGCTGGCCCTGGACGAGAGCCAAGCTTTTTTGTTGGGTGATGGCTATTCTGATGCGGGGCAATTCCCGTTCGTTGACCGCATAGATCTCCAGCTTGGGACCACCAAGCGCGTGTATCAGTCAGATTTTACCGATCGAGTTGAAAAACTGGTAAGCGCCATTAACCTTCAAACCGGGACTATCCTGGTCAGTATTGAGTCACCTAACACCTACCCCAACTACTTTCTGAGAAATATTAAAAAACCCGCGCTCCAACAAGTCACACAGTTTGAAAATCCCTATGCAGCCCTGGCAGCAACGCAAAAAACGCTCGTTAGCTATTCCCGCTCGGATGGTCTCGATTTGTCTGGCACTCTGTATCTGCCGGCGGACTTTGATCCAAATTCAGGCGAACGCCTGCCTTTGCTGTTATGGGCTTACCCTGTTGAATATAAAGATGCCCAAAGCGCTGGGCAAAAAACCAACAACCCCAATGCGTTTACCTACCCCTATTACGGCAGTCCTATTTTCTGGGTGACCCGCGGTTTTGCCGTGCTGGATGATGCCGCCTTTCCCATTGTCGGCGTGGCCGATGCCGAGCCCAATGACAGTTTTCGCGAACAATTGGTCGGCAATGCCGCGGCAGCCATCGCGGCCCTTGACCAGCGCGGGATTATTGATCCTGAACGGGTGGCTGTCGGTGGTCACTCCTACGGCGCCTTTATGGTTGCCAATCTGCTGAGCCACTCCGATTTATTCGCAGCTGGCATTGCCCGATCTGGCGCCTACAACCGAACATTAACGCCCTTCGGCTTTCAGCGTGAAGCCCGCAGCTATTGGGAGGCCCCTGAGGTTTACTATGGTATGTCTCCTTTTATGCATGCCGATAAAATGAAAACGCCACTGCTGCTCATTCATGGCGAGGCGGATAACAACTCGGGCACCTACCCCATGCAGAGCGAACGATACTTCAACGCGTTGAAGGGTTTAGGCGCCCCCGCACGGTTGGTCCTTCTGCCGAAGGAGAGTCATGGTTACCGAGCGCAAGAAAGTATTCTCCACCTGCTGTGGGAACAAGATCGGTGGTTACAACAGCATGTGCTAGCACCCAAGGATCGTCTTAACGATCTATAATCGACCGCAGGACGGTCAAGACGTTGTTTCCTGCCTTGACGCGTTTTAAGGAAGCAACCTAGAAGGCGGCTTTTATCAGGCACCTTGCGGATATTGCGAGCGCCCTGCGAGGCCACAGAGCGGCTTTCGTACTCACCCGCGGGATTAAGCGCGCGGTCACGACTTCCCAAACAGGGTCCCACGACTGATCCGCGTTATGGGTGCACCGCTGAAGGACTTTGGCGCCTCGCCAACCCAGACTCGCGCCGTTCATACTGAAGGACTAGGCCCTGTACAGCCTTTGCAGCCCTAAATGGTTCAAGTCCAATGATTCCGGCGCTCGCAGGAAAAAACATTCGATCGCCGTTTTACGCGCCGTCAAATACTGCCGGCTGCTTCAGCGCCCGTGCAATTAAGCCCAGTAATTAAAGCGCTCGAATTAGCGCGCGGCCTTTACTTCAGCCGAACGCGCCCCGTAACCAATCCAGGCGCTCACTCAAGCACCTTGGGCATGACCGAGCTTTAATTACCGATCATTCTCTGATTAACTATCTGAAAGCGCATAAAGGCCCTTTTTGATGACAACGTCTCACCCCATGGAAAACCTCACCGTTCGGCAACTGCGGTTTGACTTCGAAACGGCGGCAAAATCGAGCTGCGTCTGGAGTCAAAGTAATCCTGAATTTTCGCTATTTATCAATGCTCTAGGACTACATGTTCCTTATTTTGAACGGTTTTTGATTCAAGTGATGCGGCAGTATCGCACTGATATCACCGACCCAGAATTACTTAAGGATGTACAAGGCCTTATTGGCCAAGAGGCACATCATGCCTTCAACTTCCTGCAGTGGAATCAGGTTTTGTGCACACGGTATCCCGCTTTGATGCGGCTCGAGCGGTCGGCAGAGCAGTATTTTCAATCCGCATTCGAATCCCGCAGCAAACGGTTCAAGATTGGCTTTACCGCCGGTTATGAGACCTTCACTTTTTTAGGCGGCATGATCATCCTAGATCGTTATGAAGCCTTAATGGGCGAGGCGGATCCAGACATCCGTGCGCTTTGGGTCTGGCATCAAGTTGAAGAAGTTGAGCACGGCGCAGTTGCCTTTGACTTTTACCAAGCTTTCTATCCGAAGGAGCAAGCCTATCGCAGGCTGATGATCGTTTTTGCATTTCTTCACATCAGTTGGCAAACCTTCAAGGCCTATCGTCACATGCTGAAAGCAGAGGGCTATTATGCCCAGCCTAGCAAGGCGATTAAGGGCTGGCGGTTTTTCTTTGGCTTTGCCTGGGATCTTGCCCGCAGCGCGCTTCCCGTCTTCTCCAGAGACTATCATCCCCGCGCGCACCCCATCTGTCATACCAAGCAAAATCCGATAGCGGTTGCCTGGCGAGACTATGTCTTAGCCGGTGGATCGCCGGTACGCCTCGACTCGAAAACAAGCCATCAACTGTTAAACCCATAAAATCCAACTCGCAGCCAACAAGCAGACTGATTATGACCCAACCCAACAACGCTTCAGAGCGACTGATCTACGCCGTTATTGGCCATGCCATGACCGTGCTCTTTATTGGTCTCCTCGCTGGCATCTTCCTCATTTTCTCGCTGCTCGATGCGGTTACACTCTGGCCCTTACCCGCTTGGGAAGTCAGCATCCCCGGCTCAACACGCGGCTGGCAGGCTGCACACGTTGGCGGCATTTTAAATGGCGTGATGATTGCCGCCGGCGCCCTGCTAATGCAAAAGCTTTCACTGACCGCGAAGGCCGCCCCTTGGGTTGGTTGGGGTCTGATCATCACGGGTTGGGCCAACACGCTTTTTTATTGGGCTGGCAACTTTGCCCAAAACCGCGGACTTTCGGTGAGCACAACGCCCTTTGGTGAAGGCGACGTCGCGGGGGCACTAGCTTTTTTAGGTGGCGGCACAGGCATGTTCTTTACATTTATAGCGGTTGGCTTGTTGGCTCAGCGCGCCTTTGAATTGGCGCGCTCAAGCCAGATCGATGAAGCTAACTAGGCCTTATTAGCCAGCCCTGCCAGGTTTTAAAGTCCCACTGGCTCGACGACACCACCACGCCATCTGGTATTCTATATCGTGATGATATGCACAGGTTGTTTTCCCGGATAAGGTTGTGAAGAATTTATTCGAACCACCCTCATCAGCCCCACAGCCCAAAGAAGTCACTATTAAAGCATCGTTTTGTCACGAGTCTAATTATTTGTCGCAGGATTTTTGGCTTCCGGCTTGGCACTGCGACGCGCCGAGTCATCGTCGCTTAAGTCTGATGCACGATATGCAAGACCGTTTTCCATTATGTTGGGGTCAAGCTGTTTATTGGAACACGCGAATATAATCGACCATCATGCGCTGCGGGAACTGGGTGTTACCATTCGGACTTCCTGGCCAGTTGCCCCCCACCGCGACATTCACGATAAAGAAAAACTGCTTTTGGAACGCGGCCAGATCCGATGATTGATCCAACGCCAGAGTATGAAAAGCGATCCCATCGATCGACCATTTTAAGGCGGTTGGCGTCCACTCTAGGCTGAAGACATGATAGCCATTGGCTAGCGTTTCGCCGCCATCGAGTTTGTAACTACCGCCATCGTCTGCCTTACCGGCACTGCTATTCCAATGCGCTGTGCCATGCACCGTGGCTTCACGACCACTGCCGCCGATCATTTCCATAATGTCTATTTCACCACTTTGAGGCCAACCTACCGTGCTGAAGTTCGAGCCCAACATCCAAAGGGCTGGCCATAGCCCTTGACCTCTTGGCATCAGCGCACGAATATCGACCCGACCAAACCCGAAACTAAACTTATCTTCCGTGGTTAGGCGGGAGGAGGTGTACTGCCGTCCGCCAAAGGACTCTTGTTTCGCCTCGATGATCAATAAACCATCGGCGACCGTTGTATTTTCAGAGCGATAATACTGAAGCTCATTATTACCCCAGCCTCCGCTACCCGTACCAATTTCATAGTTCCAGCGGGCGGTATCAAGCGTCGTTCCATCAAACTCTTCCGCCCAAACCAGCTCAAGACCGTCATACGCTAGCGGCGAGGTGGGCCCTTCTGTCGGGTCGACCGTAATGGGCTCAATCGGACCTGGCTCGGCTGAACCACCCGTTGGGCCCTCCACCCAGTAAATATTGTCAACCCGAAAAACAGTTTCTTGAAATCGGGTTGCCCAGAGCACAATGCCGGTATCAACCTTCGTTAGGTCAAGGTCCTGCGCGACCAGCTGGTTGACCTCAATGCTCACACTGACCCAATCCCCAATCGTGATGTCGCCAAGCGCGTACTCCCCGGAGGAACACGGATAAACACAATCTACCTTCATCGAGATTGCCGGGTCACCACTTACAATTTGCACATCAAAGGTAATGGTCCCGCCTGCAAACGCCGAGGCATCGTAGGTACCGGATGTTTTGATGAAGAGCCCGGCGTCCCGGCCATTGTTGATTCGAGATACCTCTAACACCGCCCCTCGGTCGGCATCATCAACGAGCGCCCAGCTGATACTCGGACAAGCAGCCCCATCATCATTTTCACAGGTGTTGTAATCGATCGCCTGATCATAAGCGCCAAGACCAAAATCCCAATCTGGTCCCGCCAAGCCATCCTCAAACACAATCAAGGTTTTCGCCTCGGCTGCATTCTCTTCAGAGACAGTCACCGTTCGTGTGACGGTTGCCTGATTACCGGCGGCATCGACCGCGGTGTAACTGACAGGATAGGACCCCGCACTTGAAACAATTACGTCGCCTGAAATGGTGACTTCGAGATCGCCATCCACCGCATCCAAGGCGGTTGCACCCAATTCTGTATAGCCCTCTCCGACCCTGAGCGCCACCGTCGCGTCACCATTAAGACTGACCGTTGGTGGGGTTGTATCCTCAGGTGGGTCTTTGACCACAACGGTTCGAATAACAGTTGCCTGGTTACCTGCGGCATCGGTTGCCGAATAAGAAATCTCATAGCTTCCTGCAGACCCTGTGTCGACGCTGCCAGACGTCACGACACTTACCGAGCCATCAACCGCATCGTTGGCAGAGGCACCGGGATCTGAAAACGTATCCCCGGTTGTGAGCTCAATACTGGCCGCACCCGACAATGTAATAACTGGCGCTGTGGAGTCACTTACGGGTTGCGGCGGCGAGGGGGTTGCACCACCACCGCCACTACCACCACAACCAACTAAGCCAACCAGTACGAACAGAATCGTAAGCGTGCGAGAGCATCTCAACCATTGTTTCAACCATTGTTGGGTATTTTGTTCTGTCATGATATCGCCTAAAACCGACTCCCAACTGTATTACAGCTTTTACCCGCGCGCGGCACCAGCTTATTACGATGAAGGGTCCTCATACTGCGATCGAAACACGTCGCTTAGAATCCGCGCGAACCGCAGCGCGGTCAGATTATTTTAGCCCTCTCAACGAGCGAATCAGAATGGGGGTCATTACTTGGCATGATTAGGCTCATCCCAGCGCTGTGCCAGCGTATCAAAAGACCAATACCATTTTCGGGATGAGACCCCGCGGCATCTGAACCGCGCCTTAATCTCGTAAACGCTTGTTCGCCCCTAATGACGCGCTTTCAAGCTTAAGCCGCCAAAAAATTGATTCATCTCTCGAGTTTAATTTTACAAAGGTTCTCAGTCGCCACCATGAGTCACCCTTCACAAAGCAACGATCGAAGCAGAGAAATTATTGGTTGTACACCGATAGCGTTACGGAAAAATTTTCCAAGCGTTGACGGCACAAAGGGCTTTGCTAGCCGCACCAGATGCAATGCAAGAAGCTTGGGTAAGGCAAAATGTTCTGGCTGGTTAGGGTGTAGCTGTGAAGCTTCAGGTTCGATCCACAGAATTAGGATCTGCCCAATCTGAAGACCATCATGCCCCGGTCTAAACCGAGCTGACGCTCCGCTGATAGCACCGATAATATTGCCAGAGCCTAAGGTTCTGGCGGTCTAAGGCCCTCGCCAAGCCCCTGATCGCAGCCAAACTGCGATCCAGGTGGCCGTTTTAAGGACTCAGGCTGTCGATATAGGCCGCGATCTCAGTAGGATCCGTGCGCGTCGCATTGCCCGACACAGCCCCATTCACCAACGTCGATCCCGAGAACCCAAACAACCGCCGGATGATCATCAAACCATCAGTCAGGGCCGTCGTCTTGCCATCTGCATCAACATCAAAGCCCGCGCCAAAGGCATCTATCCGATCCGCAATATCCTCAGGACTCGTGTAGACCGCGGTGCCTGATAGCGCGCCATTGATCAAGGTTGTACCCGAGAAGCCAAACAACCGGCGGATCACCATCAAGCCATCGGTTAGGGCCGTCGCCTGACCATCGCCATCCACATCTAGGCTCGCCAGCACCACCGGGTTATACACACTCGGGGCCGACAAGTTATACCCTGTCGAGGTGCCACTCACACTAAATCGGATTGGATAGAAATCAAGGTCTGCGACCGACTCGGTCGTTGTGATCACCACATCGAACAGATCCGTTGGCAGATCGCCCGGCCAAGTCGGCCCGCTGAAGCTCGCCCAAGAAACCAAGATGAACTGGTCAGTCTCGATATCGCCATCCAAATCAAAGGTATCCGCCTCAACCTCACCCACCGCCAACAGACCCGTTTGGAACACGTTGTCCAAGCGAACCTCGCTCACATAGGCTGCGTTAAAGTGCACCCGAACCCCCATCCCAGAGAGATTTGGATTCGCATCAGTGGTGGTATAGCGCACCGTGAAGGCGCTCGTGCGACCTGGAATCAACGTTGCCGATCGATCAGTGTAGATAACTTGCGCCGCGCTTTCCGAGACAAGCGGATCACTGCCAGACAAGAATTCTTCCCAATTCAAGTACCCATCCTGATCAGGGTCGAAGAAAGCATCTTCCGGGTTCGTTGGGTCAAGACCGTTGGCTTCTTCCCACTCATCGGGCAGGCCATCACCATCATCGTCCCTAAAGTCCGGATCAACACAGTTCGGGATGCCGTCATTATCAAGATCTGTACTCAGAGAACCCGCATCCAGCGGATCAGAACCACAGGTCCATTCATCCACATCGCTCTGACCGTCGTTGTCGTCATCCGCATCAGCATAATTGCCGGTGCCGTCGTTATCACTGTCAAATTGCTCAAGCGGATCTTCAGGGGCCCAATCAAGGTTATCACCCACGCTATCGGCATCCGTATCAACGCTCTGGTTAGGATCACTCGGGTGCGAATCCAGATCGTTATCGACGCCATCACCATCACGGTCAGTATCTGCAGCATTCCAAA
>Ga0209425_10006562_pt1 | contig 11141 bp, 14 predicted proteins | sample COG_05_FD_184749 | JGI IMG/M metagenome (GOLD analysis project Ga0209425, IMG submission 184749) | Pelagic Microbial community sample from North Sea - COGITO 998_met_05 (SPAdes) (version 2) | ecosystem: Environmental > Aquatic > Marine > Neritic zone/Coastal water | place: Helgoland, sampling... | reverse complement strand
AACAAAAAAAGGTAAAAAAAGTAATAATTAGAAATAGAAATTTAAGATATAAAATCCCTAAGAATTTTTCAAAAAACCTAAAAAACCAAAAAATAACTGAGGTAAAAAGGTTTTCAAAATATTTAATTTTATGTTTGTCCAATCAAAGTTATTGTTTACTACACCTTGGGATGTCAGGAACAATTCATTTAATTGAGAATGAAAAAAAATATTTAACGAATACTAGTTTTTATAATTCTCCAAATTTACCAAAAAGACATAACCATGTAGAAATAATTTTTGATGAGTCAAAGATTGTTTATAACGATCCAAGAAGATTTGGTTTTTTTCAAATAATTAAAAATGGCTTTTTATTAAAACAAAGATTTAGTCATTTAGGACCTGAACCATTTGATCATAACTTTAATAAAAAATATATTCAGTACTTTTTAAAGAATAAAGAAAAAAACATTAAAAACTTTTTATTAGATCAGAGTTTTGTGTCTGGTATTGGGAATATTTATGCATCTGAAATTTTGTTTTCATGCAAAATAAATCCTTTTCAAAAAGCAAATACAATTAAAGAAAAAGATTGTCAAAAAATTTTTATTTATTCAAAAAAAATTCTTTTTAACGCTATTAGTAAAGGGGGCTCGAGTATTAGAGACTTTAAAAATGTGTCTGGAAAAAAGGGCAACTTTCAAAAAGCTTTTAAAGTTTATCAAAGGGAAGGTTTAAATTGTAAAAGATTAAAATGTAGAGGAATTATACAAAAAAAAACTATATCTAATAGAGCGACTTTTTTTTGTAATAGCTGTCAAAAATAACTAATTATTTGATTGACCAATATAAATTCTCAAGTTATACCCCTGCGCATATGGCAAATACTAAATCTGCAATTAAAAGAATAAGACGAATTTCAAAACAAACAGCTGTAAATAAAGCTAGAAAAAGTAGGTTTAAAAATGCTTTAAAGAAAATGAATCTTCTTATAGAGACCAAAAAAAAACCAGAAGCTCTAAAATTCTTACCTAAGTTGAATTCCGAATTGATGAAAATTGCAAAAACAGGTATAATAAAAAAAGAAAACGCCTCGAGAAACGTTTCAAGAATTACAAAAAAAATAGCATCAATATAATTCGTTATACCCCTAGTTGATTCAACTTAAGGCATACGCATTATGTATGACTTATAATCTATTAACTAACAATATTTAGATTTTGTAAATTAACTTTTACTTTATCTTTTATTTAAATTTTTATACGAAGGAATACATAAAAAAATTTATTGTCAAAGAATTTTTTAAAAAAAATTTTTTAACACAATCCTAGATTTTATTTTTCTTCAATTATTGAAAATTATTTGTTGCAATAATTTAATTAAGGTTCTAACTGAACTTCCCCCAACAAAATGAAAAGTACTTTTAAAAATAAAAATTTATCTGACCTAAGGTCTGCAAACCTTGACTGGAGCTTAATTCAATCTGAGATGAAAATAAAATTAGGTACAGATATTTATGAAAGTTGGCTTAAAAAGATTAATTTTGTAGAAGAATTCAATAATTATATCCTATTATCTGTACCAACAAGATTTATTAGAGACTGGATTACTTCGAGATATCTAGATCAAATTTTAAAATCAGTAAAAAATTATAAGAAAGAGATCATCAGAATTGAATTCAAAATAGTTGAACAAACTATTGAAAATTACCAAAATGAAGATCAGTTAAAACCATTAAATAATAAGGAGAATATATCTTTTATTAAAGACTCTTTTCTTCAATATAATCGAATAGACCCAAATAAAAGATTTGAGAATTTTATAACTGGATCAAGTAATAAACTTGCTTATGAAGCTTCATTAAAGGTTTCAGAAAATACTTCAAATTTTAATCCACTTTATATTTATGGAGGTGTTGGAATGGGAAAAACGCACCTCTTGAACTCTATTGGTTTCGAATTGAAAAAAAATAATAAAGTAATGTTTATCTCTGCAGAGCGTTTTATGTATCAATTTGTAAAATCAATAAAATCAAACGATATGGTTAAATTTAAAGAATATTTTAGAAATACAGATTTCTTATTAATAGATGACATTCAGTTTATGAATGGTAAAGAAGCTATGCAAGAAGAGTTTTTTCATACTTTTAATGCATTACTTGATAAAGGATCACAAATAATTGTTTCTGCCGACAGAGCTCCAAATAAGTTATCAAGAATACAAGAAAGAATAAAATCTAGATTTTCTGGGGGTTTGGTTGTTGATATTGAAAAGCCAGATTATGAACTTAGAAAAAAAATTGTGGAAAAGAAAATCGAAGAATTAAACAATTTATACCCTGATCAAATAAAAATTTCAAAAGATATACAAGATTTCGTGAGCACAGAAATAACAGCAAGTATAAGAGAGCTAGTCGGAGCTATAAATAGAACAGTATCTTTTTCAAGAATTTACAATAAAATGCCAAATCTTGCAGAAACTAAAGTTGTTTTAAAAGATTTAATAAACTTAGCTGAAAACAAAGTTACAATAGATTTGATACAAACCTTAGTTTGTAAATTTTTCAAAATAAGTAAAAACGAAATGTTATCATCAAGAAGATCAAGATATCTTGTAAGACCTAGGCAAACAGCTATATATTTAACAAAAATTTTAACATCTAAATCGTTACCAGAAATAGGGCGTGAGTTTTCCAACAGAGACCATACAACAATAATACATTCGGTAAAAACTATTGAAAAATTAAAAGAAAAAGATCCAGAAATGGTTGAGAATATCAATAAATTAAAAAATCAAATACTGTATAATAATAAAGAAAATGAAATTTAACGTTAATCAACAAGATCTTCAACAAGCATTAAATTATTGTCAGGGAGTAATTGAAAAACGTAGTACACTTCCAATTTTATCAAATATATTATTGGAAGCGCAAAACTCTAAATTAACTATAACTGCAACTGATTTAGATCTAATTTTTATTCATCAACTTGATAATATTGAGGTTTTAGAAGAGGGAAAAACTACCACTGTTTCTTCAACTATGTATGACATTGTAAGAAAATTTTCTTCAGGTAAAAAAATAAATTTTACTTTGAATGATTTGAGATTGCACTTAGAGTCTGAAAAATCTATTTTTAATTTAAATTGTATTAGTGCTTCAGAGTTTCCTATTACTAATGAAAATTTTAATCAAAATGAATTTTCAATAAAATCAAAACAACTTTTAAAATTACTTAATAAATGTAAATTTTCTGTTTCAAATGATGAAACAAGACATTATTTAAGTGGTATATATATTCATCAAACTGAGGTAGAAGATAAAAATTATTTGACCGCTGTTGCAACTGATAGCCATCGAATGTCTATATCTAAAATTAGATTAGATAAAAAAATAGATTTTGAACCTATAATATTACCAAAAAAAACTATTTTTCAATTATGCTCTTTATTGGATAGTTATGATGGTGATGTAAAAATTTCAAATATTAAGTCAAAAATTAAATTTGAACTTAATAATAGTATTTTAATTTCAAAGTTAATTGATGGTAAATTTCCTAGTTACATTCAAGTCATACCAAAAAATAATCAAAAAAAACTAGAGGTTGATCTAAAAACCTTTTTAAGTTCTGTTGACCGAGTTGCCTCAGTATCTCTTGATAAAAAAGATGGTGTAAAATTTAATTTAACTAAGAATACTTTAGATTTATCAGTTAATAATTCAAATAGTGGAGATGGCAAAGAAACATTAATAGTAAAGTTTGAACATGATTTAGAAATTAGTTTTAACTCTAGATACTTAATTGATGTAGCTTCCCAACTTATTGGAGACAACATAGAACTATTTTTAAATGACACAGGATCACCAGCGCTTATTAAAGATCCAGGTGATTATGATAGTATTTTTGTAGTAATGCCGATGAAAGGCTAATTTAATAAGTTAAGTTCAGAATATATATTTCTCTCTAAAATTTTAAGAAACTCTTCCTTTGAATATTCAGCTGTTATCGGTTTTAAAATTGAAATAGTAATAGTTTTATGGCCTTGTTTTAAACCTTTTTTTGGCCAAACGTAACCAGAGTTTATAGCGACAGGCTGACAATTTATTTTTAATTTTTCATAAATTCTAGACACGCCTTTTTTAAAAGGTGGTCGTTCATCAGGCAAAACTCTAGTTCCTTGAGGAAAAATTACAATTGGTCGATTTGAATTATTAATAATTTTTGATATATCATCAAAAAAACCCAAATTATCTTTAGTTACTTTATTTCTTCTAATTGATATGGATCCAATTTTTTTTAAGTACCAACCAAAAATAGGTATCATTAGTAATTCTTTTTTTAAGATAAAGACAGGTGAGTTAAAAATAGTTTGTAGATAAAAAGTTTCAAACATTGATTGATGCGATGCTGCTATAAAAAATTTTTCATTATTTATTATATTTTCTTTACCCTTAATTATAATTTTTGATGAAAGAAAAAATTTCACACAAAAACTTGCCCAATGACCCATAAACCTCCCTCCAAGAAGAACCACTTTTTGAGGTAAAAATAATGAAGGTAAAAAAATTAGTGAAATAATAATAATGCCAGTAAAAAAGAAAACTGAAAATATTGAGTTTTTAATCATTCTTATTAAAAGCTAAATCAAATCTTTATAACTTTGCCTTTTTCTAATTACTTTAATTTTTGACCCCTTGATTAATAACTCCACAGGTTTTGGACGAACATTATAATTAGAACTTAAGGACATTCCGTAGGCACCAACATCACACAAAACAATAAGATCTTTCTCTTTTAGTTTTTGAAAATTTTTATATGTTGCAAATTTATCAGTGCTTTCACAAATGGGACCCACAAACTCATAAGTTTTGTTAGATCTTTTATTTACTATTGTTGATGGTAGTGTTTTATGAGCAGCGCCATATAATGCAGGTCTCATTAAATCATTCATAGCTGCGTCTAGAATTATAAAATTTTTTTTTTCACTTTTTTTAATATAAATTATTTTAGAAATTAGCGCTCCTGTATTTCCTACAATTGATCTACCTGGCTCAAATATTATTTTTGATTTGTGATTTTTTAAAAATTTTTTAATAGTAGTGTTGTATTTTTTATAATTTAATTTTTTTTTATCATTATTATATGAGATACCCATACCACCACCTAAATCAATAAATTCAAATTTATAATTTACTTTTTTAATAACCTTATCAATTACGCTAAGCATTTTTTGGTAAGGTTTATGATCTAAAATTTGACTGCCTATATGGACACTAAGACACTTGAGTTCTAAGTTATTAGAATTTTTACAATAATTTACGAGTTGAAAAAAAGTTTTTTCATTAACACCAAACTTGTTATCTTTTTTTCCAGTTGAAATTTGATTTAAGGTTTTTGCATCTGTATTAGGGTTTAACCTAATACCAATTTTTACTTTTCTTTTTTTTAATTTTGCTATTCTATCAATTTCTATAATTTCACTTTTGGACTCAGCATTTATCAACAATATATTCTTATCAATAGCATAGTTAATTTCATTTTTTGTTTTTCCAACTCCTGAAAAGACAATTTTTTTTGGATTAATACCAGCTTTAATAGCCATCATTAGTTCACCCATTGATACTACATCTGCTCCTAAACCAAATTTTTTTATTTCCTTAATTAAATTAATATTAGTGTTGGATTTAACAGCAAAACATATTAGTGGAGAAAAAGACTTAAAATTCTTTTTAAAATTATAAATATTTTCTTTTAATTTTTTGTATGAATAACAGTAAGTTGGAGTACCGTATTTTTGTGCAATATTTTCCACACTAATGTTTTCAATCGTTAGTTTTTTATTAATGTATTTCATTACACCCTATTAATAAGGACATTTTGTATTTGTACTTTGGTTTTAGGATCTTTGTACTTAGGGTCTCCTTTTTTACCACAAGAAACTATCACGCAAGACAGTATTAGAATAAATATAATTTTTTTTATCATTTTTGTTTCTTATATTTAGTTATCATTTTTTTGATATTATCAAAAGATGTTCCACCATATGATTTTTTTGAATTTACAGAATTCTTTAAATCAAACACTTTTAAAACATCATTTGTAAGTTTTGGTTCTATATTTTTAAATTCTTGCATGGTTAATTCATTTAGATTTTTTTTCTTTTTTTCCGCTAAATTAACTATAGCAGCTGTTTTTTGATAGGCTTTTCTAAACGACATTGAATGGTTTTTTACAAGATAATCTGCTAAATCAGTTGCTGTAATATATCCCGAGTTAGCCAGCATAAACATCTGATTTTTATTTGGCTTAATATTTTTTAGGATTTCATCCAATATTCTGAGACAATTTATTAGAGTATCGTTTGATTTAAAGATAATTTCTTTATCATCCTGAAGATCTTTAAAATATGATAAAGGTAAGCCTTTTAAAATTGTAAGCATAGAAAATAAATTTCCATAAGCTCTACCCGTCTTACCTCTTAAATATTCTAAAAGATCTGGGTTTTTTTTTTGGGGCATTATGGATGAGCCTGTTACTACTTTGTCAGACAAGTTTATTAATTTGAAACCATCAGAATTCCAAATGATAAGCTCTTCAGCTATTCTAGAAATATGCATAGAACAAACTGATACACTATATAAAAAATCTAAGACAAAATCTCTATCAGAAACGGTATCAATTGAATTATTGGTAGGTTTTTTGAAACCTAGTTTTTTTGTTGTATAATTTCTATCGATATTGAAAGATGTACCTGTTAAAGCGGCAACACCCAAAGGGTTCTCGTCTAAATTATCCAAATTGTTTACAAATCTTTTTTTATCTCTATTAAACATCTCAACGTAGGCCATTAAGTAATGGGCAAAAGAAACAGCTTGTGCATTCTTAAGATGAGTAAAACCAGGCATGATGGTATCTATGTTCTTCTCAGCTAATTTTAACGTACTTTTAATTATCTTATCTAGACTAATATTAATTTCTTTGGTTGCAGATTTAATCCAAATTTTAAAATCTGTAATAACCTGATCATTTCTTGATCTTGCAATATGAACATAACCAGCCTCATCTCCGATTATTTGAAAAAGTCTTTTTTCAATATTCATATGAATATCCTCATATTTTTTATTAAATTCAAATTTTTTATTTGATATTTCTTTTTCTATTTTATTTAGTCCATAAATAATTTTATTTTTAACTTTAAAAGATATTATTTTTTGTTTAAATAACATCTCTACATGAGCAATAGACCCTGCTATATCCTCTTTATAAAGCCTCTTATCAATATCTATAGAATTTCCAACACTTTGAAAAAGTGCAGAGGTCTTATTTTTAATTCTAGTACCCCAGATTACTTGGTTGTTTTTATTTTTTGCCATGTTAATTAATTATACCTATTTAGCATGAGATTTTTAATAATATTTATTTTTTTACTATCAAATTCGTTTGCTGACGAAGTAACAGACATAAAAAATCTTGTTATCAATAAAAATTTAAAAAAATATGACAATTTAACCTTTCTTAACGCTAAAAAAGAGCAATTAGATTTAAGTGATTATCATGGAAATCTGATTATATTGAACTTTTGGGCGACGTGGTGTGCGCCTTGCAAAGAAGAAATGCCTTCTTTAGATTTATTACAATTAAATAAAAATCTAAAAAATTTAAAAATATTTCCAATAAATGTTGGTACAGATAATATTGAAAAAGCTTCCAATTTTTTTAATGAACTAAAAATACAAAATTTAAAATTATATTTTGATTCACCAACTACTTTGGCTAAAAAATTTAAGTTAAGAGGTATTCCGACATCAATTTTAATCAATAAAGATGGTTTAGAATTTGCAAGAATTATTGGCTCTATTGATTTTGAAGATGAAAACTTTATTGAATGGTTGAGTAGCTATGATTAGTTTTTAAAAAAATATGCAAAACCTACTAATAAAATTATTGCTATAAATTGCAACAAAACTCTTAATTGCATCAATTTATTAGAATATTTTTTACTAGTTTCTCCGCCTTTAAATAAAGTACCAATTCCAAGCAAAAGAACAATTCCAACGGAAATTAATAAAACTATAGATAATATTTTAACAATTATTCCTGAAATCATAATTGTATTGTAGGGTGTTTTTAAAATAAAAAAACATAAATTATTTAGTATGACATTTTGCCTAGATACAACCATTATAAAACCAAAAGATGGTGCAAATATTAAAAATGCTATTATTTTACTTCACGGATATGGAGGAGACGGAAAAGACATAAGCATGTTATCAATGAATTGGCAAAGGCATTTACCTAATACAATTTTTATTTGTCCAAATGGTCACGAACCATGTTCAATTAATCCAACTGGATTTCAATGGTTTGATTTAACTAATGATGACCCAAAATATATTTTAGAACAAACCATTAAAGCTGAAAAAAAATTAAATCAATTCATCGATGAAGTTAAGAAAGAGTTCAATTTAGAAAATGATAAGATTTGTTTGTCTGGATTTAGCCAAGGGTGCATGATGTCTATAAATTTAGGGCTTACTTCAAATCAAGAATACAATTGTATTGTAGGTTTTTCAGGAAAAATTATTAATCAAGATGATTTAAAATCTAGAATAAAAGTTACCACTAATACTTTGCTTATACATGGAGATTTAGATCAAGTTGTTTCATATAATTTTATGCTGGAAGCAAAAGATTTTTTTATAAGAAATAACATAGAAATAGAAACTCACTTAATTAAAAATTGTGATCACAATATTCCTATTGAAGCATCAAGTATAGCATTAAATTATATTTTGAAAAAAATTAAATAAATGCTTATAATTGAAATAATTTTTTAATTAAATTAGATTATGAATGATTTTATTGAACAAAATGTTTCTTTAGAAAAATGTCCTGCATTAGTTTTAAATGCAGATTATAGACCGCTCAGTTATTATCCTTTATCACTTTGGTCTTGGCAAGATACCGTTAAATCTGTATTTTTGGATAGGGTAACAATAGTTAGCAAATATGATAGAATTGTTAGAAGCCCATCTTTTGACATGCAATTACCAAGTGTTATAGCTTTAAAAGATTATATAGTTCCACAAACAAAACCTAGCTTTACAAGGTTTAACGTTTTTCTAAGAGATAAATTTTTATGTCAGTACTGTGGAAGTTGTGAAGAGCTTACCTTTGATCATTTATTGCCAAGATCAAAAGGGGGAGAAACTAATTGGAGCAATGTTGTAACAGCTTGCTCATCTTGTAATGTTAAAAAAGGTGGTAAACTTTTAAAGCTTTCTGGAATGAAAATTAATCAATATCCCTTTCAGCCTTCAAATGAAGATTTACATCGCAATGGTAAAAATTTTCCTCCAAATTACCTTCATAAAAGCTGGATGGATTATTTATATTGGGATGTTGAATTAGAGGCCTAAAACTAAACTTTCTCCGAAATATTAATTGCTATCTTTGAACCAGTTTTAATTATTTTATCCATTAATGAATAAAAACCTTTTTTTGTTGCTCCTTTTTCATAAGCAATATTTTTATGATGTAATTCGTCTTCTCTAAATTTGATAATTTTTTTTTTGAGCTCTTTTTCATCTGATCCTAATTGATTGATTTGACCCAAATAATGTTTGTCTATCACTTCTTCGACAGATGCTGTACATAACATGGCTGCCTTTTTTCCAAGAATAGCCGAACCAAAACCAAGGCCCACACCTAATAAATCCCACAAAGGTAAAAATTTCGTTGGCTTAATTTTTCTTTTTTTAATTTCATTTTCAAAAAAAGTGCAATGTTCCTTTTCATGAACTTTCATTTCTTCTATAGTTTTTTTTAAATTTTCATCTTTAATTAAAGTATTTAACGCCAACAACTGTCCTTCATAAATTTTTACTGCTCCACGTTCACCAGCGTGATCTACTCTAATAAATTCTTCTACTTTATTACTTGATTTTTTCATAATAAATAAAAATTTTTGTCAATAAAATCAATATAGTTAAACTTAAAAACATATTAATAGTTGTGAGTGAAAACCCAAAAATTTTAAATGTCACATCCTTACAATTAACAGTTATTTTTTGTAATTCTTTCAATAGTTCATCTTTTGATAAAATATTTGTCTCATTTTTGAGACTGCATATCAAAGATTCTTGGAAAATGCCTTGTTCAATTCCAAAATGGTATATCGATAAAACTAAAGAAAATACGAATATAAAAATCAATGATAAAATCAAATATTTTTGAATTTTTTTAAATTTATAATTAATTATTATTATTATGAAGCTTACAAAATAAGGCATTCTTTCAATAATACAAAGATTACATGGCTGATATCCAAGAATATACTCAATATAATAAGCAGAAATAATCGTTATTAAACTTGTTAAAAATATTAACTTTAAATACAAATCTATTTTATAATCAGACATAATTTTTTGAAATTATATAATAAATTGATGCAATAATTATGATCAATATACCAATTATTGTGAACCATTTAGAGCCATGTTTGTTCATATATTCTGTAAACAAATTACCAAATTTGTAAGCTAGATATGAGACAATAAAAAAACGCAATCCCCTAGAAATTAAACTTATAAGAATAAAGACTGGAAGATTAAAACTTATTAATCCACTAACGATTGTGAAAACTTTATAAGGTAGAGGAGTGAATCCTGCTAAAAAAAGTATACTTAGCCACGCCAAAAAACCACTACCCTCATTTAAGCTGTTCTTTAAATGTATGAACTTTTCATTATATCCATAGAAATTAATAACCCACATTCCAATATCGAAAAAATACACACCGATTATGTACCCCAATATACCTCCTAAAACTGAGAATATTGTTGCGATAAGAAAAATTTTAAAAAAGTCATTTTTTTTTGAAATAACCATTGGTATTACCATCACATCTGGTGGTATAGGAAAAAAAGAACTTTCAATAAAAGATACAATAGCTAGGTAATATTTAGAACTTTTGTGAGCAGCTAAATCTAAACATTTTTTATAAAGAGTATTAAACATTTTTTGGTTTTAATATAATTTTAGTTCTTATACTATTTAATAAAATATTAAACAATTAAGGGCGAATGGCGGAACTGGTAGACGCGCACGACTCAAAATCGTGTTTCGCAAGAAGTGAGAGTTCGATTCTCTCTTCGCCCACCA
>Ga0209425_10006559_pt1 | contig 11148 bp, 3 predicted proteins | sample COG_05_FD_184749 | JGI IMG/M metagenome (GOLD analysis project Ga0209425, IMG submission 184749) | Pelagic Microbial community sample from North Sea - COGITO 998_met_05 (SPAdes) (version 2) | ecosystem: Environmental > Aquatic > Marine > Neritic zone/Coastal water | place: Helgoland, sampling... | reverse complement strand
CTTCTTCTTCTTCTTCTGCCGCTGCTTTATCCCAATCGTCGCTCTTTTCCGAGGAAGAAGGAGATGAAATCGACGATGGAGGTGGTAACGATGGCGGCGGCGCTCCGGAAACGCCAAACTCGATCGATCCGGAGTGGTTGCGAAGGCAACACTTTTACGCAGCGGCGAGGCATCGAGAGAGAGTTTTGAGCGACGAAGAGAACGAGTATGGAATTACGAACGCGAGGACGAGGACGAATAGGCGCGCAAGACGAGATGCTTTTGGTAACGTTATGGACGATTTCGACGACGATTTCGACGACGACGACGAAGATAGAGCGACGATGAATTCCGAGGACGTGTTTAGTCGAGACAATAATACGAACGACGATTATTACGAAGAAGGCGACTCGATCTTCTCAGAAGATTCAGAATTTTTACGGAACGCGCAAAACGCCGCGGCACATAGGAATCGCGGCGCCGGGTATAACCCGTTTGGTATGAATATGAATTCAAGTGCGAGTACTAGAAACGTCGGGAGGAGTAGTTCAGGAAGAGATTTTAGAAGAAACAATAACAACAATAACAACAAGATTAGGAGCAGTAATAAAGACACAGAAATCGAATCCGACACCGACGACGACGACGAAGATACGACGACGACGCCACTTTTAACGAAGAGTCCGACGAGAAAAGGTCCTCACGCGTCTCCGGGTAGGAAGAAAGCCGATAGCACCAACGCTCATCGTAATCATCAACCTCAAGTCGATACTTTCGTGCCGGTACGGGCGAGAGATGTTTTAGAGCACTCGGCTGATTTTTACGACACTTCGGTAAACTCAGGTCTATCTCCGTTTGAAGTCACTCGCAGGTTACGAAAGTTCGGCCCGAACTCTGTTCCTGGAGAGAAATTCGATTACGGTCAGTTGGTGAAACACGCCCTTCGCGAGTTCAACGCGCCAGCTGGGAGGGTGATTTTCTTTGCTATTTTCTTACAATGCCTACAAGCTATGGATCCAGCGAAAACACTCGATTCTATTATTGATGTTTTAGTCTTGTTCTTGGTTTTCTTTGCAAACTGTTACGTTGGGTGGTCCGAAAGCAGAGACGACGGCGCTTTGATGGCTGGGACGGAAGTCACGACTTCGGCTTTGACGACGACTTCAACAAAAGCAACGACGAAACAATCGCAGAAACAAATTTTAGAAAATATGACTCGGACAAACGCGCCGAGAAACGGACAGTTCCCCGCGTACGCGACAGTAGTTCGAGATAACGGGAAGCAGATGCGCGTGTCGTCGAAATCGCTCGTGCCGGGTGATATTGTCGAATTGCGCGTCGGTCAAATCGTGCCGTGCGATTGCGTCTATCGAGGCTCGGGCGTATTATTCGTCACGCGAAACTCGAATTATCTCATTAATACCGCGTCGTCATCGACGTTATCCTCGTCTTTGTTTGCAAATGGTACGCCGCGCGGAGGTGCGAGTCGTGGTGATGAATTGTCCATGCTCTTTGGCGATGATAACGAAATGGACTCGCTGGATTTAATCGGCGTCTCCGAAGGCGAACCGGTTTTAGGAGGGAGTGTTATTTACGCCGGTTGCGGTGCCGCAATTGTAGGCAGAACCGGTCCTCGAACAGCCATCGCGCGCAAAATGCAGCAGATTATGCAAATAGAAGAACATCGCGCGAACGCCGCTGGTATTTTAGGTTTCTTCTCGATGACTTCAACGAGTCATCAAAATCGCTCGAGAAAATCATCCATGGTTCGCTCGAAATCGTTTGGTGCTCTGTTTGGATCGTCGGCTTCAACGCAACGACGAAGTCATCACCATCGACAGCAAGTACCTACGATGGCGCGTACTACCGTTGCAACACCGCCGAGAGGGTCTGCGTTTGACCGGTCTTTAGATCTCGTGATGACCGGGGTGGCTGTGGCGTCGTTCGCTTCTGCAATTTCACTTTGGCTCTTTTTAGTCGTAGCCGGTAGAGGATTTTGGTTTGCGTGCTCCTTTGCAACCGTATTGTGCGTGTGCGCGTTGCCAATAGCTGTGAGAGTTGTCGTTCACGCGACTGTTGCGTTGGGTATTCGGAGAATGGCGAAAGCGCGCGCGTCTCCTGGGTACAGCCCAGGACTCGACGATTACTATCCCGAGTATTATTTGAATGAGCAAGCAAACAGAGAACATCTGAACATGCAACAACGACAACAGTCGAACAAAGAAGCATCGAGTAGTAGCAATCCGTTGTCATCCTTCGTTGGCTCGACGACGACGAGAACTTTTGGTATCAGCCGATTGAGTGCAATACAAGACGTTGCCGCAATGCAAGCGCTCTTCTGTTCGACGTCGTGCTGCGTGGTCGATCGGTTCGCGACTCGTATTGTCGGAGAACCCATTGTGTTTGCAGATAGTTGTCAACCGAGGGACGTTTTGGTTGCCGCGGCATTGGCATCGCGATGGTGGAAGAATTCATCTTCAGTCATGGAATCAGCAACCCCAACCACAGCGAGATCGAACAACAACAATGTCTTTGAGCAACATCTGGTAGCAGACGACGAAATGAATTTGATATTCGACGATTCCGTCGATCGCGCCATCGCGGAGCGACTAGCGGAAGACGGTTTGAGTTCGCTCTCAGAAACCTACATCCAGAAAACGTACGAACCGTACGATTCCGTAGTCAAACTTTCGAGAGCAACGATTTCCAGAGAAGAAGCCATGGATGGTTCAAACTCTGGTGTGTTCGCTGTAGCCAAAGGATGCTTAGAATCCATAGATAATTTAGTCCGTCGAGAAACTATGATTTCTCGCGCCGGGAACGAAGAACACGCGAAAAAAGTCTTTAAAGCGTTAGACGAGGCTCGAAATCGCGAGAGAATGTTTGAACGACGAGGTTTGCGATGTGTTGCAGTTGCATGCGCATATGACGTGCAAACAACCGCGGAAGTGTTCGAAAATAGCGCGCAGAACCAAGGCAGTATCGTGAACGGATGGGTCTTCTTAGGTATCTTTGCCTTCTCGCGTCACGTCCGTCAAGATTGCAACGCCGGCAGAGACGCGCTGAAAGCTTTAGGCGTGGACGTGAAATTATTCACTTCCGCGTCGGAATCGTTTGCTAAAGTGCGAACGGAACAGTTGCACAATCCAAAACGCGTGCTTTCGTCGACGAGAACTGGTAACGCGGGAGAGGAGTTTGCGTCTTCATCTTTACTCGATAATCAAGATACGGACTCAGAACTCAATAGGTCTGAAAATGCGAGTCAAAAAAATCGACAACAACCACCATCGGTTTCGCCCCGCGTGCAATCGTTCTATACGAACGCGGGTAAACGATACGAAGGTATCGTTCGAAATTGTCGAGAAGTTTTAGAAGGTCGACCACCGCCGGAGCAAGTGACATCTGAACAACAAAGGAGCGATTTCGTTTCCGATGCCGAAAGAGGTATTCGATCGTCCACGATTCATTCTACATCTACGACGACAATAACAACCACATCCATAGTGCCTATCAGTAAAGTCGATTGCTTTTTCGAGTGCAGCAACGCGGAAACGAAAGCGAACATCATTCGCCGGTTCAAGCAAGCGGCGATGCATCAAAACAGTCGCCACAACCAGCGGTTTTTGGGCAGCAGCAGGAAAGTCATCGTTGGCGTTCTCGGAGATCGTTTAGAAGATCTACCCGCCATGCGGGCTTCCGACGCCGCTTTTGCCGCCTCGCAATCGTCCACGGATGCTGCCGTTCGCGTTGCTGATTTTGTCGTGTCGAGACCGTCGCTGGCGCACGTCGCTTCTGCAATCGTCGAAGCGAGAGCTGTTTTTGCACGCGCAAAGACTTACGTTTTGTACCGCATCATCTGCACGTGCCACTTGCTCACCGTGTTTGTCCTGTGCGCCTTCTTAGTGTTTCCGAACGAAACTAACGTGGCGTGGCCGAAAACGTTCACTTTACCAGTCATCGCGTTGGCGTTGTTAGCCTCGGTGAACGATTGCGTCGTCTTGTCAATCGCTTATGATTTTGCGAGACCGTCAGCGTCGCCCGAAGCGTGGCGTTTGCCGTGCATCTTGGCATCTGGACTAGCGATGGGCTTTGTTGCCACATTCACGACGTGCTTTGTAGCGCGCGAAATCTTCTCCAGCTCAAATGCAAACTTTGGTTTACTCGAAGCGTTGGACATCGCGCCGGATACGTACGAGCAAGCCAAGTGCATGATTTTCTTGAAAATGGCATTAACGGATGCATTCTCGGTATTATGCGCGCGCTCGGACGGACCCGATCCGTTTTGGACGTTAGCACCGGGTGGGTTCCTATTCCTGGCCACCATGGCGTCTTCTTTTGCCTCCATTTTGCTCACGAGACATTGGCCGTTTCACGAAATGTCGCCGTGTACGTTTGAGCAAACGTTGTTTTGCATATGCGTTGCTCTGTTGAGTTTTCTCTTGCAAGATGCCGCGAAGACAATCTCTTACAGAGCATTAGTCAGAGCAGAGTGGATGCCTGAACGCAGACGTCTATCGTCCGCGGAAACGAAACGAATTTCCGCGGTTGCGGCGAGAGACATCGATTTAGAACGCAGGGAGGCGTTGCGCAAAGCGATCAAAGCGAAAACGTCGAAGGATAACAACGTGGCCACTGGAGCTACTTTCACCCCGAGAAATGCGCCACCAATCTCACCGTTCCTAAAAAAATCCACCGGCGGCTCTCCTATACGATCTGGTCAGCGCACACCGACGGCAGCGAACGATGCGGCGTACTTCAACAGCGCCCAAAAATTCAACGCGTCGCCGCACAGATCGCCTCGGCGATTAGAGACCACTATGGAAGGAGAAGAGGATGAAGAAGATGAAAGTAGAAAAGAGGAAGATGAGCGACTGGAACATCATCATCAAAAACAGCGAGGAGAAGGCGAACACGTGAATGCGGACGATGACGACGTAGCGGAGGAATTATCCTCCATCGATGAAGACGAGGACGACCACTTTGGTGCTCGCCCGACGTCTCTCTATGACTCGCCCGCGGAAGAACCGGAGACTGTTTTGCAAAATAAACTTCGGGCGGAAAAAGGTGAATTAACCATCGATACCTTCACACGCTTGACGTTTGGATACCGCACAATATTGAACAAGGAGTTGAAACAACTCTCGCTCTCTATCGATTGGTCTCGAGCCTTTCGCGATTTGCGAAGGGCGAAAGCGGATTCACAAGTTGGCGCTTTGCTGGACGCGCACGCGACGTTGAGATGTTTAGACGCCGATTGTGGCGTTGGAGCGTTTTCGATGATGTTAGCCGAAAAGTTAGCCGCGAAGAAGTTGAAGAAGAAAGGAGGAATGAGTGGTGGGAAGATGATGAACAGCGACGATAACGACGGAGAGGAGGAGTACGAACTTTCGTCTTCGGACTCGGAGAATTTGGAGAGGGAAACGGGTTTGTCGAAGGAGGAGAAGAAGAAAGTCATGACTTCCGACGAGAAAGAAGACGAAGAATCCGCCTTGAACGGTCGCGTGGTGGCCGTTGAATTGTTATCGACCTCTTTGGTTTGCTTAAAACACGCTTTAGAAGAGATTAACGAGAACGACATCGACTCCCCGTTCCGCGCAGTGGCGTTGCATCGCGGCACCTTGGACGTGTTCAAAGTGAAACCGATGTCCTACGACGTCGCGTATAATGCGTTTGGCTTTGAACGCATCCAAAAAGGTACAAGCTTAAGAGCTGCGGCGAGAGCGTTTGCTATGTCTGTAAAAACGAACGGTTTAGGTTTCATCGCCGTGCACGCGGCGAAGAGCGCTGACGCTCAATTTCACGCTTTATATCGAAACGCCTTCGTCGCGTCTTCAACGACGACGATGTTACCTTCATCACCAACAGCTTCGTCTGCATCGATGACTACTGCTGAAGACGTCATTGACGAGCTGCATAGGCTCGGCGTCGCGTACAACGTTACCACAAAGTCCTATCAATTACGAATCGAAAAGATAGGCGAATACAATCGTAGAATTTTGGAGAGTTACTTACACGGCGTCGCGATGGATGATTCGTTAACTTTAGAGGAGATATGTGCGGACGCGAAAGTGGCGCAATTCTTATCCAAGAACGATCGAGGTGATCACTTTTCGTTCACGCAAATCGTAGCGCACGTCACATTGTAATATTATTTTAAGCAAACGTGTTCATTAAAGCGTACAATTCGTTTTTTTATTCGCACTTCCCGATGCATTTCACTTCAATTTTCCCTCCTTGCCCGCTCCCTTCGTACTTCTTGACGAAAGAATCGCACCCCAAACTCATCCTCGTATCCACTCCGGTGTACGGATTCACCCCTTCCGCGGTTTCGCACAAACCTAACACCTGGTACCGATCGATAACTGCCTCGGTAAAATCCGCGTTCTTAATTTTCATCTCGCCCATATCCGACCGAATAAAGTTCGCCCCAACTGCCACCGCGTCTTCAAAGTTCGCGCCTCGCAACAGAACGTAATCGAACAGCACGTTCGAAACGTCCGACCCGTGCACGTCCGCGTTCGGCATTATCGACCTCGTCATCACTGCTCCTCGCATGTCTGACTTTGAGAAATTCGTGTTCCGTAGCTCGGCTTCCACCCAAATCGTCCCTCGTAAATCCAAGTTTGAGAAGTCTTCGTTCGAGTGCTCCGACTTGGAATAAAAATCAACCCCGTCGAGTTGTTTCACCCGTAAATCCGTCACCTCCGATTTTACGCTGTCGTCTAAAAATTCCGCTCGAGCAGAAAAGAAGTCCCCGATTTGGGCTCCAAATCCCATCGAGAACGCCGTGGCTAAGGAGAGAAGGATGGATGTCGTTCTTTTTGTTCTTCTTCTTCTTGAATCGTCGTCGTCGTACGACGTGCTCGGCGTTCTTTCATCATCATCATCATAATTTCTGAGTGACGACGATGATGATGATGATGATGAACGAAAGACTACTCCTTTTCTCATCTCAAAACGACGACGTAAACGAGCATCAGCGACAGTCAATCTTCTCGCGGTACTTTTAACAGATGTGCCAAAACGCGTCGTCGTCGTCGCGGTAGGAGCGGTAAGAGTCGTCGTCGTCATCATCAGCGCAGCAAAGTAATTATTTTAGAGTAGTTGAGATACGATTTTATTATGAAGCAAAACGTAGGTAAAAGCAGCAGAGTCGATCGACGATAGAGTACAACCGGACTACTCTACTACGAATACTATTAAAACGACTAAAACTAAAACTCATCCAAAACTCATCACGCGATGGTAATCGAGTTCACCATGACCCCTTTCTTCGGGCAATCGTTCGGGTGCGTCTCCACCGCGGATATTTTCATCACGACGTTCATACCTTCGGTGACTTTACCGAACACCGGGTGCGCGGACGGCGACGATTTGTCGAACCAATCGAGGAAGTCGTTGTGGACGGTGTTGATGAAAAATTGACTCCCGCCGGAGTTTTTGGCGCCGGTATTTGCCATCGACAAAGTCCCGGGCTCGTTCGAGATCTTCGCCGTCAGTTCGTCCGGAATGCAGCCTTCTCTCGCGTCTCGCGTTATTTCTTCCTTCGTGGCGAGATTTGTAAACTTTGAGTTTGGCGGCGGCCCTCCCATTCCTGCGTTCGCGGCGCCGTTCTTTTTCGAGTTTGGGCACCCAAACTGTAACATGAATCCGTCGATGACTCTGTGAAAGTGCAGTCCGTTGTAAAAACCGGTGTTTGCTAAATCGATGAAATTCGACGCGGTTAATGGCATTTGGTCAACGAACAGTTCGGCTTTGAAAGACCCTTCCGTGGTATCGAAAGTGGCGATTGGGTTCGTTGTCGATGATGCCATCGCTTGTATTCGTCTGTTGCTGGCGCTTCTGCGTGTTCTGAGAGAAGAAGAAGAGACGACGTTTTTGATCACCCGCAGGAGTGATGACGTTGAGGACATTTTGTCACGAACGAGACCAAACGAAAAAATGATCAAATTTGAGGTTTTTGCTCTCTTGGTCTTCTTCTCTCTTGTTGTTCGCGCAATATTAAGGAGGGACAATGTATATAACATGTGGTATAATTATGCATTAAAAAGCAGCTATTATTAATAATAAATCATCACACCGCGTACGAACCGCGTGTGAACTTTGAAGTTTGTATTAATTAATATGTTTGGAATTCTTTTGCTTACTTTTCTTACGGAAATCTACCTCGCGAACGTCTTTTTCTATGGTGCTGCCCCCGGCCCCGGCGAATCCGTTTCCACCGGTCCAAGAGTACCCGGACGAACGCAACGGATTTTTCATCAAATACTCGTTCGTGAATTCCTCTTCGTATTTCTTCTTTTTCTTCTTACCTTTGACTTTTGGCGCGAACTCTCCGACGCCGTTCGCTTCGTCTTCCGCTTGTTGCATACCTTCGGAGATCCAGTCGCGGTTGTCGACAGTTTCTAAAGAAGGCAAGTCTTTGTTCAAAAAGTTATCTAATCGATTTAAAACCGCAGATTCGACGTTTTGTTGGACTCGCATTTGACCGCCATGGCCGTCGGAGCCGAACAAGTGCGCGTGACGAATCTTGGCTTTGTTTTTCGGTCCCGTCCACGTGTGGTCTTTGTAAGACTCCAAGTGCGCGGTGTGCCCCGAGCATACCGGCGCGGCTTGTCTAAACGTCGAGGAGGTGAAACAGTTGCATTTGGCGTCGCACACTGTCGCGCCTTCGCTAAACGCGACGTCGATGTACGGGTCGTTGTGATGCAACGCCATAACTAAATAGGTCATGTCGTCTTTAATCGAATCTAAGTGCTCGTTGTATCGAACGCCGTCAATGCGCATCAAAAACGGACGACCCGACGAGGACGTTTCATCGCGCGGTTTGCCGACAATGAACACTTGAAACGGTAATCCTTTAAACGCTTCCGAGGCTTCTTTCAACTTTTTCGCGCGGAAGAAGACGATGCGAGGGGTGGAGACTGGGCCGCCGATGCGTCCTCCGTGGTTCAACGTCTTTTGGAAACCTTTGATAACTTCATCCACGTGCTCTTCGCCCATGTGTAAAACGATCGTTTTCTCCTCGTGCTTCGTGTTTGCAATCAACGAGTCGCCGGTAATCATCGGGACGGACATCGTTCTGCGGTTCGTCAATCCTTTTCTCGCGTCGTCTTTTGACTTTGAAAGTTCAATTTCGTGCATGCCGTTTTTGTTTCCGATGACTTCTTGCTTGACTCGAACATCGCCGGCACCGGCTTCCTTCGCTTCATGTTCCGTCATTTCAACCACTCGTTCAAAAGATTTCGGCTCACCCTCGTAAATTTCTGTCACCGCGGGCATTTGTAACGTTTTGAACGATCTAGCGATGAGTAAACCAAACGCCGCTTGTTTTTGTCCAATTACGATGGCTTTATACGGTTTCGGTCCAACCATGGCGTTCGGTTCCGCTTGGTTGATGGTCGCTTGATTCGGTGCATTTTGCTCTTTTCCCTCTTTTCCTTTCTTCTTCAAAAGCATTCTGCGGTTGATCGTCGTTTCCTCCTCGGATTCTTCTTGAGATTCTCCTCCTTCTTGTTCTTCTTGTTCAGCCGCTTCTTCGGCTTTTTCCATCATCTCCATGGCGAGCAAATCCGAGTCCGAGGCTCGCGAACTCGGCACTTTCTTATCCGCTTTCTTCCAAAATTGCCATTTCTTTTTCATCTGTGTCTCCTCCTTCTCTTTTTCGTACGCTAATTGCTCCTCCGCTGCGGCAATTTGCTCCTCCGCAGACAGTTCTTGTTGTTGTTCTTCCTCTTCTCCTCCTCCTTCTTCGGCTACCTCTTCTTCTGCTTCCTCAACTATCTCCTCCGGCGGTCCCATCGGCGGCGGAGGCGATTGCGCAATCGCTGCTTCCAACACGTGCTCTTCCGTATCTCTCTGATCGTCGTCCACTTTACCTTCGGAATAGCTCGCCGCGGTTTCCGCCTCGGCTCGAATTTTCAACGCCTCCGCCGCTTTCTTATCCGAAATCCGTTTATGTTCAATGTACGAGAACCCTTCCATGTAACTCGCCAAAGCGATAAACTCCAACTTCACTCTTCCTGGCTTTTCCGATTTATCCGCCGGATTGATTAACTTTGCATCCGCGTCGAAATCGCACCTGTTTTTGAAAAAGTATTGCAAACTCGCTTGCTGTTCGAAATACGCGCACGTATCGCTCGCTCTGTTCGCGTGCGGCACGTCGGACTGTTCGTCTTCCATTTCGTTCGATTCCCGCGCGGATCTTATTTCCTCCATCGCTTGCTCTTCTTCCGTCGGTGCGTTCACTCTGGACGAGATTTCCTCCGTCGACGCTTCCGGGTCTAACTCGTTCGCGTTTTCGTCTTGCGCCGATAACGTCTCTTTTTCTGCCATCAAAGCCGTGACTTCCTCCACGGATTTCCCGTAGTTTGAGTTTGAGACTAAAACCACGGACAAGAAAAATACGGCCGGTACGAGGACCGCGCCGAGCCAGTGTTTCGTCGTCCACGACTGATTATTTTTCATTCCTCCTTTTTGAGAGGAGGAGGAGTCGTCGTTGTTGTTACTTTGTGATGATGATGATGATGATGTTAAATGATTAGTCGTCTGATGATGATGATGGTGCTGAGAAGACGACGCCGCTAACTTTGCCGCAACTCCCCCGGAAGAAGAAGAAGCAGCAGCAGCAGCAGATTTCGTAGGTGCTTGCGGTTTTCCAGTCACCAACTGATGATCTGATCGCTGTCTAAACCCCGCGCCGCCGTTGTTCCGTTTCATCTTCTTTGTAGTCTTTGATGAATGAATTCTTCTTCTTCTTTGACGAATTCTTCTTCTTTTAAAGTGTTGTTTGTGTGCGGCTCCCTCGTCGTTTTTTACTTTTTTGCCATGCAGAAAGAAGCTCGAAAATTTTTTGGTGAAAAGCAAAAAAAGGACGAATTTTTCTCTTTTTCTCTTTTCTCTTTTTTTTTTTTTTTTTTCTCTCTCTTGCTTTCTTTTCTCTCTCTCGTCTGGACAAAACAAAAACTTCACTCTCACAAAAGCTTTTCTTCCGTTTTAGATTGACGCGGAAAGAAGAAGACAAACAACACAAAGAAGACAAAGACAAAGACGAACTGAAAAAGAAGAAGAAGAAGAAGAGAGCGAGACGAAAGAAGAAGAAGAAGAAGAAGAAGATATCAACAACAACGTCTCAAAATCAGCACCATAAAAAGAAGAAAAAGTACATAT
>Ga0209425_10006555_pt1 | contig 11150 bp, 13 predicted proteins | sample COG_05_FD_184749 | JGI IMG/M metagenome (GOLD analysis project Ga0209425, IMG submission 184749) | Pelagic Microbial community sample from North Sea - COGITO 998_met_05 (SPAdes) (version 2) | ecosystem: Environmental > Aquatic > Marine > Neritic zone/Coastal water | place: Helgoland, sampling... | reverse complement strand
ACGCGTCGATTAAACCACTACGGCGTATATATACTTAATTCTTAAAGTAGTGCATGCATTTACCCTTCGTCATTTTTCATTTTTTTCCCCATATTTTAAGAGTCTTTTCAACGACGCCGCCGACTGCGCTTCGGCGTCGTAGCGCGGCGGCGACGCGACCCGCCGCCCTTCGCCTTCTTCCCCGACTTCTTCAGCATCAGCACGTCCCCGCCGCCCAGCTGAGCCTTGAGCTCATCGGACATGAGACCCGCGCCGCCGTCGGACCCCATCGTGCGTGCCCACCCTTCGTCGTCCCTCAGGGTGAGCCGCGCCCTTCCTCTGACCACCGCCGACGGTTGCTGATTTTTGTTGTTCTCTCCGAGACGACTCAGCGGTGCCTTCTTCATTAATCGACGCGCGATGGTGGACCTCGGTCTCCCGTCCTGGGGCGAGTTCATCGACAGCGCGGTGGGAGAGAAGTGGCAGCAGGTGCTCGCCGCCCTCTTAGTGGGCTACGCCGTCGCGGCCTTGATCGTCTACCTCTTCCCCTCGCCGTTCAACCGCGACCGCAGGACCGGCAAAAAGGCGCCGAGGACCGAGGCTGAGAAAGTCGCCGCCGAGATCTTCCCCGACCCGATGCCGAAGGGCGACCTGACGATCGAGGAGCTCCAGCGGTACGACGGATCCAACGTCGCGCTCCCCGTGCTCATCGCGGCGAAAGGCCGCGTGTTCGACGTCACCAAAGGGCGGGACTTTTACGGCAAAGGCGGGCCGTACAACTGCTTCGCCGGGATCGACTGCTCCAGGGCGCTGGCGAAGGTTTCGCTCGATCCTAAGGATCTGAACGCGAACTGCGCGGAGCTGTACGCGGCGGAGCGCGACGTGCTGAACGACTGGGTGAGGAAGTTCGAGGACAAGTACCCGGAGGTCGGCATCGTCCTCGACGGCACCTACGACGGACCGCCGTGAGGATACCTACCGGAGGTTAGCTAGATCTGGCGAGTTTAATGTAAAAATCAGAGACACCGTCGTCACTCTCGCGGGCACCGCACATGGCCGACACGAAGGGACAGAAGGGCTGGATCGTCACCCTCGTCGGGTACGTACTCGGCGCGGGCATCGCGGTGGCGACCACCATCCGCAGGTCCAAACGTTCCAAGGGAGGATCAAAGGGAGGGGCTCGAGGGGCGAAGGGAGGGATGCACGGCCACGGCCACGGGGGCGGTCCCCCGGTCGGTAAGGGCCATCACGGCGAGCAGCGCGGCGACGCTCCCGGCCAACTCGCCGCGCGCCTCGCGGCGATGGGCGACGAGGAGTGGTTCCCGCCGCCCATGCCCAAGGGCGACCTCACCGTCGCGGAGCTGAAGACGCACGACGGCTCCGACGGGGGCAAACCAATCTTATTAGCAGCCAAAGGGACTATTTACGACGTCACCCGCGGCAGAGATTTCTACGGACCCGAAGGCGCATACCACATCTTCGCCGGCGTCGACTGCAGCAGGGCGCTCGCTACGATGAGTCTGAAGATCGAAGACTGCGTCGGGGACGTGTCGGACGCCACCGGGGAGGACCTATCAGTGCTGAACGACTGGGTGGTAAAGTTCCAGGGGAAATACCCGGCGGTGGGTAAGCTGTTAGACGGCGACTATAACGGACCGAGGTGAGTGGTGAATCGGTCGAGAAGAGGTTAGCACGATAGTACAGCGATGTAAGACGTAAGACGTAGCACGAGACGACGCCGAGTCGCGTTAATCGCCGAGGACGTGAGCGGCGGCGTGCGTTGAAGTTTGGCAAAGGAAGCGGTCGGTTGCAAAATTGTCCGCGGGTTCAACTCCGTAACCACCCGAACTTCGCGCGGCATTGGACGCGCCGCTTAGCCTAGCCGACGGCGAGATGCGACGGAGGGACAAATTTTCCCTGACGATGCGGCCGATATCGTCGTTGCTGGTCGTCGCGCTCCTGTTCGCGGCGTGCGCGACGTGCGACGCGGCGCGGCACGAGCCGGAACACCCGAACCGCGCCCGTCACTCCACCGCAGCCGCGGGGGTTGGAGAGAAGCACTCACCGTCGGCGTCACCCAAACACGCGGGAGGCTTCCCCGCGAGGCACGACCCGATCGAGATCCAGCCCGGTGACGGCAAGACCACCGGCGTGATCATCTTCATCCACGGCCTCGGCGGCTCACCCGAGAAGTACACCTGGCTCGCCAACGACGGGTCGAAGAACTACGCGCGCCCCGGGGTGAAATGGATCTTTCCGTGGTCACCAGAGCTGGACGTCGCGGTGACGCAGAAGCGCGAGCCCGCGTGGTTCGACATGAACGACTTCCACATCGGACACCTCACGGACGACCGCGCGCACATCGACGCCGCCGCATCGTACATCACGCGAATCATCGACGAGCAGGTCAAGACACACGGCATCGATCCCCGACGCATCGTCGTCGGTGGATTTTCGCAAGGCGGAGCCGTCGCGCTGACCGCCGCGTTACGGTACCCGAAACGGCTCGGTGGCATCCTCGCGATGTCCACGTACCTGCCGCTGCGCGACGACTACCCGGAGAAGATGAACGGTCACCAGACGAAGACGCCGCTGTTCCAGGCGCACGGCAAGGACGACGGCGTGCTCGGGATGGAGTACTACTTCGCCACCAAGGCTAAGCTTCACAAACTGGGCTTCAAGAACAGGTGGGACGCCCTGTACGCGGGCCTAGGGCACGATAAGTGCGACGAGGAGATTCACGACCTGTACCGGTTCCTGGACCAAGAGGTTTTCGGGGAGAAGGGTGACGATCTCGACGAAGGTAACTGGGCCGGCGGGTTTGTGGATTTGGGTTCGAAGGAACGTGAACGCAAGGTGAAGGCGGTTAGCAAGGAGACGAACGCGCGGGTGTTGTCTGACCCACGGGGCGGGTCTGCGAAGGATCCGAAGCAGGTGGTGCGAAGTAGGCTGCGTGATATGATGTTCAGGGCCAACGCGCTGTTGGGCCGCGAGAAGGAGGCGATAGAAGCGGCCGAGAAGCCGGGTCAATTTTACTAATGAACTTTCAATGTGACTTCAGTTGGCTATCGTATCGTCGTGGACCTCACGCCCAACTCGTCACTTGAACCCGCGAGGAGGACCCGTGCGCGACGACATATGTCCGCGGCCGCTCGAGCTGTGCACCGCCTGGCGTCCAGAGTATCGACGCTCAACCTCGCACCCAAACCCGCGCGAACCGCGTCGTCCCGCCCGGACCCCACCGCGGCGCATCCATCTTCGCGGAGACGAGCCCTCGGATTTGCGCTCACGCCGCTGATCATCGCTTCCGCCAGCGGTTCAAACGCCGCCATGCCGGTGACGTACCCGAAACCCATCGTCGTGCCCCCGCCCGAGGGCGGCGCGACCACCGCGGTGTGCATCTTCCTCCACGGCCTCGGCGACACCGGCCACGGCTGGGCGGACGTCGCGTCCTCGATGCCCTTCGAGGGCGTCAAGTGGGTGTTTCCCACCGCGCCAACCATACCCGTCACACTCAACGGAGGCATGCGCATGACCGGATGGTACGACATCAACGACCTGTCCATCGACAACATCAAGGACGACAGGGACCAGACCCTCGCGTCCACCGAGTACATCCAGGGACTCATCAAAGCCGAGGTGGACTCGGGCGTCGACGCGAGTCGCATCGTGATAGGCGGCTTCAGCCAAGGCGGAGTCATCGCGCTGCAAACCGCGCTACGATCCAAGGAACGACTCGCGGGCGCCGTGGGGATGTCCACGTACCTCGCGCTGAGGGACGACTTCCCGGACGCCATGTCACCAAACGCGAAGGACTTACCGGTGTTCCTCGCGCACGGAACCGCGGACCAGGTGCTGCAGTACCAATACGGCGTAGCTTCGCACGAGCACATGACGGAAAAACTCGGGATGACGGCGGTGAGCTTTCAGACGTACCAAGGGATGGGACACAGCGCGTGCCAGGAGGAGCTGCAGCAGCTCGCGAACTTCATCGCGAACGTGCTGGAGAGAACGGTCGTGTGATGCGTATGGGGTCGACCTGTTAATGTATTGTATTGCACGTGTGTCTTCGTTCCAAATATCCTGTCTGCGTAGAAATAAATTTGTCATTTCCCACGTTCGCCAGTGCAAGCGGCACGTGGCTGCGCGTCATGGGGGTCTCCATGAGTCAGCCGAAGCCCACGCCGAGGACGGCGAGCGGGCTGAACATCGACCCGCGGCTCCCGCCCTTGGTGTTCGGCCTGTGGCTCTTCGGCGTCCTGGTGCTCGTCCTCGGCATCTCGCGAGTCGCGCCCGTCGCGCCCGGGGAGTCGCGCAGGCTGGTGGACTGGGCGTACCTCGGGTTCCTGTTCCGCCACGTCAACCCGTACCTGTTCACGGCGATGGGCATAGCGAGCTCCATCGGATTGTCCGTCCTCGGAGCCGCGTGGTGCGTCCCACCCACAATCGCGCCCACGTCGCCTCCAACCCTAGACGCACAGATCCACCGTGAAAGTCATCGGTTTTTCTAAAACTTCAGTTTGCTAACATCCATCCATCCCCGTCGTTCGTCTCTCGACCCGCAGGGGAATCTTCATCACGGGGAGCACGCTCGCGGGCAGGGCGATTCGCACCCCGCGCATCACCAGCAAGAACCTCATATCCATCATCTTCTGCGAAGCCGTCGCCATCTACGGCGTCATCATGGCCATCATCCTCCAGACCAAGATCGAGTACGTGCCCAGAAACGCAGACGGATCTTACCCTCAGTCGGTCATGACCAGCGGGTACGCCACGTTCGCGTGCGGGCTGACCGTGGGCCTAGCGAACTTGGCGTGCGGGATATGTGTGGGGATCGTGGGGAGCGCGTGCGCTTTGGCGGACGCGGCGAACCCGGCGTTGTTTGTCAAGATTCTCATCATAGAGATCTTCGGCAGCGCTCTCGGGTTGTTCGGCGTCATCGTCGGGATCATCATGAGCGCCAGCGTCGACTTCAAGGGTTCCTGAGTACAAGTGAGTACAAGTGTGGTAGGGAGGAAGAGACGAACGAGAATGAACGTAGAATGTACTTGTAAAACAGCAGTAAAGTAGCGCCACCGAGAGCCCCAGCCGAGAGGCGAAAAAGCAAACTCGCGGCACCTCAAAAGGCGTTTCATCCAGAAAGAGGCCACGTCATTTATCATAATGATGCACGCCGCGTGTCGACTCTGGCCACGGACCCTGCTGCTCTTCACCGCCGTCCACGCCGCGACACCCACCACCAGACCGGCCACGACATCGTGCCGCGCCGCCATGTCGTCGTACTACAGGAAGGACGGCGTGAAGATAACGCACGATCCATACGCGCCCGGCATGAAGGAAAAGTACGGCGCCCCAGGTGGGACGGACAACGAGGGGTTCGACCCGTACGCCGACAGCGTGGGCGCGGGCATCTACAGCGGCACGGTCCAGCGCGCCGCGGACGGTAGCGTGGTCATCGGGAAGCAGTACCAGGGCCACAACCCACGGCCCGGCCCGGTTTACAACGGCGGAGGCTACACGCCGATCTCCGAGGCCATCTCCCGGTTCCACCCCGAGACCAACTCCGGCGTCGCCGAGGCGGACACCACGCTCGCGAAGCTCCTTCACGCGCACCCCGACCTGGTCAACGACGTCGCGACCGGAGGCGCCTCCCCGCTGCACACGTGCGGCATGTCGCGGTCCAACCAACACGCCGCCGCGTTCCTCATTGGCTCGGGCGCGGACATCGCCGCGCTCGACACCTACCGGTACACCCCGATGGACAGGATGGCGTCGAACAACCTGGCGATCGGCGCGCAAGCCTTGCTGGCGTTCGGCGCGGATCCCGACGCGCACGGCCCGCCGTTCGACGTCGCCATGGACGCCGAGGCCAAGGATGTCCTCGCCGTCCTCGAACGATACGAGACCCGCGTCGAGTCGAAGCGGTAAGTTTATTTTAACGCTTGCTGTATGGGCAATTTGATTGACGTCTTGTTTTGTTTACAGCGTGACTAAGATCGTCGTCTACGCCGAGGCGGAACCCTCCGTGAGTGGGACGTACCTACCCAAACCACGCACTGAAGTTCCCGAGGGGTTCAAGGATGTGTGCGTCGAGAACGGGTGGGACGTGGAGGCGACGTGGGTGAAGCTCAACGGCGGCGGCGAGGACGGCGCGTGGTACAAGAAAGATGGTGATAGGAGCTACATCTACCGTAACGCGCTGGACGGGTCCTGGTGGATCGACGGGCCGGACGGGTTGGGGGTGTACAAGGGCGTCGGGCCTGATTGGGCGCCGATGGGGATGAGCACCGCGTGGAAGGCGATCGACGGCGGGTCCCACACTCCGACGCTAGCCATTTACCGGAGTTAGGGAAGCGTTTTTTTTTATCAATCGATCCCAATAAGAGTTACTGACGCTTACTTGAGCACGACGTAGCTCGCGTTGCCCTCCTTCATGATCTTCGCCACGCGACCGATCGTGGACTTGAGCTCGTCCTTGTCCGCGTCCGTGTTGAGCAAGCCCTTCTTCCGCAGCTGTTTCGTGACGTCCTTCGTGGTCACCTTGCTCCCGCCGCGTAGGATAGCCCTCAGCGCCACCTCGATCGGCCGCGTCGCCGCCTCCGGCTTGGCCTCCGTCTTCTGCGCCTTGACCGGGACGTTCGCGGCGCCCGGGGATGTCTCGCGCGGGCGCTTCACGCCGGCGGCGACGGGCTCGGGCTTGACCACCGCAGCAGCCGCAGCCGCCGCCGCTTGCTGCGCCGCGCGAGCCGCCGCCTGCGCCTTCTGAACCTGCGCCTGCTCAGCCTTGTTACGCTGCTGCAGCAAGAACGGGTGGAGCTCCTCCTGGTCGGGGTCGACAAACTCGGAGTCCGAGTCCTCGTCGTCGGAGATCCCGCCGAGCTCCGCCGCCATCTCAGCCTCTTCCTCGCGGCCTAACAGACGCTTCAACTTGGCGCCCTCCTCGTCCAGCTCCTCGTCGTCGTCGTCCGCGCCGCCGCCGGTCGGCCCGTGCGGCTTCGGCGGCGGCTTGGCATCCGCGTCCACCATCTCGATCTCATCACCCATGCCCTCGCCCGCGACCTCATCGTCGGAGGCGCCCGCGTCGTGCTCCCAATCGTCGCCCTCAGCCTTGACGATGCCCCTCGCGCCGGGAGCCTCGCCGACGTCGTCGCCGGCTTTCGCCTCATCCTCGATCGGCTCCTGCTTGACCCCGACGCCGCCTCCCGCCCCACCCTTCTTGCGTCGCTTCTTCTTCTTATCGTACTCGTTGTCGTCGTCGTCCGAGTCGGTGTCACCAGCCTGCGTCTTGAATCGGTCGGCGTCGTCGGAATCGGAAAGGGCGTCGTCTTCCAGATCGCCGCCGTTCCCGCCCTTCAACCCAGCAGCCTTCTCGAGCCACTGCGACGTGGACGTGGTGTGCCGGCCCCTGGCCTCGAGTCTCTCCTCGGCTTCTTCAAGGGAGATGACGCGTCGGTTAGCGACGGGTCTGAAGTTGTACCACTGTTCCATCGGGATGGCGCACACGTCGGTTGTGTTCGCTTGCATCATGAGGAGGAAGAAGTTGCCGAGTGAGCCGGATTCGCGGGAGCCGTTGAACTGCACGCGGCCGCCCTTCTTGCTCTCGCTGACGAGCTGGAGGTTGGGTTCGCGCCCCGCGCTCGTGGTCATGTCGCTCCGCTGGCGGCAGAGCTGCCACTCCACCGCGGTCGCGCGCCCGGACTTGAACTTTGGGGGCTTCTCGCCGCTGAATCGCCCGACGACGTACTTGCGCACGGGCGCGAACGCGCGCACCGCGTAGCCCTTGCTCAGCACCAGCTCCATCTTCGCGTCGTTCGGGATCGCGTCGTCAACCCCGGGGTCCATCGGGCGCCCCGTCTTGGGATCCACGAGCGACAGCTCGAACCCGGCGTACTGACCCTTCGCATCGAGCAGCTTGCCGAGATCGGGGCGCGCGGCGAGGACCGCGGCGCAGACGCCCGCGGGTGTCGCGGGCGCCGGCACAATCACCGGCGCGTGCGCCGCCTCGCTCGGGAACTTGACGTGCACCGTCGTCATCACCGACGCGCGAGTGCTTGTGGGGGGGGCGCTCAGCTCGCTAGGGCAAAAACCAGGATCTGCGTCGACTGGGCAAACGGTCTTGGGCAGTGTTGTTAGCACAGCTGCACAGTCAGATTACGGTGGGGACATCACGCTGTTGACGTCATCGTGGCGGAACCGGATGGATCTATTATCATAAATCTAGCTCCTTCTATCCGAGAGTAACCCTAACCCCCATCGTCCGCGGCCTCACCGCGGCACACCCAAAGTCTCAACAATCCCCCGCGCGCCGGCGTAGAATGTCATAACCAATCTTCTTCTCGACGAAATCATTCATTCGGCGCTTCTAACTTAGAAGGTGGAGCCGATGTGCATGATGTTGGTCGCCATGTTGCAGCCGAAGGGGTCGACGATGTGGTCCTTGAGCGCGGCGACGGGGCCGGTGCGGTACACGATAGCCTGGACGACGATGCCCACGAACGCGATCATGGCCAGGCGACCGTTCTTGATCTCCTTGAGCGCCATGGCGTCGCCGTTCATGCCCATGGGGTCCCAAGGGAAGGTCTCGTTGACGCCGGACTTGCCGGTGGCGAGCCAGCCGCGGATGCGGCGGAGCTCGAGGATGCCCATGACGGGGAACTGCACCGCGAGGAGCGCGTTGATGGGGAGGTCGTACTCCGCGGCGCCGGCTTCGTACCACGGTCCGCCGATGCCGAGCACCTCGGTGGCGGTGATGCCGGCGACGGCCATCATCGCCCAGCGGGCGTTCATGAGCTCAGCCTCCTGGTAGTACTTCAGGCGCTGGGGGTCGGCGCCGAGGCCGAGGGGGTCGAAGCCGAAGTCACCGGGGAGGGTGCCGTCGAGGTGGGCGGGCGCGACGGAGGAGTCCTTGATCCTGTGGGATGGGAATGGATGGGATGGGGATGGACGGGTTGGTCAGCGCATGATAGCTGTGAAGCGGTCTCATTGGACGGTGTTGGGCGGGTTCGCGTATAGGCATCGATCATCGCCCATGCTCCGGGAAGGTGCACGGATCGGTGACGGGGCGGACGCGCGGCGCGTCATCGAAGGCGACGCCCCGATCGGTCGCGATCGGACCGCCCCCTCCGAGCTCCTATCACGTTTTCCCCGGATGGACGTGATGCCGGATTGACGCGCACACGGCGATGCGCGATGCGTCGCACGCGCCGCACGCGCCGCGAACGGATGAACAACCCTTCTAATGAGACGCCCGCGTCGCTCGTGCGGCGATTGGGAGTGGGTACGACGGGCGGGTGACGCACCAGAGCTCGCGGTTCGCGGCCTGAACCTTGAGGGAGGCGCGAGCGGAAACGGGAGCCTTGGCGGGCGCGGCGAAGGACGCGCGGGAGCCCGCGAAGTTGGCCTTGCGCGCGGACACGGCGGACACGGCGCGGACGGAGGTGGTGGTGAGAGCAGCCATCTTAATCGATGTGTAGTGCTGTACTGTGTGTGCAGATACGAGGTTCGTCGGGCGGCCCCGGACGCTTTTACGCCGGGATTGGAAAAACAGCTGCCTGTTGAAACGCTCTCATTGGTCGAGAAGTTGAGTCCCGATACTCTTTCTCGCTGGATTAGCAAAATGCCGACCGGATTTGCAACCGGTCGATTAAAATAAATTGCGATTATGGGTCCGATAGGTTAGAAAAAAGTGGATTGGCCTCCATCTGCTCACCTCAAGGGTTTAGGTCGAAAGCGCACTGACGTCATTCGTCGCGTCCGGAGACCGCTCCAGGAACGATGGCTGCTTCTCTCACCATGTCCATGGCCAGCCTCGCGGTGTCGGGTGCTGCGCGTGCGCCCGTCGCGCGCATGGGTGCGCCCGCGCGCGCGCCCGTCAAGGCTGTGGGTGGCTCGGCTTTCATGCCCGCCAAGCTCGCGTCCAAGATGACCATGAAGTCTTCTCTCGCGGGTGCGTATAGCCTCTCAATCCGCGTCGTGTGCGGCGACGACGGGGCGTCTCTCGTATCGAGAGCGTCGCGTCGTCGCCGTCGCATCCCGACCAGCCAGATTCGAAGGAGCGGCACGCGAGCGGGCGCGACATCGAACCCGCCCGGCGCCGTTTCCGGACCCCCGTCCGCGACTTTTTCATCCCATCCCGCTTTATTCCGCGTCTCGCTCACAAACCCCATTTCCCCGTTATCCACTCCACCCAGGCGTCGCCATGCCTTCCGCGATGGCGACTCGCAAGCCCGCCGTGGGCCGTGGGGCGTTGGTTGTGACCGCGGGTGGCAGGTCCCTCGGCTGCACCCTCCACGGCACCCGCCGCGCGCGCGCTCGCACCTCCGGCTTCCGCGCCCGTCTCCAGACCGCCTCCGGCCGCAAGGTGCTGAAGCTCCGTCGCAAGAAGGGACGCAAGTACCTCGCCCCCGCCGGCGCGGTGAACGGATGGAACAGGGAGAAGAAGAAGTCCCTCAAGTAAGGACCTCACGTAGAGGCTTATTAATTAGTAGAGGATTCTTTCTTAGCGGCATATCGTGAGCACGGGCGTGCGCACGACAGAGGGGGCGGAGGCGTCGACGACAAAGTGTTGCCTTTGTATTACAGTGTCTGCAAAACGGTTTAATACAAAGGGCGGGTGACACACACAGTGGAGGACGCGCGGTCGATGATGATGCGGATCAGAGTTAGCTCGAGTCGGAGAGGAGACAGCCTCTCGGCGTTTGTTACATAAGAGACATCGCGCGCGTCGCCTAAACAAACACGGAAGAACTAAAGTTCTCGACCTCAAAGTTCGTCCTCGTCGTTAAACTCGAACTCGTCCTCCTCCCCGTCCTCGTCGCCGCCGTACGCGTACGCCGCCGTGGCCAAGGACTCGGACACCTCCTCCAAATCGTCGTCGCCGTACCCCCACGACCGAACCATCGCCTTACCGGCGCTGCCCCGCACCGCGCGCTTCCACCCGGCGTTTATCGAAGTGAGCACCGCGCCGTACGCGCCGGTGGACACCAGCCTGGTCATCGCCGCGCACTCACGCGGGTTCAGACTCCCGTTCTTACTCCCGCCGAAGACCCGAGGAAAGGGAAGAGGCAGGGGAAGCGGCGCCGTTACCGCGCACCTGAGCCTCGGCGCGCGGTACGCCTCGTACCTCAGCGCGGCGTCCAGCGCATCGCGCGTTTGCGTCGGCGTCGCGGCGG
>Ga0209425_10006553_pt1 | contig 11151 bp, 7 predicted proteins | sample COG_05_FD_184749 | JGI IMG/M metagenome (GOLD analysis project Ga0209425, IMG submission 184749) | Pelagic Microbial community sample from North Sea - COGITO 998_met_05 (SPAdes) (version 2) | ecosystem: Environmental > Aquatic > Marine > Neritic zone/Coastal water | place: Helgoland, sampling... | reverse complement strand
AGGATAAAAGTAACTTCAAATAATAATATTTTTGGTCCTCAACCTTATTTAGCTATTAAAACTTTGAAAAATGAATTTATTTGGGAGAATTTTGATAAAGGACTTAATGAGTATGAATGGTTTTTTACTTTTGATTCTCATCATATTCCAAAATCAAGTTTAGACAAAATTGGGATTGCAGCAAATTCTTTTGATGGAACTACAGAAGTTATCAACCTTGATTTAAAATCATTAAAAATTAATAAATACTTATATAATTATGAATAATCTTTCAATATTTGCAACAGGTACAATGAGATCAGGAGGCTCATTGTTTCAAAATTTCATGTCAGTTCACTCGGATGTAATTATTTTTAGTGGTTTTGTTAACTTTTTTAGATTTTATGATGAACGATATGGAAAAATGGATATTCTTGCCATGAAGAAAATTCTTCACCATTTAAAATTAAGATTAAAGCTTCGAAGAAATTTTGATTTACCCATAGATATTATTTATGAAAACTTAAAAGACAATCCCAATTTGTCATATGCTGATTGTTATCAAGAAATAATGAAATTTTTAAGAGATCAAACTAATAAAAAAATATGGGGTGAATATGTTACAATGGGATGGAGAAATATACCCAAGTATTTGGAATATTTCCCAGATGGAAAGGCCATACATATAATTAGAGATCCTAGAGCAATTCTGACATCATTTGGAAAAACTTCAATTATGCCTGAAGGTTATCATTTAAACTCAATTTTTAATTGGATAGATTCATATAATCACTCCAAACTATTCCAAAAAACTTTACCAAAGGATAGGTATAAGATTATAAAATTTGAAGACATTCATAAAAATCCAAAAAATGAAATAAAATCTATATGTGGTTTTTTGGATATTAAATTTCAAAAAAACATGATAGATTCCCCAAAATGGGAAAGTTTATTTGATAAAAACTTTGTTAGCGCTAATACATCTGGTTATACCTTGAAAAAAGTTTATGGATTTGATGAAAAAAGAGCAACCAATTGGAAAAATAATATTAAAGAACATGAACTTTTTATTTGTGATATCTTGTTAGATAAATTTAATAATGTCGAAGAGTCTTTTATTTCAAATAAAACTTACAGCGCAAATGAAATAGCAAAAAATTTAGAAATTATTTCAAAATACCCGATTTTTTATAATGCATTACAAAAATATAATCTTGATAAAGAAGGAAATGACCAACACGTGTTAGATCCAGTAAAACCTGAAAATTGGGACTCCGATAAATCAGAATCTGGAAAATTCATTGACTCAGAAGATTACAAAATTTATATAAATCGTTTTAATCAAATAATGACTTTAAAGTCATAATGAAAATAGTTTATTTAGTTCAAAATAAATTTACTGGAAGAGATTATTTTAGATATGGAATTGAAGAGTTAATTACTCATTCTAAAATGGAGGTAGAAATTTGGGATATTTCTAAAATATTATATCCAAATGCTTTATTTGATTATCAAGATCATAATATCATGATTGATAAACGATGTCAAATAAGATCTTTTGGGTCATATAATGATCTTTCTCTTTTTACGAAAAAAACAGATATACTTTACTGTATATCATTAATAATATTTGATTTTAAATCGTTTAAGGTATTTAAAATTTTAAGTGACAATAATATTCTGTATGGTGGAACAGGACAAGGAATGATTAATATAGTTCCAGAGCATAATAGCTATTTAATTAATACTAATTCGATATTTAAAAAGCTGTTTAATGTAACAATTAGAAGATTATTGTCATTATTTAAAAAACTATTATTTCTATTATTAATTAAGTCTTATAAAATTAACTTTTATAAAGTTTTTTTTCTTTCGGGTGGAGTAAAAGCTGAAGTGGATAATATTTTAGTTTCTAAAAAAACTAAAAAAATTAGATTACATTCTAACAACTTTGATTTACACTTAAAACAATCAAAAAAATTTAAAAAAATGTTTGATTATGATTATGATATTTACCTTGATCAGAATGTTACGAACAGTTCAGATAGTATACTAAGAAATAATAAATTAAATATTCCCTCAAATAAATATTATAAGGAATTAAATGTTTTTTTAAAAAAACTTGAAAGGGTTAGTAAAAGGAAAATAATTGTAGCTGCTCATCCAAAAGCAAATATCAAAGAGTTAAAATCTTACATGTCTAACTATGAAGTCATAACACAGTCTGATAGTTCCAATTTAATTTTTCATTCAACAAATGTAATTGTAGGTTATTCAATGGCTATGGGTTTTGGAGTTTTATACAATAAAGACTTAATATTAATAACAAACAATGATATTAATAAATATAAGAAGCCTGCTTTAAATGCCATTTCAAACTATTTAAACATTAATTACATAAACATTAGTAAGAAATATAATTTAAAAACTGATTTAATTTTTAATAAATCTAAATATTCAAACTATATTAATGATTACATAACGCGTGATAGAGATAATAAAATATTTTTTTCTATTAAGATGTTTGATTTTTTTAAAAATTATACAAATAAATTTTGATGAATGATTCATTATCCAAAAGATTCTCATTTAAGTTTATTGCCAATCTTTTTTCTGTACTCATAAGTTCTATTATAACTATTATTGTTCCCAGAGTTTTAGGGCCTAATTTGTATGGAGATTTCATGTTTTTAAATGATCACTTTAAAAAAATTATAGGGTTTTTAACCTTAGGTACTCCAATGGGGTTTTTTATCAAAATTTCAAAAAGAAGAGAAGAAATTACACTTTTAAAATTTTATATATATTTTCTAATTCTAATTTTATCTGTATCGTCATTGTTTTTAGCTATTATATATATTTTTGATTATGATGATCAGATCTATTTAAAAATTGGATATCAATTTGTAATATTATCATTCTTATATTCTTTTTTATTATTCTTAATTGATACTTTTAGAAAAGTAAATGATGCTTATGGGTTAACTGTTTTTAGCGAAAAGTATTTTCTTTTAAATCGAGTTGCTGGTCTATTTATCATACTAATTTTTGTTTATTTTAAAATTTTAAACCTTTTAAATTATTTTTTCATATTAATTTTTACTTCACTAGCTCTTTTAATTAGTTGGTTTATTTATTTAAATAAATCTAACATTAGACCTTTTTCAAAAAAATATATAATTGATAAGATATTGGCAAAAAAGTATGTCTTAGAGATGTATTTATATTCTCACCCACTATTTGTTAAAGGGATAGTAGTTTTAATAGTTGGAATTGGTGAAAGGTGGCTTTTACAATTATACGGAGGTTCAGAACAACAAGGTTTTTATAGTTTTTCTTTTGCACTAGCTTCAATAATTATTTTATTCACAACATCAATTGCTCCAATTTTTACAACTGATTTCTCAATTGCTTGGAAAAATAATGACTATGTAAAAATGAGAAAATTGTTTAACACTCTTGTTCATCCATTAGTTTTTATAACATCTTTTTTATCATTCTTTGTAGCTTCAAATGGAGTTGAAATTATGATTTTGTTTGGCGGTAAGTCTTATGAAGGAGCAGGATTATCTTTAATGATATTAGCTCTATACCCAATTCATCAAACTTATGGTCAACTTTGTGGTGCAGTTTTATATTCGTCAGGAAAGACTAAAATTGTAAGAAATGTAAGTATCCCAGTTCAAATTATAGGTTTATGTGTTGTATATTTTTTTATTTCACCTGAAAATATTGGTGGTTTAAATTTAGGAGCAGTAGGACTTTCCTATAAAATGATTTTTCTTCAAATTATAGCTGTGAACATATACCTCTGGTATTGCGTAAAAATATTATCACTATCGTTTACAAAACACATTTTAAAACAATTTTTGATGTTTTTTATTCTTTTCATATTTTCATTTGGATTAAAATTTATTTTTAAAAACACAACAGACTTTATAATATTAAATTTAATTATAAATGGTGTTTTTTATTTAATAATATCTGCCGTTTTTATTTTTATTTTCCCATCAATAATTAATCTTGAAAGAAGAGATTTATATAAATTTTTTAAAAAATATTTTAAAGCTTAATAAATGATAAAACTAGATTTAAACCATTTGAGTAAAGAACAAAACTTGAAATTTAATCAGATTATCAAAGATATAAAATATGATTACGATAAGTTAATTAATAATATTTCTGCTGAACATGTTGATAATATTAACTGGATAGTAGGATCAATCGCCTCTAGAAATAAATATCAAAGCCCATTATTTATTAGATGTGCACAGCTAACCTTAATTAAATTTTATAATACAGAAACAAATTTTTTAAACGTTGTTTCAGACGATAAAGCTCTTTGTAATCTGATCAATATGCATTTTGTTAATATAAATGTTATATGCAGTGAAAACTTTTTAAGTTCCATTTGGAGAATTCTAAGACCTCCAAGGCAGTTTATTTTCTCATTTTTACTAATTTTTTTAAGATTTTTATCTAGAAAAAAAGTAAACATGAAACAAATTAGAAATAAAAATATCACATTAATTGACACATTCGTAATCAATAATAAATCAGGTGATGAAGGAAGTATTGTAAATAAAATTTATAAAGACAGGTATTATCCTGAATTATTAGAAAATATTGACGAAAATTTAAAAAGTGAAATATATTTCATGCCAACAATTATTGGGTTTATAAACCCTTACCAAATATTTAAGAAAATTAGAGATTGTAATTATAATTTTATAATCCCTGATGATTATTTAAAATTTTCTGACTATTTGCAAGCACTAACGCAGCCTTTCAAATTAATAAATTTAAAATTGAAGAATACTAAATTTAATGAATTTGATGTTAAAGATTTATTGACTGAAGAAAAAATCAGATTTAGTTCTGATTTCATTAGTATTCTAGCCGTATTATATTTTTTATTTTCAAAAAGATTTGCTGAAAAAAATGTTAAAGTAAGACTGTTAATAGACTGGTATGAAAATCAGGTAATCGACAGATCTCTTATTAAAGGGTTTCATACATATTTTAAGAATACACCTGTATATGGATATCAGGGTTATGTTATATCAAAAGATTTACATATTTATTCTCAACCAAACTATTCAGAGTTTATTGGTAAATGCGTTCCAGACAAGGTTTTAGTAACCGGTAAAGGATTAAAAAGTAGTATGAGGGAATTTTACAATAAAATTGATGTTGATGTAGCACCTGGATTCAGATTTAAAAAGGTTTTTGAAAGTAAAGCAGTTCAATTTCCAAAGGATTTTTCAGTTTTAGTTGGACTTCCAATAAACCTAAATGACTGTAAATTAATTTTAGAAAATATTTTAAAAATCTATAAAAATCAACAATTTAATTTTAAAATTAAATTTTATGTAAAACCACACCCAACTTTTACATCAGTTCAAATGAAGAAGTTAGTTGATGATGAAAATATAGAATTTTTAGAATTTTTAAGTGGTGATTTTCACGAATCTTTAGAAAAGGTGAATTTGGTAATTAGTAATGCATCAAGTATTTGTCTTGAAGCCTTAACAAAAAAAAGATTTGTCATAATCTTGGGACCAGAGAGTGGTATTTTACAAAACCCAATACCTGCGAGTGTATCAAAAAAAATATGGAAAATCGCTTATAGTTATGATGAACTGATTAGTGAAATAATCTATTTTAGGGGTCTTAGTAATTTGAACTTTAATCAAGAATTTGAATATGTAAAGAAAAATTTCTTTGAACCCGTTAATAAAAAATCTATTTTAAAATTTTTAAATATTGAGACGAGAAACTAATTTATTTTTTAGAAATGTTTTTTGCTATGATATTTTAAAAATTTTTAAATTTTACGCTAGTTTAATTTTTTTTAAAATTCGTCAAAAAGTAACTTCAAAAAAACTTCCTAAAAGAGCAATTGAATTTAAAAGTAATTTTAAAATATTAAAAGAAAGTATTATTAATTATAATTATACTATTTCTAAAGAATTTAAGCTAATTACTTCTCTAAACTCCGTTAAAATAGATCCAATTAAAAAATGGAAAAATTTAGCAACAATAAAAAATTATGAAGTCAAGTTAAGTTTTCATAGATTTTATTGGCTTGATTTTTTTAAAAATAATATATCTTACGAAGATTTTTATGAACTTTTTCAAAGTTGGTTTATTGATTTTATTAATGAAAGCGATGCTTGGCATCCATATACATCCTCTGAACGTTTAACTTCAATTCTATATTATTTACATTTACATCTAAGTAGAACTAAAATAATTTACATTTTTAAAAATGTAAATATTTTTCAAGACTATATTCACAAAACTTATAACGAAATTCTTGAAAATCTTGAATATCCGGATGATTTAAATACTTTTAATCATGTGGTTAATAATTATAAAGGTTTAATACTATGCGGACTTGTTATGGATGATAGAGATCTTGTAAATAAGTCTTTTAAAATTATGTTAAATGAATTGTCAATTATTTCTGATGAAGATTCTTTTTTCAGAGAAGGTTCTAGCCATTATCATTTAATAATTTATAAATGGTTAATAGAACTGAAATTCTTGATCAAATTTTTCAACTTTAAAATTAATTATTTAGATTTTACAAACTTTTCAAATGAAATTTCTAAAAAAGCATCTTTTTTTGTAGTAAAAGGAAAGTCATTAAAAATGCCATTTTTTGGAGATATTTCACCAGATTTTACACCTAGCAAGCTTTTAAATTTAATTTATAAAAAAAATACGTCTAAATATTATAATCCAAAAATTTTGAATCATTTAAACTTTTTTAATTCTAGTAATAATTCATTTATTTTTCAGAACTATACAAGAATTAATAAAGGTTTATGGACTTTATTTGTGAAACACAATAATTGTGAAAAAAAATATTTTCCTGATCACTCACACGAAGATGAATCACAATTTATTATTTTTTTTGACGGTGAGCCGTTGATTATTGATTCAGGAAGGCCGAATTATGAAACTAAATTCACTAAGGATAAATATTGTTTAAACTATTTTCATAATACAGCAAGATTAAACGGGGTTTCATGTTTCAATAATAGAAATTACCCAAATATTCCAAATTTCACTAAGTATCCTGTATTATTAAATAACTATAACAGTAAAGATTGTTCAATATTAGAATTACAATCTGATTCAATTCATAGAATTAACTTTATAAACAATGATAAATATTTAAGAAGATTTATAATCAATGAATCTTCTATAATAATTGAGGATGAGTTTAGATTAAACAAATCATCTTTATTTGAATTGTCTATACAATTCTCTGAAAATATAAATTTTAAATTTTTAAATAATAAAATGAAAATTCTCTTTAATAAAAACAATTTAACTTTATCATCAAACTCTCAAATAAAAAATATAGTTAGTTCTACTTACTCAGAATCATACAATAAATTGAAAAATAACTCAACCTTAAATTTCGAAAAAGAAATTAAAAGTAAATTCAAAAACGTAATAAAAATTGAATTATCCGTATGATTAAATTAAAAAAATATAAAATATGGACAATTTTAATTTTTATTCAATATTTAATTTATGAAAATGTTATTTTTGTATTTCCAGAAATCTTTGGCGGAAGTATTTTCAAATACATTGTTTATTCCTATAAAGTTTTTTTTCCATTAATTTTATTTCAAACATGGAAATTTTCAATCACCCAATTTTTGTTAAATAAAACTTTAAAAAATTATACAATTTTTATTTTTTTATTCATGATCTGGGCTATAGTTCCAACTTTTTTTAATGGTAATATTATCGATTATTTAAAGCTTTTTGCTCAGTTTTTTTTCTTTATTGGAGCTTTAGGTTTTTTTTCTAAAAACCCCAAAGCAATAGATTTATTGCTCAAAATTCTCATTGTATATGTCTTGTTTGCTCTTGTTCAATATTCTTTAATTGTTTATTTTGAGTACTATGGTCGTAACCCTACTAATCGAGGTCTTGTAGGACCATTTGGAATTTTAGGAAATAACGCTGCAAGAATAGGGTTTTTAGATCCCCCAATTATTAGAATGACTGGGTTCTGGCGTGAACCTAGTAATTTCTCTGGTGCTGCTTTTGCTGCTTATTTTTTATCTAGATATTTTTATTCAAAAGAAAGAAAAAAACAGTGGAAGTTATCATCAATCTTTTGTCTTTTGTGTGGTTTCCTTTCAATTAGTAATGCAGGTTACTTAGCATTCGGTTTTGCGTTAGGTTTTTTAGAATTTTTTAAGAAAAATAAAAAAAGTTTGTCAAATAAGCTTAAGCTAATATCCCTTAGTTTTTCTGCAATTTTATTGGTTTTATTAGCTCTCATGGGAAGGAATTATGTAACAGAAAACAAAATTGAAAATCCTTATGTAAGAGCTATTAGTGGTGTTAGATCATTAAGCAATAATATTGATGTGTCTAGCGGTAGGTTAGAAGGGTATAATGTTGTATTCGATTATATTAAAGAGAATCCTATTGGTATCGGAGTACAGGTTACAGGTTCAACTGGTATCCCAGCTCCAGCTGGAGCTCCAATGTATTGGTTGTATTTAGTTGGTATTCCTGGTGTTTTTTTCTTATTAATGAGAGATTTTTTTCTTTTCAAAAAGAGCATAACTATCATAAAAACAAATTCTAATTTTAGGTATATATGTTTAGCTTATATAGTAATTTTTACTCAGCAAGCTATCTATGGTAGTTGGATAGATCCAAATATCCTAATCTTTTCAAGCATAATTTTAATAAATAATCCAAAAAACTAATTTCAAATGTGTGGAATATCAGGAATTCTAAATTTTCATAATAGGCCAATTGACAAATCTTCTATTTTAAAACTTAATGGAGCAATTAGTCATAGAGGTTTAGATAATTCAGAAATTTTAATTGGCGATACAAATAAAAATTTTTCTAATTACAAAGGAATAGCAATTGGGCATAGACGATTGTCTATAATAGATCTCTCTAATAATGGCAATCAACCCATGTTTAATAATTCCGGAAATTTATGTATTGTTTATAATGGTGAAATTTATAACGCTGAAGAATTAAGAAATAGATTTAAATCAATGGGTTATACTTTTAAATCTTTATGTGATACCGAAGTATTGTTAGCAGGATATTTTTTAATTGGCGAAAAAATTCTTGAAATAATTAATGGAATGTATTCTTTTTCAATATGGAATGAAGAAGATAAATCATTATTCTGCGCTAGAGATCCATTTGGAATTAAACCTTTTTATTATTTTTATGATAAAGATTCCTTTAAATTTTCTTCAGAATCTCGTGCTCTTTCATTAATTACGCATAATTCAATTGATAATGATGCATATAGATCATATGTTTTAATGAACTATGTACCAGGTACTAAAAGCATTTTCAATGGAATAAAAAAATTAGAAAAAGGAACATTTATAAAAGTAAATAAACAAGGAAGAATTTTTAAAAAAAAATTTTGGAGATTAGAAGATAAAATAATTAAAAACACAATTTCTTTTAAGGAATCATCTAACATAATTGAAGAAAAATTAAAAAGTTCTGTTAAAAGACAATTAACAAGCGATGTTCCTGTTGGTGTATTTTTGTCTGGAGGTTTTGATAGTGGTTTAATTACTGCTTTATCTTCAAAATATGTAGAAAATTTACATACATACACTGTTGGATTTGATGATAAAATTCAAACTTCTGAAATCCACATTGCATCAAAACTTTCAAAAAAATATTCAACAATCCATCACGAGAAAATAATTCAATCTAAGTCATTAATGAATTTGCTAAATAGCGCTGTATTATCATTAAACGAGCCTGTTGCAGATAGTGCAATTGTTCCTTCATATTTTTTATCTAAATGTGCTTCAGAAGATGGAGTTAAAGTTGTATTAAGTGGAACTGGTGGTGATGAAATATTTGGAGGCTATGAGAAGTACGTAAACTATTCAACAAAAAGGTCATTATTTGAAAGGACTCCTCAATTCATTAAAAATTTATTTTCTAATGTTCCAGGTTTAGATCCTGTCTTTGAAAAAAGATTAAGTTCAAATTCACTTGACATGATTTTATGTACTGGAGGTTCTTCAAATATTTTAAGTCAATTGTTTGATTCAACTAAGGATTTTAAAATGTTTCTTCAAAAATTTGAAAATGATATTATTCCTAAAATGAATTTTAAACTGCCAAAACTAAATACTAAAATGAAATTTGACATGGATCTTTACTTACCAGATTCATTATTGATGTTTTTAGATCAAGTAACTATGGCAAATACAATTGAGGGCAGGGTTCCTTTTCTAGACGAAGATCTTCTTGTTTCATGTTTTAACGTAAACCATAAATACCATTGCAATCAAAATATTACAAGAATTCTTCAAAAGAAAATTTCTGAAAATAAATTAATTAAAGACACTTTTTTTCATAAAAAACAAGGTTTTTCTGGTCCAGTTAAAGATTGGGTCACAAAAAATATAGATCAGTTTAAGTCAGTTATTTTTGAACATAATAGTCATGGATTTAATAGTAAATTTTTAAATAATTTATTTTCAAAAAAAGTATTGGATCCCAATGATTATCATAATATTTTTTCCATGTATGTTTACTCAAATTGGCATAAGAATAATGTTTTATAGATAATGAAAAATTTAATTTCTGTAATAATAACTACCAAGAATAGGATCAGTAAGATTGAAAGAGCAATAAATTCAGTATTTAATCAGTCATATAAAAACATTGAATTAATTATCGTTGACGATGCTTCTAGTGATGGTACGCCAATTTTAATAAAATCTAAATATCCTAACATTACATTACATGAAAACCAGAAGTCTGTTGGGGGTTCTGCTTCAAGAAATATTGGTATTAAATTATGTAAGGGACCATTTGTGGCATTTCTTGACGATGATGATTATTTTAGGTTAGATAAGTTGTCTGTTCAATTAGAATTATTTTTAAAAAACAAGCAAGCTTCTCTGGTAGTATGTAATTATTATTCCATAGAAAATAATATCACTAAAGTTAGTAGATATAGGAAAAACATTAATCATAAATATTATTATAAAAATATTTATGGGGGGACATCAACGTACTTCACATCTTTAAACCTGATAAATAAAATTGGTGGCTTTGACGAAAAATTAAGAAGTGCTCAAGATTGGGATTTTGCTTTAAAATTATCTCAAATTGGCAATGTTTTAC
>Ga0209425_10006548_pt1 | contig 11158 bp, 11 predicted proteins | sample COG_05_FD_184749 | JGI IMG/M metagenome (GOLD analysis project Ga0209425, IMG submission 184749) | Pelagic Microbial community sample from North Sea - COGITO 998_met_05 (SPAdes) (version 2) | ecosystem: Environmental > Aquatic > Marine > Neritic zone/Coastal water | place: Helgoland, sampling... | reverse complement strand
AGCAGTAATGTCATTAGGTGGTGTTGTTTATTCTAAATCATTACGTGTTGCAGGCGATGCATTAGATAGGTCAATAATGGATTATATGAGAAAAAAAATGAATTTATTAATTGGAGACTCGACTGCTGAAAAAATAAAAAAAGAAATAGGTACTGCAATACCATCAACAAATAATACTTTTTTAATGAAAGGAAGAGATATTAGATCAGGAACTCCTAAAGAAATTGCATTAACAGAAAAAGATGCTTGCGAAGCAATAATGCCAATATTAAATCAAATTTTGGGTGGTATTAAGGAAGCTCTTGAAAACACTCCTCCAGAGCTTTCGGCTGACTTAATTGATATGGGTCTAGTTCTTACGGGTGGTGGCGCTTTACTAAAAAATATTGATAAATTAATCTCACAAGACACAGGTTTACCTGTAACAATAGCTGACGATCCATTATCTTGTGTAGCTGTTGGAACTGGTAGAGCTTTAGAAAATGAAGAACTATTTTCTACAATGTTGTCTGAGTATTAATTTTTCAAAAAAGATTTCATGCCTGCTAGTCGAGACGATATTGGAATAGCCTTTCGTTCAGCTCTTTTGCAAAAAGGAGCTGCTCAAAAATTCTCATTAGTATCTCTAATAATAGTTGCACTTATAATTTTTTTCTTAGATTTTTATAAAGTTGCTTTTATGAAACCATTAAGATTTTTAATAAATGATACAGTTTATCGAGTATCTATGGTTGCTTCCTTACCCTCTCGTTTTTTACCAAATTTAACTGAAAATATTTCTCAATTATTTGAAATTAAAAGTGAAAATATAAAATTAAAAAATAAACTAGAAGCTTATAAAAATAAAGAATTTAAAATTGAATATTTAACCAACCAAAACAAAATCTTAAGACAATTTATAGAGTCAAAAGAAATTTATGAAGAAGAAGATAAAAAAAATATTATTGTTGCGAAAGTTTTACTAGATAAAGATAGTCCTTTTTTACAATCAATTATTATCAACAAAGGATCAAAATCAGGAGTTCTTAAAGGAATGCCAGTATTGGATAGGTCTTATTTAATCGGTCGTGTAGTAGAGACAAACTATCTATCATCAAGAGTTTTGCTTTTAAATGATTTAAATAGTAGAGTTCCTGTCACATTAGATGAAGACGGAACACAAGCTATTTTAAAAGGAACTGGTAAAAATGAGCCTATTTTATTTTATTTACCAGATGAGTACATTGTTAAGAAAGGGATAAATGTATTTACCTCAGGAAAAGATCAAATATTTACACCAGGAACACCAGTTGGAAAAACCGACGATAAAAACTCAGTAATACTTTACACAGATACTTCTCAACTTAGTTTTGTTAAAATAGACCTAACAAAAAAAATAAAGGAGTCTTTTTAAATGTTAAATTCAAAATTCTCAAAGAAATTTATAAATTTTGGCCCACTAATTCTTTTGTATTATTTATCAATAAGTGAAGTAGACACTCATTTTGAAAATTATTTTGAAATATTATCTTTTAATATACAGTTAATAATAATTTATTTTTGGGTCTTAAAATCACCATTACTTCTTGGAAATGGGCATATTTTTTTTGCAGGTTTAATAAATGATGTAGTTTTAGGTTATCCTTTAGGACTAAGTTCATTAGCTTATTTAGCAATTTCATTAATTGCTACTTATATAAAAAATATGACTGTTCACACTACTATAGCCTCGGATTGGTTTACATTTTTTATTGGCCTATTATTCTCAAATTCAATATTTTATTTCTTAGTAGTGAATTTTAGTGAAATACCAATTAATTTTATAGAAATATCGTATAATACTTTTTTTACTTTAATATTTTTTCCCTTTTTTTGGTTTTTCTTTTCATATTACAATTCAATCTTAAAAGTAGGTAGACATGCTTAGCGCTGGTTCTGGAAACACAGTTATAAAATCAAAATTAATAAGCAGAAGAATGTTTTTATTATCAGCAGCTAAAGCTGTAGTTGTTGTTGGTGTTTTGGGACGCTTAATATCCCTGCAAATTAATGAAAGCAATAAATATAAAACTTTATCTGATAAAAATAGATTTAGAGAGTGGAAGATAGCTCCAGAGAGGGGTGTTATTAGAGATTATTTTAACCAAGAATTAGCTGCCAATACTCAAGTGTATCAGTTACATTTAATTCCAGAAAATACGCAAAACATTGATGAAGTATTTTTTAAATTAAAGTCAATCCTAAATTTAAGTGATAAAAAAATATTTTCATTAAGAAAAAAAATTAAAAAACAAAAACCTTGGGAACCTATTATAATATCAGACAACCTTTCTTGGGCGGAGTTTTCAAGAGTAAATTTATTTTTACATGATATACAAGGTGCTGAACCAATTGTTTCTGTGGCAAGATTGTATATAGATGATTCATCTGCACACGCATTAGGTTATGTATCACAAATAAGTGCTAAAGATTTAAAAAATAAAAAATATTTACAAGATATATTAGTTCCAGGTATTGCAGTTGGTAAAACTGGAATTGAAAAAAAATTAGATGAAAAAATGATAGGAAAGGTAGGATTTCAAAGATATGAAGTTAACGCTTTTGGAAAAAGAATTAAACAAATTAAAGTGAATCAAGGACAAGTCGGACAAAGTTTTAAAACTACTTTAGATTTAGATATTCAACAATATGCAACAGAAGTAGTTAAAGATAAAGCTGCAGCAGTTTGTGTAATGGATATTTATAATGGGGATATTGTTTCAATGGTTTCATCACCATCATATAATCCTAATGCATTTGTTCATGGCGTGGAGCATAAATATTGGAATGAATTAATTAATAATGAAAAAAAACCTCTTACTAATAAAGTTATATCAGGATTATATCCACCAGGATCTACAATTAAAACTTTGGTTGCTTTAAGTGCTTTAGAAAATGATATTTCAAAACCACTCAATAAAGTTAAATGTACAGGTAAAATTGAATTGTTTGGAGAAAAATTTCATTGTTGGAAGAAAAAAGGTCATGGAATAATGAATATGAGATCTGCAATTCAAAGATCTTGCGACGTATATTTTTATGAAGTCGCAAGAAAACTTGGTGTAGATAGATTAGCAGCAACAGCAAAAAAATTTGGGCTTGGAAAACAAGTACTAAATGGTTTTGCAGAGGAGCGTTCTGGTGTAGTTCCAAGCACTAAATGGAAAAAACAATATATAGGTCAAAACTGGTATTTAGGTGAAACTTTACACTCAGGAATTGGACAAGGTTATTTTCTAAGCACACCTTTGCAATTATGTTTAATGACAGCTCAAATTGCCAATGGAGGATTTAAAATAAAACCTCGAATAATTTTTGATAAAGAAAATAATAATTTAAAAGATTATTTAGATTTTAAAAGTAAAAATCCCGATCAGCCGTTACCTCGTAATTTATTAGTGGATAATTTTGATTTAAAACCTTTGTTTAGAAATCAAGAGAATATTAACTTTATTAAAGATGCAATGTTTGCCTCATCAAATGAACCAGGTGGAACTTCTTATAGATCTAGATTAGAGGATGAGAAGTTTACTTTTGCAGGTAAAACAGGATCATCCCAAGTAAAAAGATTTACAGAAGCTCAGCGAGAAGCTGAAGTTAAACAGCAAGATATAGATTACAAAAGTAGAGATCATGCTTTATTTGTCGCCTTTGCACCCTATAAAGATCCTAAATATGCTATTAGTGTTGTAGTGGAACACGGCGGTTCAGGAAGTTCATCTGCTGCACCAATAGCAAAAAAAATAATAAAAAAAGTGTTAGAAAGAGATGATTTAAGAAAAGCTGTAGGTGCTTCAGTGGGAGAACCTATATAGTGTTTCAACCTAGATCTATTCAATTATCCTTAAGCTTTAAAGATAAATTATTATCTATAGATTATGTTTTAGTTTTTTCTATATTAATTTTAGGTATTGTTAGTATGTTTGCTATGTATTCAACTGATGGTGGCGAATATAAATATCACACACATAGCCACATAGTAAGATTTTTTGTTTTCTTTTTGATGTTTTTTATTTTATCTTTTATTCAAATTCGTTTTTGGCACAGTACTAGTTATTTAGTTTATTTATTTTTCTTCATTTTATTATTGGGTGTAAAGTATTTTGGTCTTACATCTTCAGGATCTCAAAGATGGTTAAATTTTTATTTTATGAATCTTCAACCTTCTGAACTTATGAAAATTGGTTTGATATTATTTTTAGCTAAATACTATCATAGAATTTCAATAGAAAATATTAATAGACTAAAATATTTATTCACTCCCATCGTAGCTATAATTGCTCCTGTGCTTCTTGTGGTTACACAACCAGACCTTGGAACATCTTTGTTGATTGCGTCTGGCGGCATCATTATAGCTTGGTTAGCAGGTGTAAGAATTAAATTTTTTACATATGCATTCTTAGCTTTTATTCTGTTATTACCGATTGTAATTTCTTTTTTAAAACCTTATCAAAAATCAAGGATACTAACTTTTTTAAATCCTGATAGAGATCCATTAGGTGCGGGTTATCAAATTATACAATCAAAAATTGCTATAGGTTCAGGCGGTTTATTTGGTAAAGGATTTTTAAATGGCTCTCAAAGCTATTTAGATTACTTACCAGAAAAACATACAGATTTTATATTTACACTTTTTTCAGAAGAGTTTGGTTTTTTTGGATCAGTATTTATTTTAATTTTGTATGGAGTAATTATTTCAAGAATAATAAAAATTGGAAATATTACACGTAGTAATTTTGGAAAACTTTATTGCTATAGTTTTGCCACAACTTTTTTCATATATGTGACTGTTAATATGGGTATGGTTTTAGGTTTATTACCAATTGTTGGTTCACCGCTTCCAATAATGTCTTACGGTGGCTCTTCAATGATGGCCATTATGCTTGGTTTAGGTATAGCAATGTCCTGCAAGATTTATAAAGATACTCCTGTTAATTAGACCTAAATTGATCAAGAATTTCAATAATAAAGCTTGTTAAATTTTATTTATGATGATTTAATAATATAAATTATGTTTGGGGATAGTAAAAATAAACTTAAAGATTCAGAAAGATCTCTTATTAGCGAAACAATGAGCATAGAGGGAACTATAAATAGTTCTGGAGCCATAGACGTTGCAGGCCTAATTAAAGGACCAGTTTTTTCAAAAGAAGTAATAGTAAGAGAAACAGGATCGATAACTGGATCGATAGAAGCAGATCACATCGAAATTCACGGACATATGGATGGGAAAGTATCAGGTGAAAACGTAATTGTTGGCAGCAGTGGTACCATCAAAGGTGATATTGAATTTGGCAATAATTTAAAAACTGAAAATGGAGCTGACATTGATGGCTACATTAAAAAGACTAATTCTTCAAAATCTAAACTATCTGACTCATTTATATTTAGTAAAAACAAGGAAGAAAAGAGAACTAAAGATAAAGAACAACCTGAGACTGTAGTTAATAAAGAGTCTGAAGTTATAGCCTAATCTACCGCACTACAAAAAATACAAACTTTGCATTATAAATTTCCTGTGGAAAATTATAAGTGTAAATCTGTGGGAATAATCGGCTCAGGTATTCAAGGAGTTTGTACTGGATTACAATTAATAAAAAAAGGAATTCCAGTTACAATATTTGACAGAAACGATCCTTTATCTTCAGAATTTAAAGCAGCTTCATATGGTAATGCTGGACATTTCTCACCCTACGCAGTTTTACAATTTAACCGACCTGATGTTTTGTATGATGTCCCTCAAATGTTGTTGAGCTCTTACGGTCCTCTAGCCCTTAAATGGAATTATATTCCTAGAATGTTTAATTGGTTTTTTTACTATTTTAAAAATTGTAATCAAAAATCTATGTTACATACCGCGAAATATATGCATCAAATTTTAAGTTTATCCAATGACTCATATGAAGAAATTTTTCAAGAGATAAACACAGATGGTTTGGTTGAAAAAAAAGGAATTATATATGTTTGGACAAATAAAAATCTCAAAAGTAGAAAATTAGAAATTAAAGTAAGAAATGACCTTGGTATTGAGCAAAAACTATTATCACAAAAAGATGTATTAGAATTAGAGCCGAATTTAAGTCCAGTTTTTGATGCTGGTGTTATTTACGAGAGTGCTATGCATGCTAGAGATCCTCACGGAATATTAAAAAGAATATTTAAATTATATTTAGAAAAAGGAGGAAAATTTATTCAAAATAACATTAAAAGTATTGAACAAATTAATGTAAATCAAACTGTTATAAAATCAGAAAGTGAAGAGTATAAATTTGAAAAAACTGTTATTGCATCAGGGGCTTTTTCTAAAGAACTAACAGACCAATTAGGTGAAAATATTCCCCTAGATACTGAACGCGGATACCATGTTCACTTCAAAAATCAGAACGATCTTATTAAAAGACCAGTTATATTTTTAGATCGTGGTTTTGGTATGACACCTATGAATCAAGGGTTAAGAGCTGTTGGAACTGTAGAATTAGGGGGGATAAAAAATCCTCCCTCAAAAAAAAGGATCGAGTATATTATTAAGTGCGCTAAAGAGCTATTACCTCAATTAGGTCAGCATGAAGATGAATGGTTAGGCTTTAGACCAACTCTACCAGACTTCTTACCAATAATGGGACCCTCCTTAAAAAATAAAAATATTATTTACGCTTTTGGACATCACCATTTAGGCTGGACTCTTGGAGCAGTAACAGGCAAAATTATATCTGGTATAGTTGCAGGAGAGAAAACTAATTTAGACTTATCACCTTATAGTTCAAAAAGATTTAGTTAGGAAATAATTGCAAAATAAAAATTTAGCGTACCTATTATTAGTGCTTGCCGCATTGTTTTGGGCTGGTAATTTTATTGTTGGAAAATTTGCAACGTTATTTGAAATTCCTCCATTAACCTTAAATGTATTTAGATGGCTTTCAGTATGGATAATTTTAATACCTTTTACTTACAAAGAAATTTATAGCAATTTACCTGAAATAAAAAAAAATTGGTTTGTAATTAGTTTTATGGGAGTGATTACAATAAGTACATTTAACTCAGTAGTTTATTTTGCACTTAACCACACACAAGTAATCAATGCTGTTTTAGTGCTTGCAGCTATACCAGCAGCTACAATTATTTTTTCCTCGCTAATGCATATTGAGAAAGCAAATATTTTTCAATTAATCGGATTATTTCTATCAATAATAGGAATTGGTTCAATAATTTCTAATGGCGATATCCAAAAAATATTATCTTTAAATTTTAATAAGGGTGATTTGTGGATGCTAGTTTGTGTAATTACTTGGTCTCTTTATTCAACTTTACTTAAAAAAAATAAATTTAAATTTTCACAGTTTTCTCTTATACAATTAATGGTTTCAGTTGGATTACTTTTTTTAATTCCACAATTATTTTATGAAAAATCAATTGGTTTAGAAGTAAATTTTAATAAAGCTTTTTTCACCATTCTTTTTTATGTTGTAATTTTTCCAGCTATAGCTGCTTATTATTGTTGGCAAAAGGGTGTCGAGATAATCGGACCTAATAGAGCAAGTATGTTTATTCAATTAATGCCTTTATTTAGTGCTGTAATGGCAATAATTATATTTAATGAAAAATTTGAATTATATCATTTTACTGGAGCAGGTTTTATAGTAACAGGTATTTATTTATCTAATAAAAAAACCTATGATTAAAGTTGCCGTTCTAGATGATTATCAAGACATTTTTTTACAAATAATTAATGTAGAAAAATATAAAGATAAATTTGATTTTAAAATTTTTAACAATCCATTTACAGATGAAAAAGATGCAACAGTTGCATTAGATGAATTTCAAGCCTTATTTATTATGAGAGAAAGAACTCCAATGACAAGTTCTCTTATTGAGAGCCTGCCTAAATTAAAATATATTATGACTTCAGGGATGAGAAATAATGCAATTGATTTAGAGGCTGCTAAAAAAAAAAAAATTATTGTTTGCGGAACAGAAATAAATTCTAACCCGGCGGCTGAAATAACTTGGGCTTTAATTTTAGGCCTTTACAGAAATATGAAACAAGAAATAGATAATATGTTTCAGGGATATTGGCAAACGACAATAGGATATGAATTAAAAGGAAAAATGTTAGGTTTAATTGGACTAGGTAAAATAGGAACACAAGTTGCAAAAGTTGCAAAAGCATTTGGAATGGAAGTTTGTGCTTGGAGTGAAAACTTAAATTTATCTTATGCTAATGAATTGGGAGTGTTACCTATGAGTAAAGAAGATCTTTTAAAAAATTCCGACATAGTTTCTATTCATTTAGTTCTTGGAGAAAGGTATAAAAATTTAATTACTAAAAAAGAAATTGGAATAATGAAAAAAACATCTTTCTTGATTAATACCTCAAGAGGCCCGATTATAAATGAAAATGATTTAGTTGAAGCCCTTAAAGATGAAAAAATTGCAGGAGCAGGACTTGATGTGTTTAATCAAGAGCCATTACCACAAGATCATAAATTAAGATTTCTACCTAATGCTTTATTATTACCTCACTTAGGATATGTTACTGCTGAAAATTACTCTAAGTTTTATTTTCAGATGATTGAAAATCTTACCTCCTGCTTAAAAAATGAACCAATACGAACGCTTTAATTAAAATTTAGTTACAATTACAGGTTGTTTTTAACATAATTATTGTTAATGTAGAAATCGTTTTAAAACAGGAAGTAAAAACACATCAAGAGTGAGAAGTATGAAAAAAACTTTAAGTTTAGTATTTGCACTACTTTTACTAAATGGTTGTGCTGAAACTCTTGCGCTTCTAGGTTCAGCAACCTCAGGCGCTGGCAGTGGAAAAGCTGTACAATCAGCTTTCTCTTCTGCTGTGAGTTACGGAGTAAAGCAGCAAACTGGAAAATCACCATCACAACATGCTTTAGACTATGTAAAAAAAAATAATCCTGAGAAAAAAAAGGATACTTGTATATCTTTTATTGAAAAAACTAACTCAGAATTGTGTGCAGTATTAAAAAAAAAAATGGGCCAAACAAGAGCTAAAATTATTAACAGCCAAAAGAATGAAAAATCTTTAAAAGAACTTTCTTTATCATCGCAATTCAGCATAAATAAAAAATCTAAAATTAAATATTTAGATTAAAATCAACCTTCAAGTGAAATTTTAAATGTAAAATTTTAAATATTAACTATCACAGGTTGTGTTCGAAACACTCATTTTGATGATCTATTAGTTTTTTTACTTGATTGAATCAGATATATATTTGAATTATTTAAACTATTTATATTAAACCTCCTTAACAATGAAAAAAACATTTATTTTATTTACTCTAATGCTCTTACTAAACGGATGTGTGGAATCCATTGCTTTGCTTGGTAGCTCAGTTGGAGGTGCAACAAGTGGTAAAATAGTTCAATCTACTTTGCAATCAACAATAAGTTATGGTGTTAAGAAACAAACAGGAAAAACGCCCTTAGGTCATGCTCTCTCTTATGTGGAAGAAAATAACCCAGAGAGAAAAAAAGAAACTTGCGTATCTTTTATTGAAAAAACAAAATCTGAATTTTGTACGATAGCTAAAAATAAAATAACTTTAACTAATAAAGCAATAAAAAAAAAAATAACATCTACTATAACTAACAATCATAAAGCCATTAAAGCAACTACTTCAGAAATGGCAATCAAAACAGATAATAAAGATGTTTTAAATCAATCAAATAAATCACCAAAAGAACTTGCTATTCTTTTTCAAGTAAAATTAAAAGAACTTAAAAAAAAATACAATTATCTAGCTAGAAGGTAGTCCAGAATTTTTCCAACCTGGATCTTGACTATTGCCACTAAATCCATCTGAAATATTATGAGCTGTGTACCCTTCATTTTGAAGAAGGTTTGCAGCTATAATAGACCTTCCACCAGCCGCACACATAACTAATACTTGATTTTCTTTATTGATTTCTTTTTTGATAGTTTCCATAAAACCTTTGTCTTGAGATATTGTGATAAAGAAAGTTTTTATACCAAGGTTTGTAGAGTCAGGTTTTCCAACTGTTTTCCATTCATCATTAGTTCTAACATCTAATAGAACAGTCTTAGGATTATTTTTTACAAAGCTTTTTATTTCTGAAGATTTAATTTGTTTAATCATTAGGTGGTCCCAATATAAATAATTGGGACCACTAAATCAATTATTAAGCAGCTAATGCTTGCTTAATATCTGCAATGATATCATCCGGATGCTCGATACCAATTGAAAGTCTTACATATCCTGGAGTAACACCAGCAGCTAATAACTCTTTGTCATTTAATTGACTATGAGTTGTTGTAGCTGGATGAATTGCTAAACTTCTAGCATCACCAATATTAGCAACGTGGTAAAGCATCTTTAAGTTATCAATGAACTTAGCGCCATTTTCTTTTGTGCCAACGTCCATACCAACTAAAGAACCATATCCACCTTGCATGTATTTTTTAGCTCTTTCCTTAATTTCACCTTGGTGATTTGTAGGATAGATTACATTCGTAACTTTCTTTTGTGTTTCTAAAAAAGAAACAACTTTTTCTGCATTACTGCAGTGTTGTTTCATTCGAAGTCCAACTGTTTCCAAGCCTTGAATAATTTGAAAAGCATTGAACGGACTTAATGGTGCACCTAAGTCTCTAAGTAAAACCACTCTAAGTCTAATTACAAAAGGAATGTTAGCTCCTGTTAATTGAGGAACTGCATCTGCCCAAACGGCACCACCATAACTTTGGTCTGGCTCATTTAGCAACGGTTGTCTTTTTCTGTCTTTAATCCAGTCAAAGTTTCCACCATCAACTACTATTCCACCAATTGAAGTACCATGACCACCAATATATTTAGTCAAAGAGTGCATTACGATTGCAGCTCCATGAGCTAAAGGTTTACAAATTACTGGTGAAGCCGTGTTATCGATGATTAAAGGAATTCCTTTTGGTCTACCAATATCTGCAACTTCTTTAATTGGAAAAACACGAAGGTAGGGATTTGGACAAGACTCACCGTAGTAAGCTCTTGTTTTATCGTCAGTTAACTTCTCAAAATTTTTAGGATCTGCAGGGTCTGCAAATCTAACTTCAATACCTTGCTGTCTTAAAGTATTTTTGAACAAGTTTACTGTACCACCGTATAAGTCA
>Ga0209425_10006545_pt1 | contig 11159 bp, 9 predicted proteins | sample COG_05_FD_184749 | JGI IMG/M metagenome (GOLD analysis project Ga0209425, IMG submission 184749) | Pelagic Microbial community sample from North Sea - COGITO 998_met_05 (SPAdes) (version 2) | ecosystem: Environmental > Aquatic > Marine > Neritic zone/Coastal water | place: Helgoland, sampling... | reverse complement strand
ACTGCAATTTCCTGGGGTGACCCCGGCCATATTGATGGCACAGTTATCACCCGTAGTGCGAAAAACGCCATCATCGAGCGGGGTGCCAATGGCGTACCGCTAATCGTTGGTAGCAATCGCGACGAAGGTACGATGTTTTCGTACCTGATCCCCTCGTTTCTTTTTGGACTTGTTGTTGAAGCCATCGGGGGTACTATTCTGGAGCAGATGGATGGCAAACAATATGTTGAAGAACTGAAAGCCGCATTTCCCGAAGCCAATCGCACACAAATTCTTGAGCGTGTGTTTACCGACTCAATAGTGCGGACCGGTGTGAATGTCGCGGCAAGGGCAAGTGCAGAGGGTCCTGGTGGTTGGTTGTATCGGTTCGATTTTCCCGTGCAACGTTTACCTGGCCTTGGCGCAACCCATGCGGCCGAAATTGCTTTTACTTTTAACCAGTTTGTTCGTGAGTTACCGGACAGCGCCTATTGGTACGATCCAAATGACGCCACGGTGCGTCAACTGGCGAACGATTGGTCAAATACTGTCGTCCAATTTGCAAAGACAGGAGACCCAAATGGGGCAGGGCTTCCAACATGGCCACGTTACACGGCTGAATCACGTCAGGCACTTATCCTGGACGACAATCCGCGAATGATTAGCAACCCGCATGCGGCAGACCGAGATCGTTGGGGTGACATCGAAACGTCTTCGTCTGAATACCTGACTTCGAGAGCCCGTTAGACCGCAAGAATTCTACAGGCTTTCACTTTTGTTTTTAGGCGGCCATTCGCATAGATAAAGAGAAGGGCGAAAAGTGAGGTGGAAGAATCAAAGAAATGAATAAAAGGGGTCAGAGTAAAAATACAGTAGTTTTGATAAACAGTGTGCTATTGAAATCGGGACGGAAGAATCCAAACAGGCTTAGGCCTGTTTGTCCCCTGCGGGCTTCGCGCGTTGCGCTCGTTGCAAATTGCTGGCGCAATTAGTCGAACCACATCGATGGCTCTCATCCGTCCCCTGGACGCCATCCACAAAAAAGCCCCGCTGAAAGCGAGGCTTGTTGTGTATGGTGCCCAGGGGCGGAATCGAACCACCGACACGAGGATTTTCAGTAGACAGCGTGACCGATTCTTTAACTAAATCAATATGTTGCAAGCTAGAAAACAGAGTGTGCTAAGAAGTGTGCTAAAAAATTCTTAGATATTAGAGGAATTGCTTGTTCCTGTAGTAGGTTCAGGTACTACTATTGGGCTACGAATCCTTTAATGAAATATTTTCCGCCCCCAATGAATAAGCGCACTAATAACATTGTTAAGGCTCTCGCTATTGCTGTAGCAGGATTGATGCTCTCATTCTCGGTCAAAGCTTTGGCCGTTGAAGCAGAAATGTCGCACGTCACATTGTTCGTCGAAGGTATGATGAAGAGCCGTGGCGGCGTCACTTGAATGAGCTGACCCGACAGCGTCGTAGTAGCTCTGTCAGAGCTGCCAGGAATAGAAGAAGATAATATTGTAGTTAACTTGGAGAGAGATGCTTTTACTCTGAGTTACGATCCCGCTCGAGTTACGCTCGAGGATATGTATCTGCAAATTACCGAACTCGGATATTCGCCCGGAATAGAACCTCCTGATGCGCTGGAATCTGATGAACGGGGAGAAGCAGAAGTTTCGCCCGTTGAAGAGGCATTAGCAACGGCACAACGAGAATCTAAATTGGTGTTTGTAGACTTCTCGGCGGAGTGGTGTTTGGCTTGCAAAATACTCGAAGAGCAGGTTTTTTCTGATTCAGCTGTACAGGAAGCCCTTAGTAGCTACGTGTTCGTGGAAGTTGATACCGACGAGTATCCACAGACGGCTACTACATACCAAGTCGTGGGAATGCCTACGTTGGTGATACTGAGTTCCGAAGGTAATGAGCTATTTCGCTCTGTAGGAATAATCGAAGCTGCTGATTTACAGCAAAAACTTGAAGAGCTAGTTAGAAAATAGACTGTCAATGATCGGGCACTCAGGCACATCGCCCTTGCTGCAGTGCTCTATCATTTCTTCCAATACTAATTCCATTTGTTGAAGAGTTTGAATCTTTTCTTTGACGTCTGCTGCGTGAGTAGCGGTCAATTCGTGTATCTGTTTGCAAGTGTAATTTCCATCATCTACCAAGCTCAACAAACTCATAATTTCCTTTAGAGAAAAACCTAAGCCTCGGCAGCGATGGATGAAGTTAAGACGCTTTACATCCGCATCATCATAGATGCGTCTACCCGCAGCGCTGCGAGCAGGGACAGGTAAGATGTTCTGCTTTTCGTAGAAGCGAATAGTTTCGATATTAACGCGTGTCCGTGTAGAGAGTTCACCAATAAGCAAAGACTTTGTCATAAAAGTGCCCGCAATGTGCTTGACCTTGTAGTTACTACAGGATACATAATGTCCGATATACAAGTACAAGTACAAGTACAAGTACAAGTACAAGTACAAGTACAAGTACAAGTACAGGCACAGGCACTTTCCATAAAGGCGGTTTACAGAATCTCTATGAATTTTCTGGCTCTCGACAAAATTGGTGCCTTTGGCACATTAGGCTCTGCACCTATGCTATGCATATTTGGGTTTAATCCCACGCAGATGTGAGATACTCTGGTCAGATATGAAAAAGCAAATCAACACAGTACAAAGTATACCGGCGTTTTTGGCCGTGCTGCTGCTGTTGATTGCCAGTTCTTCACACATCCATCTCCGCTACTGCCTCGATGGAGATGAAGCTCCTGTATCAATTCACTTCGAAACTAACGACTCGCATCCAAGCGAAATTGATTTAATTAGCGGGATTGCCGAAGCTGATCAATCGGATATAGAGAGTGAGCTTTCTCTAGATACTCTGCGAGATAAAAGTTCCAAAATTTCAATAGATGCAGTCGCATCATTTAATAGCTACTCAACTGTAGCTGTATCCCTGTCTCCAATTCTATTCTTGCTTCACCCGCCCGAGACTCTTCCCAATAAACCAGCAACACTTCGTCCTCTCACTCGCGCACCTCCTGTATTAGCCTGAAGACTATCTAAGTAAGTTGGCTCGAACTCTTTTTTGAGTCGTTGCCTATACCGGCTATTTGCAGGGGAAAACTAATGAACATGAATTGCTTAGTGATTGTGGTGTGTGCTGCAGTCATAGGCCCAGCGTCAAATGCTCAGGATATGCTGACTGGCACTATCTCGTTGCGTAATGCGCTGAATGCCACAATTGAAGCCCATCCTAGCCTGCGGAGTTTTCCACTTCGCAATGAGGCATTACAGGGTACTAGAGAAATTGCTGACTTAAGACCAGCCTTCACGATAGGAGCCGAAGTAGAGAACGCTCTCGGCACCGGCGATATTAGAGATTTTACCGGGGCAGAGGCAACCTTGAGGCTGTCCAACGTCGTTGAAATGGGTGGTAAGAGGGCGGCTCGGGTAGGTGTAGTGAGTCGAAGAATTGAAGCCTTAGATGCAGAGCAACGAGTTGTTGAACTTGATTTACTTGTGGAAGTAGTCCGAAGGTTTATTGACGTAGCAACTACCCAAGAGCAAGTGGAGTTGCAGTCGCAGTACACAGCTATAGCTGAACAGACTATCAATATCATCCAACCATTAGTCACTGCTGGTCAGGCACCACAGTTAGAACTGGATAGAGCGAATTCAGCATTGCTGCGAGCGCGCTTAGCTGAGCAAGCCGCGACTGCCAGACTTGAGAGTTCAAGTATTCGTCTCGCTAATATGTGGGCGAATAACTTTCCAAGATTTGACGCGGTGGATGCTGACTTCTTATCCGTTGGACAAGTCGGATCGATTGAATCAATTTTGTCGGAATTGTCAGAGAATCCTGATATTGAGTACTTCGCTGCTGAAGCCCGCCTTCTAGAAGCGCAACTTCAATTAGCGCAAACACGCCAGCAAGGCGACATATCATGGTCGGCGGGAATTCAGCACCTGAAGGAATTTGATGATACCGGATTAGCTTTCGGTGTCACGATACCACTCTCTAATAAAGCTCGCGCATCAGGCGCCATGCGAACAGCGCGTGCTAATTTGCAGGAAGTAGAAGCGCGTCGACTCACAGCGCTTAATGCAATTGAAGGCGAAATTCGATCGCTGCATCAGTCGTTGCGACAAGCAATTACAGAAGTTAACAGCCTGCAACAACAAGTTATTCCAGTTCTTCAAAATGTGCAGCAGCAAACGCAGTCAGCGTATGCGGTCGGCAATTACAGTTATGTCGAGCTAATAAGTGCGCAGCAAGAGTTTTTGGATGCTCAGCTTTCACTCATCTCAAGCGCCAGCAATGCTCACAAAATTCGAGCAGAAATTGAGCGGCTCAGTGGAATTCCACTGTCAGGACAATAACGAGGATAAGATCATGAAAACGGTAATTCGCTACATGTGTGTTAGAAGTATTTTTCTATCTAGTCTACTTATTTCAGTAGCTGTGTTCGCAAGTACAAATGTTGTCGCTGCAGAAGAAGAGCATGAACACGAAGAGAGTGAGGAAGAGATAGTGCAAATTTCCACCATTCTGGCAGAGGAACTGGGTATAGGGACAGAGCTGGTAGGCGACGGTGTGATTAACCGAAGTTTGCTGCTTTATGGCAGGACCATGCCTGACCCTCAAGGCATAAGCCATGTTTATGCACGATATCCCGGCATGATTGTTTCGATGGCTCCTGCGCTGGGTGACAGCGTCGAAGCGGGGCAGGTCATAGCAGTTATCGAGGCAAACAGTAGTTTGCAGAACTATGAAATCCGCGCTCCTTTAAGCGGCATAGTGGTTGAGAAACATGCCAATACCGGAGAATTAGCATCCGGACAATCCTTGTTGACCATAGCTAACTATGAAGACATCTGGGTTGATCTCACTGTTTTTCCCGGTGACTCGCAGCAGGTTCGCACAGGAATGTCTGTGACTATTCAAATGGATGATCGCACTGCAGAGAGCACCATCCGTTATATCAATCCCAGTCAGGGAGAATCTCCTACGGTTATAGCTCGGGTGCCGTTGGAAAATTCCGATTCTATGTGGACGCCAGGATTACTGATTGAAGGATTTGTTCATTTTGAATCCAGCGAGGTTGAACTCGCTATCAGAAACGACGCGTTACAGACCTATGAGGGTAATCAGGTTGTATTCGTGCTCGAAGGCGAGACCTATGAGCCGCGGGTTGTCACACTCGGTCGTTCCGACCCATTTTTGACTGAGGTTTTGGTGGGTCTTGAAGTAGGCGAACGCTATGTGGTTTCTAACAGTTACTTGATCAAGGCGGATCTTGAAAAAGAAGGCGTCGAACATGATCACTAGGAGACCATCTCATGCTTGAGAGAATTATCAAACATATGATTAGCAGCCGTTGGATCGTCATGATGGTGGTAGTGGCAATTTGTGGATTCGGCGTATGGAATTTTCAAAATCTGTCTATTGACGCCGTGCCTGACATTACTAACGTACAGGTTCAGATCAATACCGAAGCATCAGGGTACTCACCGCTGGAATCGGAACAACGAGTTACCTTTCCCATCGAAACTGCACTGGCGGGATTGCCGCAGCTTTCTTATACCCGGTCGCTTTCGGCCTATGGTTTGTCTCAAGTGACTGTGGTGTTTGAAGAAGGCACAGATATTTATTTTGCTCGCAATCTTGTGAATTCACGATTGGGAGCGATCAAGAGTCAACTGCCTGTTGGCCTAGAGCCGGAGATGGGGCCAATTTCTTCGGGCCTTGGTGAAATATTCATGTACACAGTACGGGCCGAAGAGGGCGCAGTACAGCCGAACGGAGAGCCTTATGATCTGTTTGCATTGAGGGAGATACAGGATTGGATTATCAAGCGACAACTAATTCTGGTAGACGGTGTAACAGAGATTAACACCAGCGGTGGGTTTGAGAAGCAATACCACGTAACCCCTGATCCCGCGAAAATGTTGCGTTGGGGAATAACTTTGCCAGAACTGTTGTCTGCACTTTGGGATAACAATATTAATCAGGGAGCTGGCTACATTGAACGAAATGGCCAACAACTCATGGTGCGTTCTCCGGGGCAACTGAAAACTATTAGTGATATCGAACAAGTAAGTATTGTGACCCGAAACAGCATACCTGTCCGGGTGAAAGATGTAGCTGAAGTTAATATTGGTCGTGAGCTCAGAACGGGGGCAGCCACTCATGCTGGACAGGAAGCGGTAATTGGCACAGCATTTATGTTGTTAGGTGAAAATTCACGCACTGTGGCTAGGCAAGTGGCCGAGAAGCTCGAAGAAATAAACACCACATTGCCGAATGGTGTAGTAGCAGAGGCGCTCTATGATCGAACTATACTGGTTGAAAACACGATATCTACAGTCGAGGAAAACCTCGTTGTGGGTGCACTTCTAGTAATCGTCATTCTGTTTCTGCTGCTGGGCAACTTTCGTGCTGCCCTTGTTACAGCGACTGTGATTCCTATCAGCATGCTAGCCACGATATCTGGAATGGTTGAGACAGGTGTTTCGGCAAACCTAATGAGTCTGGGGGCTCTCGATTTCGGATTGATCGTGGATGGAGCAGTGATCATCGTCGAGAATTCAATACGCAGGCTGGGCATGGCAAATAAGGGAAAACCATCGCTGAGTTTAGAAGAGCGGTTGCAAGTCGTTTATGAGGCGACCAACGAAGTCATCCGACCCAGCCTCTTCGGAGTGGCGATCATCACTCTGGTTTACATTCCTATATTTTCTCTCACCGGCATTGAAGGAAAAATGTTTCATCCGATGGCGCTCACCGTCATCATGGCTCTGATCTTCGCAATGATTCTCTCGCTGACTTTCGTGCCTGCGGCAGTCGCGTTATTTATAACCGGTAAGGTCTCTGAGAAAAAGAATCCCATCATGCGGGGTGCCGAATGGGTTTACAAACCAGTGTTACAAATCTCCTTACAGTTTCGTTGGCTCGTTGTGGTGGTTGCTCTGTCTGCAGTCGGCGGTGCCGGATGGCTGGCAAGCAACATGGGTTCGGAATTCATTCCCCAGCTTGATGAGGGCGATGTGACGGTGCAGGCACTGCGCCCGCCGGGTACCAGCCTCCAACAGTCCATTGAGATGCAGGACATCCTCGAGCGCCGATTGCTAGATTTTCCTGAAGTGCAGGACGTGTTTTCCAGAATTGGTACACCAGAGATCGCGTCTGATCCCATGCCTCCGAGCATTTCGGATACTTTTGTTATTCTCAAAGACAGAAGCCAATGGCCCGACCCACTTCGGGTGAAAAGTGAATTGTTGGAAGAGTGGGAAGAAACGCTTGCAGAACTTCCGGGTCAAATCTATGAAGTAACGCAGCCCATCCAAATGCGTTTTAATGAGCTGATATCCGGAGTGCGATCCGATCTTGGCGTCATGGTGTTTGGGGAGGACCTCGATCAACTTAATATCACGGCGCAAGAAATCCTCGAGGTTGTCGAGCAAATCGATGGTGCTGCCGATGCCAGGATTGAGCAGACGGACGGGCTTCCCATGCTCACGCTCACGCCAAAACGGGAAGTGCTGTCTCGTTATGGCCTCAGTATACGGGATGCCCAACACCTGATTAGCGTAGCAATTGGAGGCGAATCTGTCGGCCTGATTTATGAAGGCGATCGTCGCTTCCCTCTTGTTGTGCGCTTGCCGGAAGAGATGCGCACCGATATGGATAGAATTGGCAGGTTGCCTATTCCAGTGCCCATTTCTGCAAATGAGGCTGGCTATGTGCTCCTGTCTGAAGTGGTGGATACGGAACTGGTATCGTCCCCTAATCGTATCAGTCGCGAGAATGGGCAGCGGCGTGTCGTGGTTAGTGCCAACGTTAGAGGTCGCGATTTAGGCTCATTTGTTGCGGAGGTTCAAGAAACCGTAACTAACCAGATTGACTTTCCCGCGGGATATTTCGTGGAGTATGGCGGTACTTTCGAGCAACTGGAATCAGCAAGTCAACGATTGTCATTGGTAGTACCCGCCACGCTGTTACTCATATTCGGGTTACTGCTCGTTGTCCTCGGTTCGATCCGTGACTCCCTAGTCATTTTTACTGGTGTACCCCTTGCTTTGACTGGTGGTGTGCTCGCACTGTGGATGCGAGGAATGCCGCTGTCTATAACGGCAGGAGTTGGCTTTATTGCGTTATCTGGTATCGCCGTTCTCAATGGATTGGTTATGCTCACTTTTATAAAAGCCCTATGGCAGGAAAATGGTGAATTAAGACCTGCAATCATTGAGGGGGCCATGACTCGATTGCGCCCGGTAATGATGACTGCTCTGGTTGCCAGTCTCGGGTTTATTCCCATGGCTTTGAATACTGGTATAGGGGCTGAAGTTCAACGGCCGTTGGCTACTGTCGTTATCGGCGGAATAGTTTCCTCAACTCTACTGACGCTTGTATTGCTGCCGGCTCTGTATTTGATCGTAAACAAAAATCGCAGCATGAAAGCACTATAGGGTATTACGATGCACGATCATTCGCATAGTAGTGAGCAGAGCAGTCAAAGGATTGGCTGGGCGTTCGCGCTGAATGTTGGATTCACGATTATTGAATTCGCGGGTGGCATGCTTACCAATAGCACAGCAATCATGGCAGATGCAGTACATGACCTGGGTGATAGTTTGTCGATTGGATCAGCGTGGATTCTGAATCGGTTAGCGCATAAAGAGGCTAGTGCTTCTTTTACCTACGGTTATAAACGTCTGTCTCTGCTGGGTGCATTAATAAATGGAGTAGTACTCATTCTGGGTTCCTTCTGGGTGTTGCTGCAGGCTATTCCAAGGCTATTTGATCCGGTAATGCCTGCTGTCGAAGGGATGCTGGGATTGGCTATATTGGGAGTGGCCGTAAACGGATTTGCCGCGTATAAGCTCAGTGCCGGCACAACGCTCAACGAAAGGGTTCTCAACTGGCATCTACTTGAAGATGTTCTTGGGTGGGTGGCAGTTCTCATTGTGTCTATTGTGCTGATGTTCGCTGAAATTCCAATTCTGGATGCTTTGCTCGCTGTGGGCTTTACTCTCTTCATTTTGTTTAACGTTGTACGGAATACTGCACAAGCCGTAAAACTCTTTCTTCAGGCTGTGCCTGAACAGGGACAGATTGAAAGAGTTCGCAGCGAACTATTGTCACTTAAGTCAGTAACTTCTATACACCACGAACATGCTTGGTCGCTCGATGGGGAATCAACTGTATACACGGCGCATTTGGTTATGGACTCACCAATGGAAGGCGTTGCACAAGTCGAGGTCAAGGAGGAAATCGCGCGAATCTTGGACAAATTTCGATTCGCTCACACGACAATCGAGTTGGAGTTTCCAGATGAACTGTGTCGGGACGAAGAAAAGGAGTCAAAGTAAAAAATACAGCGATAGTGAGTATCCATTGAATACACTTCCGATAATACCTATTACCGGAAATATCTTTCTACGAATTGCTATGGAATGATTGTAGTCTAATCGACATTATCCAACTATCCACAAAGGCGAATAAGCTATGAATCCTCCCGAATTCAGTTTAGTACCACCTGTAGAGGAAAATCGTTACAGCTTGTTCGACTCGAACTTTGAAAACGACGAACTGGTTTTCTTTCACGTAACTCCTGCTAGCAATTTGAACTCTATTATCGGTACAGGGTTCCTTTCTCAGCACGCGATAAGCGGAAGTGGTTTGAACTCAGTTTCATATGCAAAGAGAAGCTCAGCATGTATGGCGCACATTGGTAATGAAGCAAAACAAGATTTGGTTGCATTTGTGGTGAAATTTGATCCAGCAGATCTCAACAAAGTTAAAAATAATCCATCCGATATCCATGTGTTTGATTCTTCAGTACAACCGACAATTCTTGGATTTACGCGAATTCCCGCTGGCTTTAAATTAGCTTGAGCTAGGCATGGCTTAATTCTATGCAATAGTGCCTAAGCAGTTTCAATTCTCATTAACTAAACTACTAGTATTGATCCCTAGTCCCAGCGACAAAGCGTCTAGCAAGGCGGAAGTCGGTGAATTTCGGGCTATAAATGGATGAGGTTTGAGTTCTTAATTTGGCGGAAATAACCAAGATTAAACCAGTATTAAACCAAGCTATAAAATAAATACTGTTATAAAACATAATGTTATAAATATTAGAACAGTATATATAGAATTTATTTGCGCAATGATGTAGATTGCCTCCTCTGTTTAGGTAGAAGAGAGGTAGGTTATGTCATTAGCAAGCTGCGAATTCAATCATGGTTTTGGTTCTGTCTCCGAAATTAGAGACAAGCTACGTCAGATGGGCGCTGATTACGCGATCCTCAAGGTCCTCCCCAAAAATGCTAACGATAAGAATCAAATCTATGTAGCGTCTGATTTCAGGGTTCTGCATCCTACTTTTGCAATGCAGTTTCAGGATAGGGGCGTTAGCACTAGTGTTACTAAAGGCAGGTCCGTGCCCGGCAAGCATATTCCAGAGGCTGTGTTTTCAAAGTTTGACTGGTTAAGGGCTGATAATTCACTGGTAGCCGCCAAGTCGGTTCGGGCAATTATCTACGCTCAATACCCAGAGGCGAGACTTTCGGGTTTTCAAACGATTGAAAATACGATGCCACGAGCGCTCTCTGTTGAGTATACAAAAGAGAATCCGGACTCTAAGCGACTGTTGATTATAGGTAGGGGGTCGTCCGGAAGGGCGCTCGGAATTATGGTTGGAACCCCCGGGGCCCAACTATTAGAAGAAGTAAAAAGCCTGCCGGGGGTCTACGGTTCAAAAGTTTGTAAGGAAATTCGCCTAGATCTAGGTAGGAGTCTAAGATTAGAGAATGATCTTAGGCAGATTCTAGGTAACACCTTTGATGGAAAACGATTGGATAAGCATGGGAATTCCTTGCCGTTCAATGGAACGCAAGTTTGTGGTTACACGTTAGAGCATGAGTTGGGAATCAGGCCAAACTCTGATCAGCACGGTGATTTGTACGGCATCGAGCTAAAAGTACATACGATGCCTAAGGTTACTTTGTTTACTCCTGAGCCTGATTTCGGTTTGTACTCGGATGATTTTCCAGCGTATATGATTAAGTATGGCTATAGAGACGGAAACGACGATCTTCGCGTTACGGGAATTCATAGAGCTGGTATTCGTTGCGCTAAGTCGGGGCTCACCTTAAAAGTAAGGACATCAGCCTTGA
>Ga0209425_10006543_pt1 | contig 11160 bp, 9 predicted proteins | sample COG_05_FD_184749 | JGI IMG/M metagenome (GOLD analysis project Ga0209425, IMG submission 184749) | Pelagic Microbial community sample from North Sea - COGITO 998_met_05 (SPAdes) (version 2) | ecosystem: Environmental > Aquatic > Marine > Neritic zone/Coastal water | place: Helgoland, sampling... | reverse complement strand
AAATAAATAAAAATATCTATTAATAAAATAAATAAAAATATCTATTAATAAAATAAATAAAAATATCTATTAATAAAATAAATAAAAATATCTATTAATTTATTAATGTATTCTCAATATATTAAATCATTACTATACGAATATACTACCTCAGTTATCGTTGTAATTATATTAATTATATTATTAATTTGTTGGTATTTAGTTTCCTATTCTAACCGCACTGTAGCAAAAATAGACGCATTTGAAAAAAAGTACATTAAATATAATAACAAACAGTCATATGATTTTTGTTCTGGACCATTAGCCACAAAAACTCTATCGGAATTCTACATATCAAGTTCTTATATGCCGTATTTAGTTGGATTCCAAAAATACGATTACTCGTCCATTAGTATGGTGACCAAAGTTATTCAATATGGCGCGAGATTTATATATGTGCAAGTATTTGCTCAAGGCGACAATAATCCGGTTTTATCATCGGGAAATGAAATGGGTACCATCCTGAATGCTCAGAATAGCGTGAATCCAATAGACTTGTTTAAAATTATAGGGAAATTAGCATTTAGCGAGAAATTCGTCGACAATTATACAGACCCTTTCATTGTATTCCTAGACTTACGAACCAATGGAAATGTGGAGGCTCTGAATAAATTATACGCAATAATAAAATCCACCTGTAATCACCATTTATATCAAAAAGTAAATACGAACCTCGCGCAAACGAGGATGTGTTTCTTAATGAAAAAATTAATTATATTGGCCACAGATAATTATGGCGGTTCGGACTTAACCAAAATAATAAATATGAATACTAGTAGTTCGTATTTGAAAGTATTTAATAGTTATGAATTGCCCACTAAAGAATTCATTTCAAATCCAAAAGAAATGCCTATAATTTCACTTACTAGTTCAAAACTCCGATTCAATAAAAATAAAATTCAAATTGAAGATGATACAAATTTTATTAATTTGAAACTTAGTAAATCACATGTAGTTCGCATTTCCGGTTCTAAATTTAATGACAATACCGACCAATTATATGAAATTATCCAAATAACTAATAATATGTTGGTTTTATCGGACAGCATCGTTTTCAAAGATGAATTATCGGGGTCTAATGTTCAGTTGCGCTTTTTCAATAAATCGTATAAACTATTGAATTTACCCAAAGAAAATAAAAACGCCCTTACGGTGGTCATACCTGAATTTGACCTATTTAAAATGAATTATAATCCATATGATGGCTTTAATTTGGGATGTCAATTCGTCTGTATGAATTTCCAAGAACCAGACAAAAACTTGGATATGTATATGAAAAAATTCAAAACCTTTTCGGTTAAACAAAAGCCCAAACACCTTATAAATTACTTTAAAGCGCCGAAAGTGCCAAATTTGAATTCCACCGTCATACCAATAGGTAATATGGATATACCCGTTATTTATGATTTTAGATTTACTTATTCCAATATAAGACTTCAGCCACTGCTTCATAGTAATTTGAGAATGGTGATAAAGGATAATTTGCCGGTTATAAGTCCAAATTACACTCTTGATAATTCCTATTTTAGAATAATTGAAGGGTTAAGTGGTGAAAGCGGGACTATAAGTTTATTAATCGGCGATAAATATTTATGTTCCAATGAAGGGTGTTGTTGGTTGAGTTTTCAGCAACATCCCCCGACGAAAGAGCAGGTGTCGTTTTTCCCAATTAAATCAATGGATAATGCCATTAGTTTATGTCAAATTAAAAATGACAAAAAGTATTATTTGAAACATAGATTGGGGTTCAATTACAAAACCCAGTTATATTCCAAATTGACCAATTCATACACTCTAATCACTTCATTTAACGATAATCAAAATGAAATTGTAAATGTGTACGAACCCGTTTCCCAAAATGATTTCAAATGTTTTGGACAGATCCTGGTGCCACAAAGCAAAGCGGACAGTCTTCAAACTATTTATTCCAAGTTAATTAAAGGTGCGTGTGCTTACCCTATAGATTTTGAATTGATATATAAATCCAATAATAGCCAATATATATGGAAAATGGTGCCACGAGAAGGGTTTGTGGCTTTGGGAAATATTGTAACGACATCCCGAATCAAACCGCGTAAAACCAAATATTATACAGTGGCGTTCGACTATATAAATCAATCGGAACTCGGAAATAAAGTATGGAATACGCCCAAGGATGTCAATTTAAAACCGATGAGTTTATGGAATAGTCTAGATAATGCTTATTTTATCGCCTATAATTCTACCGAAAAGAATAAACGTCCCAATAGATTTGCGTACCCAATTTATACGATAAACACGGACCCTAAAACTTATAATGAACGACTTTACATGAATTCGGTTAAATCCAATGAATTGGAAACGGCGGCGTTTATGGTAACGGATGAGCCGACACAAATTGCCGAAAATATTCCGATAAAATATTCAAGCGTTAAAGAAAATAAAGAAGATTTCCGAATTTTAAATATGACCACCGAAAACGTTATGGCAATTGACAAGTCATTATGGTCTAATTTTAATCCGACATATGAAAGTGATGCTATAGAACCCGAGGCGGTCATCACGGCGACAAATACAAGTGAAAACGATTTTTCTAATAGTTGGATTTACTATAGACTTGATAGCACTATAAGATTAAAAGGTAATAATAAATATGGATTAACAATTAATAGTGATACTGTATATATTGATGAAATAAATGCAGCCAATTTGCCTAATCAGCAATTACAATATACTAATGATAACCGACTAATATTTAATATAAATTCCAAATGTATATACGAACAAGATAACGTCTTAAAAATAGGGGAATGTAACGAGTCCTCTAACGCAAATAAATGGATTATATCGCAACATCCCGTAAATAAATGTATAAATGTTAATAATTTTGTATATGTCAAGCGAAAAGTAAAGAAGGGTATTTTTAATTTTTTCAATACCAAATCCGATTATACGAATACTTATAATGTGTTGCGACAACCCATAGATGATAATTATTTTTATGTATATGTCTATGGACAAGTGACCAAGATAAATACCGAAACGTATACAGTAGAATTAAAAGGCAATCTTGGGTTTATAGAAGTTGACAAACTATCGAATGAAATTATATTGTTTAATACCTCGTTGAAATCCGAAATGCGAAAGGGATCCAAGGTGCTTTGTAGGAACGGTGGTTTATTGGTTGATGGCTATGAAGAATCCAATGTAAGATGGGAAGCGACTGTCGTGGATATACTCGGCGATAATAAATTAGTTGTATTATTTGATATGAATACTTTGGAGGCGAATTTGAACCGAGCTTCTATGGGGCGACCTCGGAAAAATGAAGAGAAAATAATTAACATAAACGATGTTATTTTAAAAAAAAGTTATGTTTCGTGTACCTAAGTTATATTTATCGTGATTATTATTTATTTTAATTTAATTTAATATAATAATATAATGGGTAATATACAAGGAACGGGTTCGTTTGATGCTTCAGTCGCGAATAACGCGGGTTCGTCTAATCTTAAAAAAAAAGAGCAATCGGAATTTGAAAAGGCCTTAGAGAAAGAAAAGCAGAAATTTAAAGACTTACTACAGTTTTATCTATACCATATTAATTTGGCAATATTAGAACACTCATTTAAATTAAAAAACGAGGAAATGCTTTCTAAAATTAACAGGGATTTATCTGAGCAAACTGCTGAAATTAAAAAAAAAGAAGAGGCCTATAGTTCTAAAATGCGTGATTTCAAACATCTTTCTAAAAATAATGACTATAAAAAAACAGTGAATATAATAATGTTTTACATGACGTTGCTAAGTGTTATAGCATTAATGGTTTTAATAGGATATTCTATTTATATTAAATAATAAATTAGTATTTATAATTATTTTCTTTATATTTCTTCTGTTTCAGTTTCAGTTTCAGTCTCAGATTCAGATTCATCTTGGTCTTGAATAAAGCCTTCGGTGAATTCCGACACCCAATTAATTCCTTTAAACACATTACCACTTTTTATTCCCTTACCATATCTAGTTGTCATACTTTGTTTCAGGTCTTTACGGTTTGGTACACTAGTTGAACCGAATGATATCGCATACCAATCCTTAAATCTGGCAAACGCTATATCAATATGAATATTGGCGCCAGGTTTAAGTTCAATCTTTTCATTGAAGAATGATGCGAAACAATCGGAATCGTTTTTGTAATTTTCAGTTGCCAACTTAATATCATCGGGTTCAAACAAGCCTTCTTGTTTATATTTTTTATAGTATTGAATGAGCATATATATAAACGGCTCACTCCAACAATCAAACTTTTCCGATAAACTTGTATCAATAGGGAATTGATATGGGTCTTTTGGATCGGGATTTTCCTTGAATTTAGATTGAAATTTCACCACTCGCACCCGACGCCATACACCGTCATCGCTATCCATCTCAGGCAAATCATTACACACTAGAAGCAATTTAAATTGGGGTTTATAAGTAATATTTCCCTTGTATAAATTTCTAACCTTAATTTCGTCACCACCAGAAAGTTCTTTCATCAAACCCACATTTACCCGGTCGCCTTTATCGGGTTCTTGAAATGGCGCATAACGCTTACCTTGGGCCTCTGCCAAGGCGGGATTACAAGCTTCTGACCGGGCACGCTTTTGTGTTAGCAGTGAAATTGGTAAGGGGCACCGATAATCACCAATAGATTTAGACATAAGTTCAATTAACTTACTTTTACCGTTACCACCCGTTCCGGTCCATATGGGGAATTTTTCTTCTGAAATCTTACCATCCAAAAAACTGGATAATAGAGTCAATACATATTCACGAGTGGATTTTTTAGGCTGGATTTGTTGCATAAAGGAGTTGATTTCCATAATATATTCGTCATTGGCCTCAAATTCTTCATAGTTAATTTTTGTGCTAAATGAAATGTAATCGTCTGGAAGACCGTCTCTAAATATATCGGTATCAAGTTCGTAAATACCGTTTTCAAATCCAAGTAAATTTACATTTTGGTCCAATTTTTCTTCAAATTCGTCGTTATGAAACTCTTCTATACATTCGTTCATTAAGGAATTTTTAAAATTATTTGTTTTTAATTTGGAAATAACTTTCCAAGCCTTTTCAAGCTTACTAAGTTCTAAATCTTTATGGTCGTCATCCCCAGACACCTCCATATCTCTAATTTTATTGTTCAGTTCAGCGGTATATTTCAAATATTCGTCAACTAATTCATTCGATAATTTCTTTTTTAAAGCAATTCCGTCGCCAATACATTTCCATCTATGATTCTTAAACTGGTACCAATTTTTACTACAACCATAAACAAATTCCTGCTTGAACATTTCATATATTACTTTGGCAACGTCGTTATGTGAGCCATTCAAAGATTTATATATAAGACGAGTTATATCGTTGGCTAGCAATTCTTTATATTTATCGGGGTTATCTTGTTTACACCACATATGAAGTGTGCCGATACCCAACCCCCCGTTTTCTTCCATTGTTTCCCATTGTTTTTCACATTCACCTTCCTCGTATTTAGTTGATTTATGTGAAACTTCTTTCCAGGTGTCCAATAACCGATAGTCAATATTATGTAAGCACCACCCCAGTTCAATCCAGGAGGTATAATCTTCAATTCTTCTTACATTTAGAATATTCACCAATTTTCTAATTTTTTCCAATTCTCTCTTTTCTTTTTCTGGAGTTAAATCATCCGCACCATAATTCGTTTTAATGGTATTTTTAGGTTTATTTTTTCGGGTTTTCTTAGTTTTTTTCTTGGTTCGCCTGGCTTTATATTCACCATCCATATTTTCATATTGTTTATCAAGGGATTCATACCCATCATCATAAATGTCATTTATTTCACTTTCGGGGATATTACGAAGACTTAATTTTTTTAAAAGCTTCAAATCTGTATAAGTATTAGCGACATCATATTCGTCTAGTTCTTCGTTTGTGGTGTAATTGTAAATTTTTGTCACTAAGTATGGTTCATTGTTAGGTTTCATAGAGCCATATAACTGCCAATTATTACGTTCAATTACACACAAATCTATAATATCATTAATATCATTCGTGGGGTTTAGTTCTTTAATTAAGGCGATTGTTTCTGGATCGTGTATAACACTATGTCGGAAACAATATTGATATTTCGGTATAGTAATAATATCGGGTATCATAATGTGAATGCCGTCTTTTACAATTTGTTTATCTTTATTAGGACGCGGTGCCTTCTTTTCTAAAATAAATATTTCAATATCGTCGCACTTTGTTATTTTTTCTATATGTTTCATATAAATTTTTATGAAACGTTTAATAAAGTCTTCGTTATATACGCGTTTTTGATTTTGAAGGGTAAACCGAAAATCTAAATCAATTAGAATAGGCGCATAATCCAAATGTTTTTCAGTCAGATATGCGTTATTTTTATGTTTAAATACCGAATCGTAATAAACATCTAAAAAAGTATCATAATTATTTTCAGAAATGGAATAAGAGCCTGCGAAACTTTCTGGTGGATTTGGCAATGCTGTATGTGTATATTGTTGGTCTTCCTTTTTTTTGTTTTTTTTAAGAAAATTATTCAACGTGTTTTTAGAAACATAAGCCATTTTATCAATTAATTAGAAAATATTTTAAGTCATTTATAAATATGTAAACTCAATTTTTTTAAATTGATGATTTATTTTATTATGTTTTTGTTATATTTAATAAAATGTAGGTATGGATAAATTTAAATTAAATTAAATTAAATTGATTTGATTTAATCATATTTTAAGTTTAATTTTATTATTACTATTATTACTATGAATGTTCCCAAACGTGTCATTAAAGATATTAAAAATTTCCAAACATCTAATTTAAATGAAAGTGGTATTTATTGTCACTTTGATGAGGGTGATTTTACACAAGTCAAGGTTTTAATTATTGGACCTAAAGACACCCCATATCAACACGGATTATATTTATTTAACCTAGATTTCCCACCGTCATATCCATTTGAACCACCGAAAGTAAAGTTTGTAACCTATGGGAAAAATATACGATTTAATCCAAATCTGTATGTTAGTGGCAAGGTATGCTTGTCTATTTTAGGTACTTGGTCTGGACCCAGTTGGACGAGTTGTTGCACATTAAGCACGGTGCTACTATCAATTCAAACATTACTCAATGAATCCCCCATTCAAAATGAACCTGGGTGGGAAAAATGTAAAGATAGTAGAGCCGATAAATATAACGCAATTGTAGAATATGGGAATGTTTGTGTAGCTACAATTGATACATTATTGAATATTCCATATGGGTTTAGACCCTTTAAAAATATTATGTGGAAGTATTTTGTGGATAATAAATCGTATTTTTACAATTATTTGGACAAAATGAGGAATACACGCCAATTGGCATCTAAAATATATAGTATGGATATTAATACTCAAATTAATAGTTATATTGAAAAATATGAGCAATTAGTAATCATGAGTGAAATAGAAAGGACAGAGGATACTAAGGTTGTAATAGCCGAACCGGTGGTGAAGGTGCCTGCTATGACCCTTAAAAAACATCGCAAACTTCCAACCGATATGGCATCTAAATATGACGCGGGAGTTATTAAAGAGGGATTAGATGGTAATAAATATATAGTAAATAAAACGAAAGCTGGGAACTTGCGTTGGAATAAACTAAAGGTTTAATTAAAAAATAAATAAATTAAAATAAACATCATATACCATATGAATGAAGTGGGAACGAATCGGATACGTATTGTTCTTTATTTTACGCCCTCAAATCTGTGTATAATATTAATTAATAAATATTAATAAATTTGATTTTATTTTAATTTAATTTAATATAAAAATAAGTTTTATATATATTAACTAAGATTATGAATTTCTGTGAAGATTGCGACAATATGCTATATGTTGATATTGACGAAAATGATATTTTAACTTATAAATGTAAAACTTGTGAAAGAAAATATGATTCTAGCATAAATAAAAATAATTGTGTATATGAAGAATCGTTCGATAACGATTCTATAAAAAAAGAAACTTTAATTAACCACTATACCTTTGATGATCCAACCCTACCTAAAGCCAAAGGTATTAAATGTCCTAACGATAATTGTTCTAGTAAAAAATCAAATATCGTATATATAAATTATGATAATAAAAATATGAAATATATCTATGTATGCTTAGATTGTAGAAAAGACAATAATGAACCTTATATTTGGTAAAAATATATAATTGAACAAGAATTAAAAAATAATTTAAAAAATTGAAAAAGAATTATTATTATTATTTTCTATTTATAACTTAACATATACAATGAGTTTCAAATTTGATATTGAAAAGTTTCATGATAATGAAGACGTTCTTAAAAACTATGAAAAAATAAAAAAAAATAATATTTTTGAACCATATCTATTTTTAAATGAAAAGGCCGCGGTGATTGGTGTTCGGTCTGAACAATTAACACACGGCGCCCAATTAATGATACCGGTTCCAAAGGATACGGATGATGTCCGCATTTTCGCCGAACGTGAATTGGAAGCACGGAAAACCCCCTTTATTTTAAAACGAACTGATGGAACTCATATAGATTACTGGAAAATTGAAGATTTACAATAAACCTATCAGAAAAAAAATATTTTTTTATTGTTTCCATCTATTACCACAATTTAAACAAGTAATAAATGTAGTCATCGCCTCATCCGCGCTACGAGTTTGAAGTTCATAATAAGTACATTTACGCGATTTGCATCGGCCACATTTAAATTCATCTGTCATTGCTTCTTGGGTTTGTTCATATAAATCTTTGTCTCGCTTATATTTATTATCTAACAGACGTTTCCATAATTTCGGATTAATTTCTTGAAAAGACATATATGGAACATTCTCAATATTTTTAAGAAGTTTTGAATTATTTTTGTTGTTTTGAAGATTACTATACATTGACCTACACTTATTTATATATATTTTTTTGAAGGCTTCATTATCCCAACTAACACTTATATTTCTTTCTTTACCCAAACCACAACAATAATTAATAATTTCTTGTTCTAATATTTTGGATTTGTCATTGTTTAGTATAGTATTGAAAATGTCTATCATTTTTACGCGTGTTTCGTTAATTTGGGTCTCAGTATTAGTCAAATCAGTCGTTAATATATCCTCATTATAATTTACTAAATTGGTGGTGTTTGGATCACCGTCGTCTTCAATAACTTCTTCGGGTTCTTCGTGTATTAATTCATCTTCGTAGTTTTCTTCTAAATTATCGTCAGATTCTTCATTTGGCTCTATATATATATCATCATCATCCTCGCTATCCTCATCGCTATCATCTTCGTCACTATCGCCACGGTCCACTTGTTCATTAAACATATTTTTATAGAGGGTTTCATATCCATCACAATCTATATCAATAAGTTTATTTGTTGATTTGGAAACCTTTACAATTAGTATATCTCCAAATAATTGGTCCATAATAATATTACTATTGGGTGGTAATTCGTGGTTATTTTCATGATAGCCGTCTATAAACCCATACGCCACCATAAATTCATTCCCTTTCAATTTCCATTTCCCCACTTGAATACACTGACCGTTTTCATAATTTTCCGTATATTTTTCAAACACTTTTTTAGTTATAACTTTATCATATGTTTTTTTATAAGCAGGTAGCTTTATCGTTTTTATATTGCCACTTGTCAACAGAACAACCGAGGAAACCATTTTAATTAGTTAGGGTATGTATTATCTGTAATCAAAATATTATCTTCAATTTTTATTTAAAAAAATATTTTTTTATTTTATTATTATTATTACTTATACTACTATTAATATTAATATTAATATTAATAATGGATACCTCATTTGACTCGGGTCAAATTTATTTCGGGACAAAAACAACCAACTATTCATTTCAAAAAAAAAATAGTGAAAAAACAATTATGGAAATTATGAAACGATTATCCCATTACCCCTATAAATCGGTTCCGATTAATAGTTATAATAATGGTAAGTTAATCAACGAACCAAATAATAATAATATAGTTTATAAAAAAAAAATTGTATATAGTACGATTGATGATACTACTTGTCATATTTACTTTAAAAAAATAGATACAAATGCAATAAATTTCAGCTCAACTAACAATTATTTTTATGAAATTTGCGATGTAGCCAATCAATTTAGTATAAATGAAAAAATAAAGGTTAATATTACCAGTAAAAATTATGTTTATATTGAATTTATTAAAGACGCATTTTTCGATGAAATTATAACTAAATTAGATGAAATTATATCTATAATTCACAAAGTCTATACACAATGAAATTCCCATAAGTTGGGCTAAACCGAAGTATCTTACACAATTGACCGGTTCGCATTCCAAGATATTTGGCTACTTGGTCATTCTTTTTAATAATTTGAAATTGATCTTCACGTTCTAGGTTAAGAGTGGTCATTAATTGTTTTTTAGTTTCTTCGTCCACAATAGTATGTTTTGGGACTAATTTATGGTGAGTTACGTTAAACATTAATTTATTGACATCGAACATTTGAACAAATACATTGTGTTTTTGATATAGATTTTCAAAATACAATTCTATTTGGTCTTCCATTTTCATTGTATCGCGAATTATAAATATAAGGGTCGCACCACGTTTGACGATACCCTCTTCAATTATAGTTTTAGCGAGTTCTTGTAGGTCCTTTGCGCGAAGTTTCGGCTGCATTACATATTTTACAATACATGTGTCTTCAAAAACCATATCAATTGGATTAATTTCAACTGTAAGTTTAGGATTGGCGTTATACATCAATTCGAGCTCCTCTTGGGAGAAATTATTAAAATCTGTGGCATCTATATTTCTATCGTTAAGCATTTCAAGAATGGTCGTACGAGAAACATATAGTTTTTTTGACAAACTCATATTGAAATAGTGTTATAAAATATTATTATAAATATGAAATAATAAATTTAAATCAATTTTTAAAAGTTAAATTATTTTTATTTTGCTAAACTTAAACTTTTTAAAAAAAAAGTTTGGCAAAAATAACCTTAACTTTTTAAAAAAAAGTTTGGCAAAAATAACCTTAACTTTTTAAAAAAAAGTTTGGCAAAAATAACCTTAA
>Ga0209425_10006542_pt1 | contig 11161 bp, 11 predicted proteins | sample COG_05_FD_184749 | JGI IMG/M metagenome (GOLD analysis project Ga0209425, IMG submission 184749) | Pelagic Microbial community sample from North Sea - COGITO 998_met_05 (SPAdes) (version 2) | ecosystem: Environmental > Aquatic > Marine > Neritic zone/Coastal water | place: Helgoland, sampling... | reverse complement strand
AGAAGATTTAAAATGGCCAGCAGATATGTACCTGGAGGGATCCGATCAACACAGAGGATGGTTTCATTCTTCATTGCTAGAGTCTTGTGGAACAAGAGGTAGAGCACCATTTAAAAGCATTCTATCACACGGATTTGTGGTTGATGGAAAGGGATTAAAAATGTCTAAATCAATGGGAAATGTGATTTCTCCGGAGGAAATTTTAAAAAATTATGGTGCAGATATTTTACGAATATGGGTTGCTTCTTCAGATTACGCTGAAGATCTCAGAATTGATAAAAGCATATTAACACAACACGCTGAAACATATAGAAAAATTAGAAATACTTTTAGATTCATTTTGGGCAATTTAAAAGACAACTACCAGACACAAGATTTTGAAAAGTTAGATTTTAAAGAATTTGACGAATTAGAACAATATATACTTCATAAACTGTTTGTAATTGACAAATCTGTAAAAGATAATCTTAAAAATTACAACTTTCATAAACTTTCAAAAGAATTACTAAATTTTTGTACATTGAATTTATCATCATTTTATTTTGATATACGAAAAGACGTTTTATATTGCGATAGTTTAAATTCTAAAAAGAGAAAAAATTGTGTGATAGTTTTAAATATAATTTTAGAAAGCTTATTAAAATGGTTTGCACCAATTTTAGTATTTACTGCAGATGAGATTTTTAGTTTAATTGATAAAAAAAATCAAAGTGTGCACGAACATTTATTTGTAAAAATACCAGTCAACTGGAAGAATGATGAGCTTAACGATAAGTGGGAAAAATTATTCAAAATTAAGCAAGAAGCCAACATAGCAATAGAGGAAAAAAGGTCAAACAAGGAAATAGGATCAAGCCTAGAGGCAGAAATCAAAATAACTACTAATGATAAGTATTTTAATTTATTAGAAGGATTAGATTTAGCAGAATATTTTATCACCTCTAAAGCAGAAAAATTTAAGTCAGAAAAAGAAAATGAAATTAGAATAGAGGTTAAAAAAACTACTGGATCTAAGTGCCCTAGATGTTGGAAAATATTAGAAAAAAAATGTATGAGATGTGATGAAGTAACATCCGAAATGAATGATGAACATAATTAGTAAATTTAAAGAAATTAAAAATTTATCAGCAAGAAGAGAAAATGTTATATTTTTTATTTTAATTTCAATAATTTTTTCCTTAGACAGAATTTCAAAAATAAAAATATTAGAAAATTTTAGCGATAGAAAATATTTTGTAAATAATTATATTAATTTTGACTTAATTTGGAACACAGGCGTTGGTTTTGGATTATTAAGTGCCAACTCGTATTTAATATATAATTTAATTACACTAATAGTTGGTATTGTGATTATGGTATTATTTTATGTTTCTTATATATCAAAATATACAGATAAATTAATTTTGTCTGTAATTATTGGAGCGGCGTTAGGAAATTTTTATGATAGACTTTCTTATAATGCAGTCCCAGATTTTATTGACCTACATTTCAACAATTTTCATTGGTTCACTTTCAATGTAGCGGATATATTTATAACAATTGGTATAATAGCTTTTATTATGAAAGATTTTTTTTTAAAAACAAATTAGATGAAATTAACAAATTCTTTAATTATATTTTTATTTTTTTTAACTGCATGTAGTGGATTAAAAGATGCAGGAAAAGTACTTAGAAATGAAAAAATCAGAACAACTGATGAATTTTTAGTTAAGAAAAAAAACCCATTAGTTCTACCACCAAATTATGATAAAATACCTGAGCCTGGTTCGGTAAATAAAAAAAAAAGTAGCGAACAAGATAAAATAAAAAAAATACTTAAAGCCACCGAAACAGAGAATGTAGACAAAAGCAAATCTTTACCAGTAGAAAAATCAATACTTAAAAAAATACGTAAGTGAAAAAAAAAAACTTATTAACAAAAAATAATATTCAAAAAAAGTATTTAAATAATACTTTTGTAAAAAAATATAACGATGAATATAAGAAAATAATTTCTGAAATAAATTTAGAGATTAACGATCCCAAAAAAACTCTGAACGTACTTGATAATAATTATAAATTCAATTTTAAAATTAAGGATATACAAAGATTCAAAAGTTTTAAAAATATTGCCATAATAGGAATGGGAGGCTCTATTTTAGGAACAGAAGCAATTAATAATTTTTTACAAAAAAAAATAAAAAAAAAATTTCATTTCTTTAATAATTTAGAACCACAAAAAATATTTAATTTTAAAAAAAATAATAACTTAGATAAAGTATTATTTTTAATTATTTCTAAATCAGGTAATACCACTGAAACTTTATCAAATTTTTTTTCCATGAATATATTAAAAAAAAATTCAAAAAATATAATTATAATTTCTGAAAAAAAAAACAATTTTTTATTTTCTTTATCAAAAAAATTTAATTTATTTCACGTTGAACATAAAAGTAATATTGGTGGAAGATATTCTGTATTATCCGAGCCGGGTATTATCCCTGCACTTTTGATGGGTATTAATATATTCAAATTGAGATCCAACATAAAAAAATTTTTAAATGGTAGAGCAAATTTTTTTTTAAAAGAAAGTTCTGTTAAACTAGCTAGTTTATTAAATTCGAAAAAAATTAATAATTTAATTTTTCTAAATTACTCTCCAGAGTTAGAAAAATTTCTTTTTTGGTGCCAACAATTGATAGCAGAAAGTTTAGGAAAAAAAGGTAAGGGATTTTTACCAGTTATCTCTAATGCGCCTAAAGATCATCATAGTTTATTACAATTATATATAGATGGACCAAAAGATAAAATATTTCACATTTTCAGTCTTCAAGACTCTACAAAAGAGAGAGTCAATATAAAAGAAAATATTTATAAAAATAATTTTTTAAATAAAAAAAAACTTAGCTCTATAAAAAGCGCTCAAAAAAATGCATTAATTAAAGCTTTAAAAAAAAATAAAATTCCATTTAGAGAATTCGAAATTAAGTCAGCAAATGAAGAAATTCTAGGCACACTATTCTCATACTTTATTTTAGAAACAGTAATTATTGGGAAATTAATCAAAGTTAACCCATTTGACCAACCAGCAGTAGAACAAATTAAATTCTATACTAAAAAAATACTTAGTTAAAAGTCCCAAAAATTATTTTAGATCTTCCATATTGCTTTACGTCAAGAACATTAATAACTTCATGTAAAGCATCATTACTTTTTTTCTCTCGATGAATAACAACAATGTGTTTTTTTTTGTAAATTTTTGATTTCTTTATTAAACTGAGACTCTTAATGAATTTGTCTTCCGAAAAAGGAGGATCTAAAAAAAAAACGTCGTACTTTTCATCATTAATTTTTAACAAAACATCCTCAACATTATTGTTTATCATCTTTGCATTTTTAAAAATTGATAATTGTGTCAAATTCTTTTCTAAAATACTCAAAGCGTTTTTATCTTTTTCTATAAAAGTAACTTTCTCTGCTCCTCTAGATATACATTCTAACCCAAACGAGCCAATACCAGAGTACAGATCTAAAATATTTGCTTTTTCTAGAGTTACTTGAAACATATTTGAGTGTTTCAAGACATTAAAAATATTTTCTTTAACTGAGTCTTTTAGAGGCCTGGTAGTAGAATTCTTTAAAAAATTAATTAATTTGCCTTTTAATTTTCCGCTAATTATTCGCATTTTTACTTATTGCTTTCCAGCCTATATCTTTACGATAGAATCCAGGTTTCCAATTTATTTTTCTTATTATATTTATAATTTTCTTTCTAATATTATTAAAATTTTGACCAGTAGAAGTAATATTTAACACTCTTCCCCCATTTGATAATAAAACTTCATTATTAAATTTTGTCCCCGCATGATAAATAAAATCATTTTTAGTTAGTTTTAATTTGTTCAAATTATTAATTATTTTATTTTTCTTATATTTTCCAGGATAACCCTTTGAACATAAAACTATAGTCATGCTCTTTTTTTTTTTCCATTTAACTTTTATCTTCTTCAATTTATTACCAATAGTATTGATGATAATTTTTACTAAGTCAGTTTCTAGCCTTGGTAAAATTACTTGGCATTCCGGGTCACCCATTCTAACATTGTATTCAATTAAAAAAGGTTCATTATTTTTAATCATAAGCCCAACATAAAGAAAGCCTTTGTAGGCTTTTTTTCTTCTCTTAAGAGCTAACAAAGTTGGCTTAACAATTTTTTTTATAATTTTATCTTCAAGAACTTTATTTATAATCGGTGAAGGGGAATAAGCACCCATGCCACCTGTATTGGGCCCTTTATCATTTTCTTTAACACGCTTATGATCTTGTGCCGTGCCAAAAAACTTAAAAGTATTATTATCAACTACTAAAAAATAGCTTATTTCATCTCCATGTAAAAATTCCTCTAAAATTAGTTTTTTTGATGATTTAAATTTTCCTTTAAAAATTTCATTTGATAAATTTATTACCTGATTTTTAGTTTTACATATTGTGACGCCTTTTCCCGCAGCTAGTCCATCTGCTTTTAACACAATAGGCATACTACATTTCTTTAAGAATTTAAGAACATGGACATTTTTTGTACAAATTTTAAAATTTGCAGTAGGAATTTTATTTTGTTTGCAGAGTTGTTTCATAAATACTTTTGAACCTTCTAATTTTGAAGCATACTTGTTTGGTCCAAAAACCTTGATTTTATTTTTATTTAAAAAATCAACTAAACCTTTCACCAAAGGCTCTTCAGGTCCAACTACAACTAGGTCAATTTTGTGAAATTTAATTACTCTGAGCACTTCTTTAAAATTTAGAATGTCAATATTTACATTATTGGCAAATTGTGAAGTGCCAGCATTGCCTGGAAAACAAACAATTTTATTGGTGATTTTTGAGTCATGTATTTTTTTACATATAGCATGCTCTCTACCACCGCTTCCTATTAATCCAATATTCATGTTAATTCATATATTGTATAATTTATTGATGAATAAAAAAAAAGCTAAACTTATTTTTAAACACAATTCTTTTGATGTAATAGAAGAAGGTGATTATGTTTTATGTGCAATCTCGGGTAAGAAAATAATGCTGGAAAATTTAAATTATTGGAATGTTGATTTACAGGAAGCCTATTTTTCACCGTTAGAAGCAAATAAAAAGTTCAGAACATTAAAATAATTGAATTACTTCCATCTATTATGAGACCAAATCCATTGACCAGGATTTCTAGAAATCATTGTCTCAAGAATGCTATTTAATTTTTTTGTTATTTCTAATTTATTTTTGAAATCTCTAGGTTTAATTTCTTTAAAAAATTCTATTCTGAATTGATTATTATTTAATCTTTCAATGAATACAGGTATTATTCCTAAGTTATATTTTATTGCAAGTTGTGCTGGTAAAGTGCTGGTAAGAGCAGGCTTTCCAAAAAAATTTATTTTTTCTCCCTCACTCACTCTTTGATCAATCATTAAAGCAATGCTATATTCTTTTTTAATATACTCCACCGTCTCTCTTACTCCACTCAAACCTTTTTTAATTTGATTTTTACAAATATATTTTTTTCTCAAATATTCCATAAATGGATTTAAAAAAAAATTATTTAGTGGTCTATAAATAGTAGCTAATTTAATCTTTTTTTTTGTTATTTCCATTGACATTAATTCAAAATTTGCAAAGTGACCAGATACAAAAATTACAGGTTTTTTTTTCTCAATAATATTTTGTAAATTATCCTCTCCTAAAATTGAAATATGATTATTTTTTTTTCTAAAATGATCTAAAAAAATATACTCTATAAAAGTTGTTCCAAAATTTTTCCACATATCTTTTGAAATTTTTTTAATTTCAATTTTAGAAATATTCTTTGAAAAGGTATTAAGATTTAATTTGATAATTTTTTTTGATTTAAAAAATGGACCTATAAAAGAAAAAAAATTTGAAAAAATTTTACTACTTAAAGTTATCCCCATTAAGCGCCCAACAAAAAAAAATATATATATTATTAGAGCCTGAAGAAAGTAATTAATTATTTTGATCATATAATTTAATAATAGTTTTTAACAATTCATTTTTCTTTTCAATTTCTAGCGCTATTTCTAGATATTCAATTTTGTCATTTTTGAAATTTTTTATTTTATAATAATCTTTTTCAGTCATTATAATTTGAAAATTATTTTTATCCGCTTCATTTATAATGTTCTCTATTTCAGTGCTAGAAAAAATATAATGGTCTGGATATATCAGTTTCTTTTTTATATTTAATCCATTTTCCGTAAGTAAATCAAAAAAATTATTTGGATTACCAATACCAGCTATAGCTAACAAATTTTTATTTTTGAATTTATCAATGTTTATTGGTTTATAAATTGAATAAAAAACTTTTAAATTTTTGTTTATGCTAAAAATTTTATTTTCGAAATTTGTATTTTTTTTCCCATTGATTAAAATTATTTCTGCATCTTTTAATGAATTTAATCTTTCTCTAAGTGGTCCAGAGGGTAATACGAAACCATTACCTATAAGTTGATTTTGGTTAAAACAAATTATATTTAAATTTTTTCGTATTTTATAATCTTGGAATCCATCATCTAAAATCACAAGATCAAATTTTTTTCTTTCAGCTTCCAATAGGCCTTCAACACGATTTTTATTGATGATCAAACTTTGGAATTCCTTTTTAATTAAATTGTATTCATCATCATGTCCGTGATAAAATTTTCTCAAAATAGCGGGATTTTTTCCTAATTTAAGAAGTTCTTTCGCTATATATATTGAAGCAGGAGTTTTTCCTGTGCCGCCAATATATATATTTCCAAAACAAATTATTGGAATATTAAATCCAATTTTTTTGATGAATTTTTTCTTAATATAAATAAATAATATAACTATTAGAGTAAAAGGAATTAAAAAAATTGCTAATAAACTATATTTATTATCCCAGTATTTTGGTTTATTTAATTTCATTAAATAAAAAATTATTAATCACCTTCATGGTTTCAGTTAAAGTTTTTTGACCCAAATCATTAATTTTCTTAGTAATTTTTTCGTTTTCTTTAATAGGATTTTCAAAATCTCCAATTAAATTTTCGCTTAGATCTAAAGAGTTTTCTATTATTTTAGAAACATTATTTTCTTTTAGAATCTCATATATATCTTTGAAATTATATACATATTTGCCATGATAAATTTTGCAACCAAGTTTTGCTGCATCGATCGGATTTTGTCCCCCAGAATTTTGTATTTTTTTTATAGTAGACTTTCCCATAAATACACTTTTAGCATGTTTAAAATAATCTTGTAAAACTCCAAAAGAATTTATTATTATTATTTCTTTATTTTCTTCAATAATTTCATTTTTATTTAATATTTGAGTATTTAATTTAAATTTTTTAAATATTTTATTAATACTATTTACTCTGCTGATATGTCTTGGTGCAATAATTGTAAGCAAATTCTTTAATTTTTTTTTAAGTCTTAAATGGGTTTGCAAACAAAGAAACTCCTCTCCGCTATGTGTGCTTGCAGCTATCCAGGTGTTTTTTCTAATTAAAATTTTTTCATTTATATTTGTTGCATCATTTTTATTTACTTTGGTAATAAGTTTTATATTTCCATTAAAGAAAATATTTTTTGCATTAAGTTTAAAAAGAAAATTTTTTGTTTCCACGTTTGAAGTAAGAAATAGATCAATCAAACTAAAAATTTTTTTTGCTGTTTTAGGAAATAACATCCATTTTTTAAAAGTATGTGCAGTTATTCTTGCATTTATTATCCCTATAGGAATTCTACTTTGATTAGCTTTTGAAATTAAATTTGGCCAAATTTCAGAGTCTACTAGAAAGATTATATTTGGCTTCCACAAACGCATAAATTCACTTATTAAAAAATTTACATCCAAGGGAATAAATCTATGTCGCACATTATTGAATCTTTTTAATTCTACTTCTGCTAAATTACTTGAGCTTAAAGTTACAGTAGTAATTAAAAATTCTAAATTTTTATTTTTAATATTTAGTTCTTCGATAATAGGTAGAATACTTTTAAATTCACCGATGCTTGCTGCATGAAACCAAATCAGCCTAGTATTTTTCTTTCTATCAACTTTAAAATGTGAAATTAAAATCTTTTCTTTATATCTGATCGTGTCTTCTTTTTTTAGAATTTTTCTAAAAAAAATAAAAATAATTAAGAGAGGGTATAGTAAGTTTGTTAAGACCCTGTATGTAAAAATCATTTTATTTTAATTGTTTTTTGTACAATGATTTGTATTCTTCACAATTACTAATTAAAAATTCATGATTTCCAGAATTAATAATTTTACCATTTTTTAATACAAAAATTTTTTCTGCGTTATGTATAGTCGAAAGTCTATGAGCTATTACCAATGTTGTTTTATTTTTAGTCAAATTCTTTATGGCATTTTGAACAATTTCCTCTGAATCAGCGTCTAATGATGACGTTGCTTCATCTAATAAAATAATTGGAGATTCTTTAAGTATTGCTCTAGCAATAGATATTCTTTGTTTTTGGCCTCCAGATAATCTAACTCCATTTTCGCCAATTAATGTATTGTATTTATCTGGCAACTTTTCAATAAATTCATCCGCAGCTGCATATTTACAAGCCTTTGAAATTTCTTCTTGTGTTGCTTCCTCTTTAGCATAAGCAATATTATTTTTAATTGTATCGTCAAATAAAATCACATCTTGAGTTACCATAGAAAGATTTTTTCTTAATGATTTTAAAGAAATATCCTTAATATTTTGACCATCTATTTCAATTGAACCTTCTTGAGGATCATAAAACCTAGGTAAGAGATTTATAATTGTGCTTTTTCCAGCTCCACTATGGCCAACAAATGCTGCCATTGTGTTACCTTTTATTTCTAAATTAATTTCTTTTATTGCTTTTTTTTCAGTAGATAAATATTTAAAACCAACATTATTAAATTTTATGTCAGAATTTTTAACGATTAAATCTGAGCTGTTTATTACTTCTTTTACTTCAATATCTTTATCAATAATTTGACAAATTCTTTTAAATGCCGCGGCCCCTTGATATGCAGACATATTAATTGTTGCGAGAGACCTAATTGGTTGATAGGCCAACATCATTGCAGCTAAAAATGAAAAAAAATTGTTAACTCCTAATTCACCAGTTGCTATTAATTTTCCTGAAAAAACAATAAATCCTGCAATCATAAAACCAGTTAAAGTTTCCATAATAGGTGTTGCTCTAATTAAAACACTTCCAATCTTTATATTCTTCTCTACAAGATCGCTTATTACTTGATTAGCTTTTTTATTTTCTTGATCTTCTTTCTGATAAATTCTAATCATTTTAGACCCTTTAAATATTTCTGTTAGGAAAGAGGCCAAATTTCCTGACGACACACCAGCTTTAGTTGTAGCTTTTCCAATTCTTTTACCTAAGGATTTTGCTAATCCACCAGCTAATGGCATCATTAAAATAGCGAATAGTGCTAACTTCCAATTTTGGTAGAACATTAATGATACTAGCGCTATGACAGAAAAAGTATCTTTCATAATATTTAGAACACCAGTGCTTACAAGATTTTGAACATGATGGGTATCATACATTACATTAGAAATATATTTTCCAGAATGTCGATTATCTAAAGTTTGAATATCGGATGTTAAAATATTATTTGCAACTTTTTTTTGTAATGCGCCTGCCACTTCTTCTCCAACTCGAATTATATTAATTCTAGCAAAATAAAGAGATAGTCCTTTACTTGAAAAAGCAACAATAATTAATATCGGTATAGACCAAGCAAAAACTTTATTCTGTTCTATAAATATTTTTTTTACAGCAGGGTCTAGAAGCCATGCAATACCCGAGGTGCTTCCTGCCACAATAAGAGACAACAATAAAGCAATTAAAATTTTTTTTAAATGCTTTTTCACATACTCTCTAAAAAGTTTTTTTAATAAAAATTTTAACTCTTCAAATTGCATTTATATATTTATGGTGAGAATACTTAAGAATAAAAGTAGCCCTGTGTAATTGTTAAATTTAAACATATTTAAACATTCTTTTGGTTTTTTTTTATCGAACTTAAGTAATTGATAAATTAAGCTTAAAATAAAAAGAACTAATAAAAATGAGGTAGTGTTTAAACCTATAGTACTACGAAATAAATATATAATCATTAAAATTGTTATTGAATATGAAATTGACACAAATAACCTAATATTTTTTTTAAATTTTATAGAGGTTGATTTCAAACCAATAATTTCATCATCAGACATATCTTGAGCTCCATAAATGGTGTCATAGCCCAATGTCCAAAATATGGCTGATATATAAAGAACAATGATTTCAAAAGAAATATTATTATTTATTGCTGCCCAGGCCATTATTATTCCCCAGTTAAAAGTAATGCCTAAAAAAAACTGCGGCCAATAAGTAATCCTCTTCATAAATGGATAAGAAAAAGCTAAAATCATTGAACTCATTCCAAGCCAAATCGTTAAAAAGTTAAATTGTAATAAAATTAAAAAAGCGAACAAACAAATAAAGATTACATACATCAAGGAATGTTTTGTAGATATCTGACCAGAAGCAATAGGCCTATCTTTTGTTCTTTCAACTCTCTTATCAAAATTTTTATCTACAATATCATTAAAGATGCATCCAGCACTTCTCATCAAAACTGATCCAATAAAAAATAATAATAAGTACTTAATTAATATTCTATCATTTTGGTTAATTGTATATGCATACGCAAGGCCCCAAGAGCAGGGCCAAAATAAAAGCATAAAACCAATAGGTTTATTTAACCTTGTTAATTCTATAAAAATTTTCAAATGTTGCATGAAATATTACTTGTAAATATCAAACACTATCTACATAATCAATTCGATTCGATATGGATATAGATTACACAGTTGCAGCACTAATGTTTCCTGCCATTCCTTTAATGATGACGATGTATAGCAATAGATTTCATACTTTAAGTGGACTAATAAGAAAATTGCACGACCAATTAACCTTTGACAAAAAAACACCGCCACAGTGGGAAAATCAATTACATGTTCTTAACAATAGGACTAATCTTCTAAAGTATACAATGGGCTTTGCAGCTTTTGGATTTCTTTTTAACATGACTACTGTTCTAATGCTTTATATGGGGTATCTGCAACTCGCCAGACTAATTTTTGCAGG
>Ga0209425_10006541_pt1 | contig 11161 bp, 8 predicted proteins | sample COG_05_FD_184749 | JGI IMG/M metagenome (GOLD analysis project Ga0209425, IMG submission 184749) | Pelagic Microbial community sample from North Sea - COGITO 998_met_05 (SPAdes) (version 2) | ecosystem: Environmental > Aquatic > Marine > Neritic zone/Coastal water | place: Helgoland, sampling... | reverse complement strand
ATCGCGCCGATTGTGTCGATTCTTCCGGGCAAATCCCAAAAGCAGATTATGGCCGTTCGGCGCGCTGCGATGGCCAGGGGAATTTCGGTTGAGCTGACAACGATCGACGACCCCAACCCGAACCAAGATAAATATCGCACGAGTACGGGCCGAGCATTACCGCCAAAACTCCAGGTGGCGGCTTACAAAGGACTGAGCCGAATGAGTTCGAGCAATGTGCCCCTCGAGGCCTTCCAAGTTCAAAGGACGCCTGGTCAGGACCCTATGAGTCCGAATGCGTTTCACAGCATAACGCAGGCCCCATTGCCTGAGGTGGGTCGCGCGTTTCTCGCGCAGTATGCGGGCGCGTTACCGACGACGGTTCAGCAGATTATTTGGGATGGACGGCAGCTAAATGTCTATTGGGTTGAACAGCCGGATCAGCAAATGGGTGAAAAAATCTTTACGTTTATTGAAGAGGGCCTACAATGCCTCGCTGAGTTTTCATCGATTTCTAAGGCGGATTGAGCGGCAAAGGGTTGACAAGTCGGTTGCTCAGCGGGTGTAGTAAAAAGCAATTTCGGCCCGAGACGGTTAGCAAAACAACGGTTTAGATGATTTTAGTCCGGTCCAGAGGCTGAATAAGTTGGCCTAAGATTGGGTGGTTAGATCGTCAAAGGTAATGATTGCGCTAAACACGCGTCCTTTGATTCAGCGTAAAACACCGTGCAAAAGGTGCGCAGAAGGTAAAAGGTGCGCAGAAGGTTTGAATCAAGAGAGGTTGGCGCAGGTTGTTAACGCCCTGGTCATTGGTAAGGGCGCCCTTAAAGGGGAACGATGCGACAAGGCACATGAGACATTATTGATTAGGCATCGGCTCTAAGCGCTCAGGCTAAACCGCCATTGGATCGTATTATTAAAACGCACCGAGTTAGAGGTGCAGGGCAGGCCGCCAGGATGGCGCGTTTGAAACAAGGTTAAACGGTTGTGCCACAGATGGTGGCGCGCATTAAAGTGGTTATTTCATGGCAAAAGCACTCGTAATCGTCGAGTCGCCTGCAAAGGCGAAGACCATCAACAAGTATCTCGGAAACGACTTTATTGTGAAGTCGAGCGTCGGGCATATCAGAGACCTACCCGTCAGTGGCCAGGGCGCTGTTGTCGATGCGAAGGCTCGGGCTGCAGAGGCGGCTAAGACTCGAAAGTTATCGCCAGAAAAAAAGGTCGCACACAAAAAGGCTAAGGCCCGCCAGCAATTGATCAAACGGATGGGAATTGATCCGGATAACGATTGGAAAGCGAACTATCAAATCCTGCCGGGCAAAGAAAAGGTGGTGAGCGAGCTTCAGAAACTGGCGAAAACGGCGGATGAGATTTATCTTGCAACGGATATGGACCGGGAAGGCGAGGCCATCGCTTGGCATTTAAAAGAAGCGATTGGCGGTGATCCCAACCGGTATAAGCGAGTGGTATTTAACGAAATCACGGAAAAGGCTATTCAAGCGGCTTTTGAGCAACCGGGTGAAATTGATATCGATCGCGTGAATGCGCAACAAGCACGCCGGTTCCTCGATCGGGTGGTTGGCTACATGGTCAGCCCACTGCTGTGGAGTAAGATTGCTCGGGGTTTGTCCGCCGGGCGTGTGCAGTCGGTTGCCGTAAAGCTGTTGGTTGAGCGAGAGCGCGAAATCAGAGCATTTATCCCAGAAGAGTACTGGGACCTTTTTGCCAGTTTAGAAAATCCAGAAGGTGCGGCCAAGTTCCAGGTTGTTCGCAATCAGGGGGCACCCTTCAAGCCAACCAACCGGCAAGCGGTTGATGCAGTAATGGATGTTTTAAATGCGGGCGCTTTTGAAGTCGCTGCCCGCGAGGATAAGCCGACCCAAACGCGTCCTAACGCGCCGTTTATTACCTCGACGCTGCAACAAGCTGCGAGCACGCGCTTGGGGTTTGGGGTCAAGAAAACCATGATGATGGCCCAGCGACTTTATGAAGCAGGTTACATCACTTATATGCGGACGGACTCGACCAACTTAAGTAACGACGCCATTGAGAACTGTCGAGCGTTGATAGAACGAGACTACGGCCAAGCTTATTTACCGGCGGAACCTCGGCGCTACAGCAGTAAAGATGGCGCGCAGGAGGCTCATGAAGCGATTCGGCCATCAGATGTCGCAATCAAAGCAACCTTGCTGAACAATATGGAGCGCGATGCTGAGCGGCTCTATGAGTTGATCTGGCGGCAGTTTGTTGCGTGTCAAATGCCGAATGCCGATTACCTATCAACGGCGGTGACCGTTAATCGGGGCGAGGTTGAGTTGCGCGTGCGCGGCCGTATTCTGCGCTTTGATGGTTATACCCGAGTCCAGGCCTCGGCCGGTAAGAAAGAGGATGAGCCGGCGTTACCCGAATTTAAAATTGGTCAGAAGCTAACCTTACTCAACCTGGATCCAATCCAACATTTTACAAAACCAACGGCCCGCTTTGGTGAGGCTTCCTTGGTTCGTGAGCTCGAAAAACGCGGGATCGGAAGGCCTTCCACGTATGCGTCGATTATCACCACGATCCAAGATCGCGGTTATGTGTCCTTGCGCAACAAGCGTTTTTATGCGGAAAAAATTGGCGAGCTGGTGACCGACCGGCTGAATGAAAGCTTTACCAACCTTTTGGATTTTGGGTTTACAGCCAATCTTGAGGATGCGCTAGACCAAGTATCGAGCGGCGATCAAAACTGGAAAGAGACGCTCAACAATTTCTACTCAGATTTTTCAGAAAAACTGGAAAAAGCCTCTGATCAAGACGACGGGATGCGATCCAATCAGCCGTCGATTATTGGCAAGCCTTGCCCGCTTTGTGAGCGCCCGATGAATGTCCGGACAGCCAGTACGGGCGTGTTTTTAGGCTGCTCGGGTTATGACCTGCCGCCAAAGGAGCGCTGCAAACAGACGATTAATTTGATCCCGGGCGATGAGGTGGTGAGCGCGACCGGCGATGACGAGGAAGAGTCCAGAATCTTGCTGAAGAAGCGCCGCTGTCAAGCCTGTCAGACCGCCATGACCGAATATTTGATCGACAAAAATACGAAACTCTATCTGTGCGGCAACAATCCAGATTGTAGTACCTTTGAGTTTGAGGCGGGCGAATACAAAATTCGCGGTTATGAGGGCCCGACCGTCGAGTGCGATAAGTGCAGTGCGGAAATGCAGCTCAAAACGGGACGCTTCGGCAAATATTTTGGCTGCACCGGCGAAGACTGTAAAAATACGCGGAAACTGCTGCGCAACGGTGAAGCCGCGCCCCCCAAGATGGACCCAGTTGCGATGCCGGAGCTGGCGTGTGAAAAAGTAGAAGACCATTATTTGTTGCGCGATGGCGCCGCAGGTTTGTTCTTGGCCGCCAGTCAGTTCCCTAAAAACCGGGAAACCCGAGCGCCGTATTTAGACGAGCTGTTGCCGCATCAAAATGAAATTGACCCGAAATATCAATTCCTGATGCGGGCGCCGGTTAAGGATCCGGATGACCGCCGAGCGCTGGTGAAGTTTGGCAGGCAAACCAAAGAACACTATTTAGCGACTGAAATTGAAAAGGGAAAAGCGTCTGGCTGGCGAGCAGACTTTGATGAAACCAAAGGCGTATGGGTCGAAACCCTAGCGCCGGCCCCTCAGAAAGCAAAGCCTGCCAAGAAAAAGGCGGCGGTAAAGAAAAAAGCGACGGCGAAAAAGAAGGTGGCTGCCAAGAAAAAGGCGCCCGCCAAGCCAAAAGCGACCTAATGGTGATTGATGTGCTTGTCGACTCGGGCAGATCACCGACTTCTTATCTTGCAACGGCTCGCTTTAAGCGACTCAAAGGGGACGTAACCCGCATGCGAGCGGTCCCCTATCGCAGCTAGATAGCAGCTAGATAGCACCTAGTGCCTGATCACGCCGACGGCCAAACCTTCGATGGCGAATTGGCAGGTCCTCAAATCAACTTCAATGGGCTGATAGTCTTGGTTTTCAGGTAGGAGGGTTATCTGATGGCTCTGCTTGCCTTTTTGAAAACGCTTAACCGTGACTTCATCATCAATTCGCGCGACCACTATGTCGCCGGCTTTGGCTGTTTGGGTGCTGTGCACGGCTAATAAATCGCCATCTAAAATGCCGCAATCGATCATACTGTCGCCTCGAACCACCAGCATATAATCCGCAGTCGGACTGAAAAAGCTGGCCGGAATCTCACAATGATCCTCGATGTGTTCTTGCGCCAAAATCGGATTACCCGCCGCGACCCGTCCAATGATCGGTAAACCCAGATTCTCCGGCAGTTTGATGCCTCGGGAAGTGCCTGGAATCATCTCGATCGCGCCTTTACGGGCGAGCGCCTTGAGGTGCTCCTCGGCAGCATTGGCGCTTTTGAATCCGAGCTTTCGCGCAATATCGGCTCGAGTCGGCGGATAGCCGGTTTCTTCTAAGTAGGATTTAATGAAGTCTAGGACCTCGCTTTGACGATGCGTGAGTTTGATCATAGTGTGCTCGCTTGGGTCATGGTCCCCATGAAACGATGATTGCCCACCGTTTTGAGGTCTGTTTATTTATACAGCGCTGGAATTATATACAGTATAAGAATCCAAGCAAGGAAAATTTCTTGATTTGACCCCAACGTTGATTTCTAGAATTTCGGGGCTATAGTGTCGGGGCATAGGGTTTAGGAGGCAGTTTTGTTGAATTTCAAGTCAAATCAAAGCGCGGGCAAAAAGTCGCGGGTCAGGGGATTTCTAAAGCTCAGCCTGCCTTTGGTGCTGGCTTTGGCCCCAATCGGGGCGCTTAGCGACCAGCTCGTCTGGGTTTTGGGGAGCTTTTCAGACGCGGGCACCGCCCAACAGGTTGCGCGCGAGGTGCACGATCTCACGGGCCAGTCGGGGTATGTGCAAACAGCCGTGGTCAATGGACGAGCGGTCTATCGCGCGTTGATTGATCCAGGCGTCACGGATGATGCCCAAGCGCGGACAACGGCGTTACTCGGCGAAACGGCCTATAACCAGACTTGGGGTTTTGAGCTTGATACCGATGGCGAAAACGTGGAGAGAGTTGGCGCGGTTGGCATGAACCAGCCAGGGGTTGCGGCGGTCGCGCCGGGACTCGATCAGAAAAACAAGGAGCCGCGCCCCGTACAGGCCGCCGCGGATCTAACCGGCCGTCAAGCGCCGATGACGAAACAAGGGGACTCTGCTGGCCGCAATGAGGGTTTAAGCCGGCCATCCCCTCTCAATGACGCCATGGGCGCCGGCTCGGACTATCATCCGATTCGGTTAAAATCGGATCGCTGATGACGAGATGCAAACAAGATTGAGGCAAGGTAGGGGAGCCGAATGAATACCTTAGAGGAGTTGGTGGCATTCTCGAGCGTCTGGCTGAGCGACCCGCTGGTTGCCAGCGTTTTCGGAATTGTTTTGGCAACGGCTTTTCTAAGTTACGCCAGTCGTCGAACGTTGCTCGTCTTAATGGCTCGAGTGACGCAGACCCAAAACCCTTGGGACGATGCCTTGCTGCGCACCATCAGAACGCCCCTGAACGTTTTGATTTGGATTGTTGGCTTGTCATTGGCGGCGGAGTTGGTTGCCGAGGCTCGAAGCCAGTCTCAGATTGAGATCATTGGGATTGTGCGTTATCTCGCTTTTATCGGACTGGTGACCCTGTTCCTCGCGCGCCTCATTCGGGAACTGGAAGCTGCCTACCTCAGTTCTGGCGGTGATGAAACGACGGTGACCGCCATCGCAAAGCTTGTGCGGATATCGGTTTTTATCACCGCTGCTTTGATGGCAATGCAAACCCTCGGTCTGAGCATCTCAGGGGTTTTGACCTTCGGTGGTATCGGTGGAATAGCCGTGGGCTTCGCGGCAAAAGATTTGCTGGCAAACTTTTTTGGTGGGCTAGTGATCTACCTGGATCGCCCGTTCAAAGTAGGCGATTGGATTCGAAGTCCGGACCGGGACATTGAGGGTACGGTGATTCGAATTGGCTGGCGCTTAACGGAAATCCGAACGTTCAGTCAGCGTCCTTTGTACATTCCCAACTCGATGTTCTCGACGATCTCGCTGGAAAACCCATCCAGAATGCTCAATCGCCGAATTTTTGAAACAATTGGGGTCCGCTATAGTGATTTGAGCAAGATGCAAGCGATTGTGGCGGATGTCCATGCGTTACTATCCAAACACGAAGACATTGACCAGGACAAAATCTTGATTGTTAATTTTGATGCGTTCAATGCTTCGAGCGTTGATTTTTTTATCTACACCTTTACCAAAACCATTAATTGGGTCGAGTATCATGGTGTGAAACAAAAAATCCTGCTGGAAATCGCAGACATCATTGCCGGGCATGGTGCGGAAATCGCCTTCCCGACGTCAACCATTCATCTCGAGACAGTTCAGCCTGAGTCTTAATGCCGGGTTGGACTTGTTTTTATTCATCCGACGAAAGGGTCCGTCATGCCTGAAATGCTATTTTATGAAAAGCCTGTGCCGCTCAGCAATATCACCCATGCTGACTGGAAATTAGATCGCTCGGAGCTTCGTTACGAGTTCGCCGACAAAATCAATTCTGTGGTACTCGCTGGTATTGAATTTGTTGAAGCCTCCAAAGACTACCCCATCGTGTTTGCCAAAGCCGGAGAGGAGGATGTGCCGGTCGCACTCCTTGGATTGCGCGCCACGGGAAACCTTTATCTGGACGCAAAAGGGCACTGGTTACCGGATCATTATGTCCCAGCGTTTGTGCGGCGATATCCGTTTGTTTTGGCGGACGGGCCCGGCCCAGAGCCGGTTGTTTGTATCGATGAGGCTTATTCGGGCTTTAGCCAGACCCGGGGTGAACCCCTGTTTGAGAATGGCGAGACCCAGCCGATTTTGACAAAAGCAATGGAATTTCTGGGTGAGTTTCAGCGGCAGTTTGATCGCACCAAGCGGTTTGTTTCAGTGCTGAAAGCCAATGATCTGATGACGGAAGTTTCGGCCACCGTAAAAGATGAAAACGCCGCTGAGACCCATTTAAAAGGGTTGATGGTGGTTGACGAAAAGAAACTCTTGGGCCTGAGTGACGAGGTTGTGCTCAGTTTGTTTCGTTCGGGTGAACTCAGCTGGATCTACGCGCACCTCATGTCCATTAGTAATCTCAAGCGACTGACCCATCGAGCCGCAGCGCAATGACGCTTGCGGTCATTGGTGGGACGGGGTTTGGCGCCTTTGCAGGGTTGACCGAAACCAAAGACCACGTTGTTGAGACGGACTTTGGGCAGGCTGAGATTCAATCAGGGCGGCTTGCGGGGCAGGGGATTTTATTTTTACCCCGCCATGGCATGCCCGCCCGATTCCTACCTCATAAAATTAATTATCGGGCTAATTTAAAAGCACTGCAGATGCTCGGCGCCTCGCAGATATTGGCCGTGACGGCCGTTGGAACGGTGAGCGAAGACCTGAGCGTGCCGTGTTTGGTTGTGCCGGATCAAATCATTGATTACACCTATGGTCGAGCACTGACGTTTTTTGAAGATGAGATTCATCATATCGATTTTACCCACCCCTATGATGCGTTGTTCCGCGCACAACTGCTTGCAGCGGTTGCAAAAGTGGCGGCGAGTGATGCAGACGTGCAGGCGGTACTCTCTGGGGTTTATGGTTGTACTCAGGGTCCGCGCTTGGAAACCAAGGCAGAGGTTCGGCGATTGCGGAATGATGGCTGTAGCATTGTCGGAATGACGGCAATGCCGGAAGCGGCCCTGGCGCGCGAGCTTGGGCTGCCCTACGCGGGCATATCGGTGACCGTTAACCCAGGGGCTGGCATGGCTGAGCGCGATATTGCTTTAGCTGAAATTCATGAAGCAATGAACCAAGGACTTTCTTGGGTCAAATTGGTTTTGGCTGAACTCATATCAACACCCGCGGTTTAAGTCGCCGGTCACGCCGGCGTTAGGAAAAAGCCGAGTTCGTTTGCCTGGTGAGCATGGCTGAGATGATTACAGCGCGCGAGCCGCGTCAGCGGGCCGGATCTCTATAATAATGCCGAATTGCGGGTGATCAAGGTAATGCACCTCGTTGGAGCGTAACCTGCGTTGCTGCGCCATATGATAGCGATAACCTGGCTCATGATTTAGACCCCGCGTGGCCGCGAGCAGCAACGCAGGATAGGTCTCGGCCATCGGATGATCCTGAAAGGGGTCCTGCATCGATCCGGTTGCCTCAAATCGGGTTAACCAAAGATCTGTTTCCACATGCAAGAACCGACTGCGGCGGACCGACAAGGTGCCTTCCAATTCGAACTGGTCGCCAAACTGATCCCCACCCTGCAGCAGAATCGCCGTGCTTTGGGCATCGATCGGTTGGGTCCAGCTCTGATGCAGCAGCATTCGATAGTCTTTAGAGCGTCGAATCGATCGGGCTGCCCCCGCCAGATTTCTGTCCGCGTCCGCAACCGCCCGAAAGGCAAAGCTTTCTTGGGATAAAACGGCTTGAATGGCCAAAGTCTGTGGGTCGACAAGCGTATCTTTAATCGGCGCTAGCGAATCCTGCTGCAGGCCTTTAAGACGCTGCTGGGCGTGGGCTAGGACGAGGGCGCGGTACCGAGGGCCGTCTGCAAAGGGGGCGAATTTAAATATGGTGCTCGCAGTGGGGGGCACGGGCTGAATTGGGGACAGGTCTTTGGGCAGACCGCTCAATCCACCTGACTGGTCTAGATAGAGCGCTTGCTCGATCAGCATCGGTTGCGCCGCACTCATCTCATGGGGTGACACAGCGAAAAGTGGTTGCGGAAACGTGGGGCTCAGCACGCCCGAGGCAGGCGCATCAACCGGTGCATTCAGGCGTTTAAAGACAATGACTTCGACTTGATACCATCGTTCATCCTGCGGTTCTGAAGCGCTTGCGCCGAGGCTTCCCCCTAGACTGGCCAGAATCAAGGCCAGACGCAGTAGATTCTGGGTTAGTTGCGTCTTTGCGCGTGTAAAAAGGATGCAGCGCGATGACGCGCGCGGCGTTGCGCCAGGTGAGTCCGCGTCCTTAGGCTGCAAGAAATCGCTCCAATAAGTTTTCAATCAATTTAAACCGTTTTTCACGATCCTCTATTGTATCCACAATTGCGATCCGGTTGGCAGAGGCAAATTTATAGCGATGCGATTGCTTTTGTACCAATTCAATGACGCGTTCGGCCGGCACTTTGGTATTTTGAAGAAAATCTATTTTGCCGCCGCGCGGGCCCAGGTCAATTCGGTTGATGCCAAGGTCTGCTGCGATCAACTTGATTTCGGTGACGCGAAACAAGTTCTTCACGGGTTCTGGCAGCAGGCCAAAGCGATCGATCATCTCAACCTGTAGGGCGCGCAACGCATCGGTGGTTTTTGCATTCGAGATACGCTTGTACAGCACGAGTCGCATTTGAACATCCGGTAAATAGTCATCTGGAATTAAAGCAGGCAGATGCAACTTGATTTCGGTACTGTCTTCCCCATCGGTATCAAAGTTAATTTGTTTGCCGTTTTTAAAGGCGATGACGGCTCGGTCTAACATGTCCATGTAAAGGCCGAAACCAATGGCGGTCATGTTGCCGGTTTGGGATTCGCCTAAAAGCTCACCGGCGCCCCGGATCTCCATGTCATGGGTCGCCAGAATAAAGCCGGCGCCGAGGTCCTCGGCAGCAGCGATCGCCTCCAACCGCTTCTCGGCATCACTGGTGAGCGAGCCGCTTTCAGGCGTCAGTAGATAGGCGTAGGCTTGGTGATGGGATCGACCGACGCGGCCTCTTAGCTGATGGATTTGAGCCAGACCAAATTTGTCAGCACGGTCCATGATGATGGTGTTGGCATTGGGAATGTCGATACCGGTTTCAATGATGGTGGTGCAGACCAAAATATTGGCTCGCTGGTGATAAAAATCCGACATGACCTGCTCGAGCTCTTTTTCGCGCATTTGACCATGGCCGACAAGGACTCTCGCGGCTGGCACCAACTGCTTGAGTTCATCGGCGACCCGTTCGATGTCTTTCACCTCATTGTGAAGGTAATACACCTGACCGCCGCGCAGTAGCTCCCGTTGAATCGCTTCTTTAATAATGCCCAGTTCACGCGCACGGATAAACGTCTTAATCGACAGACGCCGGGCTGGGGGCGTCGCAATGATCGACAGATCCCGAAGCCCGGTCATCGATAGATTCAAGGTACGCGGGATCGGTGTTGCGGTCATTGCCAGCACATCGACGTCGGCGCGCATCGCTTTGATACGCTCTTTTTGACGAACGCCAAAGCGATGTTCTTCATCAATGATCAACAAACCCAAGTCTTTAAAGCGAATTTGGTCTTGAATGAGGGCGTGGGTGCCAATGACGATATCAACCTGACCGGTTGCGAGTGCCGCAATCACTTGATCCTGCGCCTTGCGCGTTTTAAACCGGGAGATGCTCTCAATTCTGACCGGCCAGTCCGCAAATCGATCGCGGAAGGATTGCAGGTGCTGCTCTGCAAGGAGGGTCGTCGGCACCAAGATGGCAACCTGCTTTCCGCCTTGGATCGCGAGAAAAGCGGCGCGCATGGCGACTTCTGTTTTACCGAAACCGACGTCGCCACAGATCAATCGATCGGTTGGCTTTGGGTTGCAAAGATCCGCAATAACCGCCTCAATGGCGCTCATTTGGTCGGCGGTTTCCTCAAAAGGAAAGGCGCGAACAAACTGATCAAACTCGGCGTCCGGCATCGGAAACGCGAAGCCCAGCCTGGCCTCGCGTCGGGCATACAGTTCTAATAACTCGGCGGCGACATCTCGGATTTGTTCGGCGGCTTTTCGCTTTGCCTTTTGCCAGACATCGCTGCCCAATCGGTGCCAAGGGGCGAGGTCTTTGTCGGCGCCGGTATAGCGGGATATCAGATGTAAGTCGGATACCGGCACATACAGTTTGGCTTCATCTTGATATAAAAGTGTGAGAAATTCGTTGGTTTGGCCATCGATTTCGAGCGTGACCAACCCTTGGTAGCGTCCAACCCCATGCTCTAAATGCACAACTGGAGCGCCTTCCGACAGTTCGGTTAAGCTTCTAACGACCAGCTCTTCAGCTTGGTCGCGTTCTTTCTGCCGGCGCCGTGCCTGTAAAACGCGCTCGCCGAACAGCTGCGGCTCTGAGATTTGGATCACGCGGTGCTCTGGCAGGTACATGGATCGGTCAAC